>Ga0310786_10012227_pt1 | contig 10641 bp, 10 predicted proteins | sample AusTroGonzalo_MG_FD_203881 | JGI IMG/M metagenome (GOLD analysis project Ga0310786, IMG submission 203881) | Bovine rumen microbial communities from tropical cattle in Woodstock, Queensland, Australia - Gonzalo_03 (v2) (version 2) | ecosystem: Host-associated > Mammals > Digestive system >...
TGTGGCTGTGCTTGCGGCTGGGGTTTATCAGTCTTCTTTGGAGTCTCTTTCGGCTTTGAAGGAGTTGACGCAGTGGTGTTGTCGGGCAATCCTAAAAGTCTGTTGGACAGTGATTCGCATCCGTGTTGGATGTCGGATGCCGTGATGGCCATGAGGGCGTTTTCGGCACCCACCGTTTGGGCTGTTTCCACATTAAGAATCGTTGCCGTGACAAATATGTTTGATGCATCAACCTTAGCGGCTTCTGATACTACGATGTAATCGGCACCGCAAATCTCACCCAACCGTTTGATCTGTTCCTCGTTGACCATGCCGGTACGCTGGAAATCCTGCTCTCCCATGATTTGCGACATGTTCACACGGTCATAACCTTCGTAACCGGGAGTGTTGGAAATGGCTTTGGTCAAGTTGCTGCGTACCATGAGCTTGACCGAATAGGATACAGTGCCTTCCTTGTCAATGGTTTCAAGAATGGCAATCTTCTTTACTTGTGACGATGCTGACAAGGCCAAAAGCGACAACGTTATTAATAGTAAAAATCTTCTCATAGTTTGATATTCTCTTTCAATAATTTACTAATACTTTTGCTGATTTTCTTATATCCTTCGCGTCCAGCTTCGCTGTAACCCAATGTATGCCCTCCTTTTTCCGATATCTCATCTTCGAAGATGCGTTGTTTTGTGGCCACCTTGTCGATGGCTATGGTCGCGTCAACGAAGGCGAAATAGGCGGCACCTCCGGCATTCTTGATGGTGTTGTGTTCACGTGCTTTTGCATTAATGTTTATCACGTAATCGGCTGAATTGGGATCGTCAACAAAACTGCATCCCGAGGTGGAAAGCTCGCCCTTGATCTCATTCGCCAGCTTGGGGTAATTCTTTCCGAAATTATCGGCCTTGCAAACCACACAATAGGTGATGCTGTGTTCCAAATCGGAAACCATCAATTTTACGGTCTGCTCCAATTGGTTCACCTGTTCAAGGTATTTCTGGATGTTGGTGTCATCCATCCCGAATACATTGAGCCAAAAGAAGTTTTTGCCGACTTCCTCGAAGCTTGGCAAGAAGCCCGTTAACTCGTCTTTGGCCTTCGACTTGAAACCTTTGTCGAAATAGTTGTCGGCAATGGTGATGGTGCTGTTTGCCCTGCTGACGAACATCTTTATCTCGTTTTCATAGAACTTGCAAGCATCTTCCTTGTTGATGTAAACGATTACGTATTGCTCGCCTGTCGAAGGATCAAGATAGCTTTTCGACTCGGCCAGTTGCATGTCAACGTCGGTTGAGGATTGGCGCACGGAGGCATATTCGATGTTGGTTTTCCCATTCACAACATTCTTGTTGATCTGGTTCACCTCTTCAACCGTTACTTGTATTTGTTTTGAAAGATTGGCGCGAGCCTGGTCCAAAAGGTCGCTCTTGAACTTGGCATTATTGGTCTTTTCGTTGTTTTTGCCGCTTTCTACATCGTGGAAATAGCCCTCTGTGGTATAACACTTCCATTGCGATGGACAGTCTTGGGCTTGGACTGCCATACACATGATGATCAAAAAAGCTATGGTAAAGAGTTTTTTCATGGTATTATTTTTGGACCGCAATCACGATGTTTTTGTTCGTTTCAATGAATTGTTGGAGATCGTCGCCGCTGAGGTCGGAAGGTTTGAAACTTCCAGCCGAGTTGAGCAACTGATTGAAACGGTCGCCTCGGATGCCGACTTTTACGGTTACGGAATACATCTTGGTTGCCGGGTTGTATTCTATCTTTGTGTCGCTCAAGGGTTCGCAGGCGTTTTGGATACTGGCACTCACCTGCTCCCAATGTGACTTGATGGCTTTTTGAACCGATCCGTTTCTGACCGACGTGCCACGTTCGGTTTTTGCTGTCACGATGTTGTTGATGATGCGTGAAACAGTGGCTCGAGCTTCCAATTCGGCCATTTCAATGGCAGTCTGCTTGTCATCGGCAATGGCATTCCCTGAATACCATTTAACCGCCCTTTTTACGATCTTGGTGCCGTCTTCGCTAAGCGACTCCACCATCTCGACACCGGAAGTCTCTTCCCATGAAAGGTTGACGTTCTCTCCTTCAACGTTCCTGACCGTTGTGGCTGGTTCAACAACATTTTTTTTGCTTCCACAGGAGGCAAAAGCTAAGATGGCAGTTAAGGCGATACCGCCCAATAGTAAACAGGTCCTCATGAGACAATTGCTTTAAGAAAACGCAAAGTTAGAATGTTTTTTTCAGATAAGCAAAGGCTGGGGTTTATTTTTGCTTGTAGATGTCTTTCAATCCCATCTTGGTCCATTCGGTTGGCTTCAACTTGCTATCCGTCATGGTGGCGTCAAGGGTGGTGACGCGACCCGCCAGGGCTTGCTCGACGAAACCGCAGAAGAGATCCACGGAACCGGGCAACCATGAGGCGACTTCGTGGCCGATGCCCTCGAAACGGATGATCCAATGGGGGATGCCTTGCTTGCCCATGGCCTTGGCAACTTTGCTTGAACCATAGAGCTTGGCATGGAATGGCAACCCGAAGCTCTTGTAGGTCACTATCTTGTCCTTGGTGCCATGCATCAACATGGTGGGTGCGGGAGGGGTATTGTATTTCAACTCGCATTTGCGGCACATCACACCGCCCGAATAAGGCACCACGGCGGCAGGCTTCCAACCTTTGGGCAATGCCGAGGCCTGAATCCAGCCGTTGGCACGACAAAAGTCCATGTCCAACACGGTGATGGCACCTGCTGAACAGCCCGTCAACACGAGTCTCGAGGTGTCAATGTCCAAGTCCGCTTGATGTTCGCAAATCCATGCGATGGCCGCTGAGCAGTCTTCCACAGCAATGTCGATGCAATACTGAAAGAGATCGTCGATCTTGAATAAGCCTTGGTTCTTTTCAACCATTTCTTTGTTTTTCAAACCGAGACGATAGTCGATGCAAATCACCGTGAAACCACGCTCCGTCAGCAACTCGGCAGTCTGGCGCATCAACTTGTCGTCGCGTGTCCCAACAACAAATCCGCCGCCGAACACGGAGACCACTGCTGCTTTGTCGGCCCTTGGCACAGCAGGACGGTAAACGTCAAGGTAAAGGGTTGAGTCGCGTTCCACAAAGGGGTAGGTGGTCTTTTCCTGTGCCGTCAGGGTTAAGCTGCAAAGCAATAGAAAAGCTATGTACAGGAAGGATCTTGCTTTCATATTAATGGTGCGTATTGTTGATCATTTGTTCAAGCATAAACTCTGCCGCATGGCCATCGCCGAAGATCTCGGGGAAATTGACGGGCGGCTGTTGCAGATAGTGTCGGCTGGCCTTCAGGATCTTCTCCTTGTCGGCATCCACCAAGGTGGCGGCACCGGTTTCAACGATCTCTACCCACTCGGTCTCAGGCCTCATGATGACACAGGGTTTCTTGAAGAAATAGGACTCTTTCTGAACCCCGCCGGAGTCAGTCGTCACCAGGCTGGCGTGTTTCTCGAGTTGGATCATCTCCAGGAACGAAACGGGTTCGATCACCATGACGTTGTCGGGATGGTAATCCGCCGCATGTTTGCGCGTTCTCGGATGCATGGGCAGCACGACGGTGATCTCTTTCGAGAGTTCCGAAAAAGCTTCCAAAATGGCGCTTAACCGATCTGGATTGTCAGTGTTGCTGTCGCGGTGCAAGGTGGCTAGGACGTAAGGCTTTCCGGCTAATCCGAGGCGTTTCAGGACGTCGGCTTTTTGGTCGGCGATCGTTGAAAAATGCAAGCTGTTGTCATACATGATGTCGCCGCAATGGAACACCTTGGGGTTGTCGATCGTGTAAGGCTCTTCGTTATCCATGGGGAAGCCTTCGCGGGCAAGGTTCTCGTAGCCTGCGAGGGTAGGGGTGAAGAGCAGGGTGGAGCAGTGGTCGCACACGATGCGGTTGATCTCCTCAGGCATGCTCTTGTTGAACGACCGCAGTCCGGCCTCGATGTGGACGATGGGCACATGGATCTTTGATGCGGCCACGGCACCGGCCAAAGTGGAGTTGGTGTCACCGTAAAGCACAAGATAATCGGGCTTCTCGGCCAAAAGGATGCCTTCGATCCCTTCGATCATCTTGGCGGTCTGTACGCCGTGACTGGCCGATCCGACTTGCAGGTTGTAATCGGGTTTCGGGATGCCCAACTCGTCGAAAAACACCTGCGACATGTTGGTGTCGTAATGTTGTCCGGTGTGGACGATGACCTCCTTGATGCTGTTGGCATAATGGCTCCTGATGGCTCGGCTCAGTGCCGCCGCCTTGATGATCTGCGGCCTTGCGCCTATGATGGTGACAATTTTCATCTTTTTAATTCATTAAGCCGTTTTCGGCGAAGCTAAAATACGAATTTTCTCCGATAATGAGATGGTCAACGACCTGAATGTCCAATATTTTTCCGGCAGCTACGATTTTCCGGGTCAGCTGCTTGTCGTCAGCACTGGGTTTGGCGATACCTGAAGGGTGGTTGTGACATACCATGATGGCCGTGGCTTCCTTCAATAGGGCTTTTTTGAAGATCACCTTGGGATCGGCCAGGGTGGCGGTGATGCCACCAGTGCTGATGCGTTCCATTTTGATGATCTTGTTGCCTTGGTTGAGGTAAGCCACCATGAAATGCTCTTTGGTGGGGTCGTCGATAAGTGGGAGGAAACTCTCGTAAGCCTCTCGGCTGTTGCCGATGGTGCGGCGTTCCTCGGGCGAGGTGATGCTCCAGCGGCGGCCAAGCTCCAATGCGGCCATGATGCTGACGGCCTTGGCCGTGCCGATGCCTTTGTGTTGCTTCAGCTCGTCGATACTGAGTTTCGAGAGGTCATAGAGGTTGTCGCCGACGGCACTGAGCACGTCTCTGGCCAGCTCTACGGCCGACTGTCCGTCAGGTCCCGACCCGATGAGGACGGCAATCAGCTCGGCGTTGCTTAGCGCGCCCTTGCCTTTGGCGATCATCTTTTCCCGAGGACGGTCGTCGATGGCCCATTGCTTGATGGTTTTGCGTTCGTTGATGGTCATAGCAAAAAAACCTCCCCTAATAGCTAGAGGAGGTCAACATTATGATGAAAAAACTCTTATTAAGCCAACTTGGCAGTGTACTTCGTGAGCTTTGACTTCAGGTTACCGGCCTTGTTCTTGTGGATGATGCCACGCTTGGCAACCTTGTCGATGATGGAATACATCTTCGGCAGCTGGTTCTCAGCCTCACACTTGTCGGTAATGGTTCTGAATTTTCTGACTTCGTTACGCATCGACTTGGCGTAGTAACGGTTGTGCAGACGTCTCTTTTCGGTTTGACGGATACGTTTGAGTGAAGATTTGTGATTTGCCATTTCTTAATATTATCTTTTTGTTTCTTCTTCCGTTAATTGGGCTGCAAAATTACAACTTTTCTTGAAACTAACAATTATTTCTTTGAATTTTTTTTGAAAGTCCTCGCAATGACGAGCTAAATGTCATCTTATCCTCATTATCCCTATTCAATATCTCATCAAGCGTCATCTCAACAAAAGTGTTTTTCTCCAATCCCTCTCCCTGAATCTGAATGGGGACGTAATTTTCACCGTATCCTCTTGCCCAACCCTTTGAGTCAATACGTTCGATCAACAAGCGTTGTATCCTGCCTTTCATCATCTCGAAATACTTGAGCTTGTTTTCCAAAGAGATGGCACGCATCACCTCGCTTCTGCGGCTCTTTTCACTTTCTGGCACTTGGTCGGGCATGGCAGCCGCCTTGGTTCCTGTGCGCTTTGAGTATTTGAAGGTATGGATGTGGCTGAAACCGATTTCACGTGCAAAATCGCAACTTTCTTTGAAAGTCTCCTCGGTCTCGCCAGGGAATCCCACGATGATGTCAGTGGTCAGGTTGAAATCTGGTCGGAACGCCTTGATGCGTTGGCACATCTCGCGGAACTGGGCTGCGGTATAGAATCGGTGCATGCGTTTCAAGGTGTCTTCCGATCCGCTTTGCAGACAGATGTGCATGTGCGGGGCGAGCTTCTCATGTTGGAACAGCTCCAAGAACCTATCGCTAAATTGGTCGGGTTCGATGGAGGAGACCCTCACTCGGAAGTCACCTTTTATATTAATAATGTGTTCGACCAAAGTTTCAAAGTTGGTGTCACCATCATGGTATCGTCCCATGTTGACGCCTGTAAGCACCACTTCCTTGAAGCCGTGATCCACTACGCTTTGGATGTTCTCGTAGATGTCTTTCGCGGGACGACTGGTCGATCTTCCCCTCACCATCGGGATGATGCAATAGGAACAGAAATTGTTGCATCCGTCGTGGATCTTGATGAGGCTACGAGTATGGAAAGTATCGTATGCCGGTTGGTAGCTAAATAGGTCGCGGTCGTAACCCTCGGGGTCGCTATGGCCTTTCTTGAAATGCTCATTCACAATGTCGAAGATGGCCGCTTTGCGCTCGTTGTCAATGACATAATCGGCTACGCCTTCTTCAATTAATTCCGCCTTGCGGTGGTTGACCATGCATCCGGTGACCACCACCAACGCCTCGGGATTCTTCCTCCTGATTTGATGGATCGCCTGCCTGCACTTCTGGTCGCTGGTGTTGGTGACGGTGCAGGTGTTCACCACAAATACATCGACTTCCCCGTTGTCCACCACATCATAGCCCTCCTTCTTGAACCTTGATGCCAACGCATCGGTCTCAAAGAGGTTCACTCGGCAGCCTAATGTCTTGAACGCGATGGTGGTCATGCCAACTCTCCTTCAATCGACAGTGCCGAAGCCGAAGTGACCTTCACATTAACAATCTGCCCAATCAAGCTTTCGTCCTTGGAAGCAAACCGAATGACGATCTTGCCCTCAGTGTGGCCGGTGAGGTAGCCGTTCTTTCGGTCGAAGTCCTCAACGAGCATCTTCACGGTGGTGCCGACCAAAGCCTTGTTATATATTAAGGAGTGCTTCATCAGCTCTTCGGTGAGGCGATGGTAACGCTGGCGTTTCACTTCCTTGGGCACGTCGTCCTCCCACTTGGAGGCCACGGCACCTTCACGCACGCTGTATTGGGCAATGTAAGCCATGTTGTATTTGAACTCTTCCATGGCCTTGCGGGTGTTCTCAAACTCCTCTTCGCTTTCATGGGTGAATCCCACGATGATGTCGGTGAAGATGGTAGCCGTAGGAAGCACCCTGCGAATGGTTTGGATGATGTGGCGGTAACGCTCCAGGTTATGGTGCCGGTTCATGCGTTGCAGCATCACGTCGTCGCCCGACTGGATGGGGATGTGGATCTGCTTGGCGAGGCAGTCGTATTGACTCATGACTTCGATGATCTCATCCTCCATGTCGCGTGGGTGAGGGGCGGTGTAATATACCCAAAACTCCTTGCCTGAAGCCTTGCCGTATTCACCAATGCGTCTCAGCAATTCAGCGAAGTTGATCTCCTCGCCTTTCTTGTCCAAGCCGTACGAATTGACGTTCTGTCCCAACAGGGTGATGCTTTTGTAGTCCTTTTCCACCAATTCTTTCACCTCGTCCAAAATCTCTTCGGATGGTCTGGAAACCTCTCTGCCTCTGGTGTAAGGCACGGCGCAATAGGTGCAGAAATTGTTGCAGCCGTTCTGGATAGGGATGTAGGCCTCGAATTTGGAAGCACGCAAGGGGTTGATCTCCCAGAAAGGTTCCATGTTGATGGAAGGATTCACCTCTTTCATCGGGGTTACCACGCCGTATTGGCGAATCATCTCCGGCAACTGGGGCAGCTCATTCATGGTGAACACCAGGTCGAACAGCTTCAGGAAACGCACTCGGTCGGCGGGCAGGATACAACCCGAAACAAAAGTGATCACGTTTTGGCGGTTCTTCATGGCGTTCCATTTCTCGATGCGGCCATACACCTTGTCGATGCCTTTCTGACGCACCGAGCAGGCGACGATGCCTAGGATATTGGCTTCCTCTTCGTTGTCGGTAGGCTCGTAACCCATCTGTTGCAACACGGTACGTACGCGCTCCGTGTCGCTGAGGTTCATCTGGCATCCGAAGGGGAGGAGAAAATATTTCATAATTGAGAATTGAGATTTTAGAATTTAGTTTGTTCAGCTGTAGATCAATTTGACAATATCCCTCACGATCTCGCTGTCCTGGTTAATATGAGGTGCCTCTTTGGTGCTGCATCCTTTTAATAGCCTTTCCGCTTTACCAATCATCTCTGTGTCAAGGCAATCCGAAGCAATCTGAAGATCCATGATAATGGAATTGACCTCATCTACTTTCAGGTCGATCTCAACGCCGCCCCAGCTGAAACGGGCTTTCTTGGTAGTCTTGAATTGTTCCCAGCGACCAAAGAGGAACTCGTGTGATGAGATTTTCTCGTAGATGCGCTGGGTTTCCGGCATCTTAGCGATTTCATCGAAGCTGAGCATGGATGCCTTGCCCCCGTAAACCTTCTCAAACGATTGGATTAGCGGCGTGACGATGTTCTCTGAGGTGATGTCGGCCAATTCCGAGAGGTTCACCACCCGGCTGGCCACGCTCTTCACCCCGTTTTTCAACAGCTTGGCCTTGTCAACGATAAGGTAGCGTTGCATCATCTCGCCATCGGTCTTTATTAATATGGTGCCATGATGCAGATTGTTCACGGTACCTTTCGCAAAAGCGTTGCCTGAGAACTTCCGGCCTTGGCAGGTGAGGTCGTTGCGACCAGAGATCTCCGCTTCCAGACCAAAATGTTTCAGTGCTTCCTGGATGACGGACTGCTGTTTCCGAACGTCGTAGTCGCTCTTGTCTGCTATAAATGAGAAGTTGAGGTTGCCGAGGTCGTGATACACCGCACCGCCACCTGTGCCGCGTCGCATTAGATAACCGCCATCTTCCAAAAGCTGTTTGACGTTACATTCCGCATAGGGGTTCTGGCTATACCCGATGACCACTGTCCTTTGGTTTTTCCAAAGATACATGGTAATTATGCCTTCTTCTTGACAATCTGTAAGATACTGCTCTACAGCTCGGTTGAGGAAGGGGTTGTTTTGGTTGCTGATGACGACTTGAAGCTGTTTCATGGCGCAAAGATAATAAAAAAGCCCGCTGTGTGGCGGGCTTGTAGTCTCTCCGGGATTTGAACCCGAGTTACCAGGATGAAAACCTGACGTCCTGACCAGACTAGACGAAGAGACCATCCATCAAACGAACCATAAGGTTTCGATTTGACGCTGCAAAATTAGACATTTTTTTCTTACCCACAACAATTTGGGGCAAAAAATTTTATTCGATGGTAAATGAAACTTGTAACTGCTTGCTTTTCAGCGACTCAATTGGTGCCTGATACAGGAAGTTCTCTGTTTCCTTGGAGACCTTCAAGATGTCTAACATCCCGAATCCCATCTTGATCTCCATGCCTACCTTGAACCACTGGTTGTAAATGTCGAAACCAACACCAAATTCCAAAGCAAAATCGAAACGTTTGGGTATTAAAAATTGCGGGTTGGATTTGCCTTCTTGCTGGGAATTGGTGACGTTCCCTCCTTGAGGGCTGGAGCCATTTTCTTCGGTTTCATTTTGCCGCGAAACCAAATATAATTTGGGATTTACACCGGCAAACAGATAGGCTCCAATGTTGTTGTATCGCTTTGACCTGTATTTGATGTGAACGGGGAACTCAAGATAGGTGGCCAAATCGTCTCTTGAGATAACTCTTTGGGTAACTGTGTCATTTTCATTTACTGTGAGAATATGCCCGTTAATATCATACATGTCAACGTCGTAATAGACTTGTCGCGAGTTAAGACTCAGTGTCGGAATGAAACGAAAGTTAAAGTATCGCCCGAGCCTCAAGTCCCCAACAAACCCTATTGAAAAACCAGGATTTTTGGTTATTCTTCTGGTCTCAACATTCCGAATCTGATGGTACGAATATTCACTTTCGGAATAGGGATCCATGCCGTTTGCCAATGACGGCTGGGGAAGCAGGTTGTCCTGCTTCATGTACTTCTGGTTTTGATAATCTTCCTTCAGGTTCAAGGAATAGTCCATAAAGTTCAAGCCAAGTTGAAAACCCCAATGATACGGCGCTTCTTCATATTGTTGGAGATAAATCACCTTGCGCCCTTGGGCTTGAATCTTTGAAACACAAGTTGCTGAAAATGCTAGAATTAATATAAAGGTCAGGGCTTTTTTCACGATTCAAAATTTGTTTGTTCTAACGTGTATATAGGTTGCTTTATTGTAAAACAGCGGCCTTTTTTTGTACATGGCCTGAATATAAGGTGGCGATGCCTCCACAAAATGCCTTGCTGCCGACATCGGTAATACCGTGGTTTTTGAGCATCTGACAAAACTCGCTGTACTCGGGGAAGGCCTCGATGGAAGCGGGAAGATAGCTGTACGCCGATTGATGTTTCGAGAACGCCCGACCGATCCGTGGAAGAACGTGCCTTGAATAGCACCGATAGGGCCTTTTTACAAGACTCTTCTGGGGATGCGAGAACTCCAGGATGGCAACCAATCCATCGTTTTTCACAACCCTCGACATCTCCTGCAAGCCGGCTTCGAGGTACTCGAAATTGCGCACTCCAAAGGCCACCGTGACGGCATCGAAACTGTTGTCGGAAAAAGGAAGATGGGTAGCGTCGGCAGTCATTAGCCTGATGCGTCGGTCCAATTTCCTTTTGGTGATTTTTTG
>Ga0310786_10012228_pt1 | contig 10641 bp, 5 predicted proteins | sample AusTroGonzalo_MG_FD_203881 | JGI IMG/M metagenome (GOLD analysis project Ga0310786, IMG submission 203881) | Bovine rumen microbial communities from tropical cattle in Woodstock, Queensland, Australia - Gonzalo_03 (v2) (version 2) | ecosystem: Host-associated > Mammals > Digestive system >...
CTTGCGTTTCTTCGACACAATGATTTTGCCTTTCAGGGTGATGACGTTGTATTCGCGTTCCTCGCCCTTCTTGTCGCCCTTGGCCACATACTCGCGTTGCTGGATAGTGCTGATGGTGGGCGCGTAGGTAGAGGGGCGACCGATGCCCAGCTCTTCCAACTTATGTACCAGCGAAGCCTCGGTGTAGCGCTGAGGCCCCTGGGTGTAGCGCTCTGCAGCACTGATCTCGCGGCGTGTCAGCAGGTCGCCTTCCTTCATCGGCGGAAGCAGGTTGGCAAAGTCGTCATGACTCTCCTCTTCGTCGTCTACCGACTCACGATAGACCTTCAGGAAACCGTCGAACTTCACCACTTCGCCAGTGGCATGAAAGAAGTAAGCGTTGTCACTTCTCATAGCTTGAGTCTCGCTCCTCACTTCTATCTCTACCGTGGTCTTCTCTATCTCTGCATCGGCCATCTGGCAGGCCGTGGTGCGCTTCCAGATGAGGTCATAGAGCTTGCGCTCCTGTGCTGTGCCCTCGATGGTGGTGCGGTCCATGTAGGTGGGGCGTATGGCTTCGTGGGCCTCCTGTGCTCCTTTCGAGCTGGTGTGATATTGACGCACCTTGGAGTACTCCTCGCCATAGAGCGAGGCGATGTTGTCCTTGGCAGCGGCAATGGCCAGGCCGGAGAGGTTGACAGAGTCCGTTCGCATGTAGGTGATGAGACCGTTCTCGTAGAGGTGTTGTGCCACCATCATGGTCTGGCTGACGGTGAAGCCCAATTTGCGGGCGGCTTCTTGCTGCAGCGTTGACGTGGTGAAGGGAGGAGCGGGCGTGCGCTTCATGGGCTTCTTCTGCACCGAATCCACGATAAAGGTGGCATCCTTGCACTGCTCCAGGAAAGCCATTACCTCCTGCTCGGTCTTCAGACGTTGCTGCAGGGTTGCCTTCACCTCAGATGCCGACCCGTCGGGGTTCTGGATGGCAAAGACAGCGTTGACGCTATAATAGATTTCGCTCTTGAAGGCCTGAATCTCGCGTTCGCGCTCAACGATGAGCCGTACGGCGACGCTTTGTACTCGGCCGGCCGACAGGGCGGGCTTCACCTTGCGCCACAACACCGGTGAGAGTTTGAAACCCACCAGACGGTCGAGTACGCGGCGAGCCTGCTGTGCGTTTACCAAGTCCATGTTGAGCGTACGCGGATGTTCAATAGCCTCTAGGATGGCGGGCTTGGTGATTTCGTGGAACACAATGCGCTTGGTCTTTTGCTCGTCAAGCCCCAACACTTCACAGAGGTGCCAGGATATGGCTTCTCCCTCGCGGTCTTCATCACTAGCTAGCCACACTTGAGCGGCTTTCTTGGCTTGGCTCTTCAGGTCGCCTACCAGTTTCTTCTTCTCTTCAGGGATTTCATATTCCGGCTCCAGCGTCTGTTCGTCTATACTCAACTCGTGCTTCTTCAGGTCGCGGATGTGGCCGTAACTCGACATCACTTTGTAGTCGGAGCCGAGGAATTTCTCAATCGTCTTGGCCTTGGCCGGAGACTCAACAATTACCAAGTTCTTCATTATGCTAATGCTTAATACAATGATGCCCCAAAGGGCGTCCGTTCTTATTTTGGGGTGCAAAAGTACGGAAAAAGTTTGCTTATACCTTATTTATATAGCTGTTTTTTTATTTTCTTAACTTTTGATGAACTTTTCTACAGCCTGTCGGATACTCCACAGACCAAAATCTTGCGGGTTGACTTGAGAGATGGGAATCCACATGAGTTCGGCTGCATCGTCGTCGGCGTGGGGGACGTCTTCGTCGGCCACCTGAGCATTGTAGAACATGTCGAGCGTGTGGATAGTCATGCCAGAATAGACATAGCGGTTGGGGATGCTGAAGAGGTAGTGAAGCTGTTTCACGCGCAACCCTGTCTCTTCCATGATTTCACGGCACATGCCCTCCTCGGCAGTCTCGTCCATATCAACGAAACCGCCAGGGAGATCGAAGGTTCCCTTGGCTGGCTCCTTACCCCGTCGGGCTACCAGCAGATTGCCATTCCGTACGATGAACGCCGCCGTGGCCGATGAGGGGTTGGCGTAAAAAGTGAAGCCGCAGCAGCGGCATTTCTTGCTCTTGAAATTGTTGACAGCAAAATCGCTGCTTCCACAGGAAGGGCAATAGGCGAACTTTTGTAAGGGGTGCATAAGCTTTTGTTTTTGGGTGCAAAGTTAATTATATTTTAAAAAAAGTTGAAAAGAATCATTATTTTTTTCTTTTTTCTTCTTTATATTTTTAAAAAGTCCTACCTTTGCAACACCAATGGTAAAGAAAGAAATGATCTACTTATTCCGTCTCTGTGCTACAGCCCTTGTGTTGTTGTTCTCAGTGCAGGTAAATGCTTCTGCTGTCGACTCTCTCAGGCGAGTCGTCGACCAGTCTGAGGGCAAGGACAAAAGCAATGCCTATGATGCATTGCGTGGCTTTTACCAGAATCATTCTCAATATGATGAAGAGTTGGCGCTGCTGGAGGAATGGACGGCATACGAAAGGCAGGAGGGAGACTTTGACAGGGAGGGAAAGGTCCGTTGGAGCAAGATAGCCCTGCTCAGTAACCTGGGTCTTGATGAAGCACTACTGACCGACGCCCCAGTGCAGATGGCTTGGTTTGAAGAACACGAACAATGGGACAACTACTACAATACCTGGGAGAGCAAGGCCAGCACCTTTCTCTATACAGGTAAGCTACAGACAGCTCTGCGAGAGGCGAAGCTCATGCTGTCTGATGCGCAACAGCGTGACAACAACTACGGGCGTGTCGTGTCTTACCTGCTGACGGGTCTTACCTACCAAAGTCTTCATCAGAACGATGTGGCCATAGAAAATTTGATGAACGCCTACCAGTTGTTGAAGCAGGGCAACGACAATCCCTCGATGTTCACTTCCACGTGCGACTATCTCTGCCAGACGTTGGATGACGACAAACAGTATGAGAAGGAGCTTGCAATGACTGAAGAATGGCTGAAAGCCATTGAGAAGCAACGAGCCAAGGATAATAAGGGAAAGGAATACATGTCGGGAACAGCTCTCTCCTGCCATATACAGCGGGCCAGTGCCCTGATGGGCATGGCGCGTACCGACGAGGCCGAGGAGGAACTGAAGAAGGCACAGGAATACCTGGAGTATATCAATATTCCCCTTACGCAGTTCAGGGTTGGCTTCTGCCATGCCCGCCTGCTTCTTGACAAGCAGAAGTACCCACAGGCATTGGCCTGTCTCGACAGCCTGAAGGCCATGGAATTGGAAGTCGGTGGCAGCATCGACATCCTTCGTGCAGGTGCATTGATGGAGATGGGATGTCACGAAGAGGCAGCGCAGATATATCAGAAAGAGTACTTTGAGCAGGATTCCATCTTCGGCAACGAGATGCGCACGCAGCTGAGCGAGATGGCTGCTCTTTATCAGGCAGATGAGGAACACATGAAGGCACGTCTGGAACGAACGTATTACATTACCGTCATTGTGGTCATCATCCTCGTGGCTATGCTCCTGCTTTTCGTGTTGCGTTATTTGGCCTCAAAGCGGTTGGCGCAAAAGAACCAGGAACTGGAGGATGCTAACAGGCAGTTGCAACTGGCCCACCAGCGTGTGGAAGACGCATCGAAGATGAAGATGGATTTCATCAAGGGCATCTCCCACGAGATACGTACGCCGCTGAATATCCTCTCTGGTTTCACACAGGTCATCACCACACCAGGCATGAACCTGCCACAGGAAGAACTGGCCAGCTTCCACAAACGTATCAACGAGAATACCGACCGTATCGTGGAGCTGGTGAACAAGCTGTTGGAACTCTCCGACTCAAACTCGCATGCTCCCCTGGAGCGCGATGACAGCGTGTCGGCTTGCGAACTGGTAAATCTGGCTATCAGCCATGTCAACTTGAAAGCTACCGAGGCTGTTGCCTTAGACTGGGACAGAACAGATCCATTGGCCGACACTCTCCTCGTCACCAACAAGCGATTTGCCGTTCGTGCCTTCGAATGCTTGCTTGACAATGCCCGGAAGTTTACCCGTCAGGGGAAGATTGCCATCCGCCTGAAGATGATAGAAGACCAGATGCGTTTCATCGTCGAAGACACAGGTATAGGCGTTCAGCCCGATCAGGCAGAGCGCATCTTCGAGGAGTTCGTGCAGATAGACAACTATTCGGAAGGGGCTGGCATCGGGCTGACCGTTGCGCGCAGTATAGCACGCCGGTTAGACGGCGACATCCTTCTTGACACCAGCTACACGCCGGGTTCACGCTTCGTGATGTGGCTGCCTACGATGGACGCAGCTCAACAGCAGTAGTTATTTTCAAAGGGTTTCGAGTATTCGTTTGAGCACTACCGAGCAGCTGATCTCGCGGTTGGCTGCCTCGGGGATGACGAGCGAGTTGGGACTCTCTATCACGTCGTCAGTGACGATGAGGTTACGGCGAACGGGTAGGCAGTGCATGAACTTGCCGTTGTTCGTCCATGACATGTGCTCAGTGTCTACGGTCCACGAACGGTCCTCGCAGGTGATCTTGCCATAGTCGGCGGGATTGGTCACGCCTGGGTTGCTCCAGTTTTTGGCATAGATGAAGTCGGCACCCTCGAAGGCTTTCTTTTGATCGTACTCCACTTGAGCTTCGCCTGCAAACTGCGGGTCGAGCTCGTAGCCCTTGGGATGGGTGATGACGAGATCTACATCGGGGTCTGCCAACATCCATTGTGCAAAGCTGTTGGGTACGGCCTGAGGCAGGGCACGGCAGTGGGGTGCCCAGGTAAGGACGACCTTCGGCCGTAGTGGAGAGTTGAGAGCTGAGCGTTGACTGTTTTTCCAGCTCTCCTTGATAGTGATAAGATCGGCAAAGGCCTGTAGGGGATGTACGGTAGCGGTCTCCATAGCGAAGACGGGGCGACCGGAATACTTGATGAACTGCTGCAGGACGGTCTCTGCGTAGTCGTACTCGCGGTCGGTGAGGCCTGCGAACGAGCGCACGCCGATGATGTCGCAGTAGCAGCCCATCACGGGGATGGCCTCGAGCAGGTGCTCGCTCTTGTCGCCGTCCATGATGACGCCACGCTCTGTCTCCAACTTCCAGGCTCCGGCGTTTACGTCGAGCACAATCACGTTCATGCCCAGGTTCATTGCTGCCTTCTGCGTAGAGAGGCGTGTGCGCAGCGAGTTGTTGAAGAAAATCATCATGAGCGTCTTGTTCTTGCCCAGATGCTGATATTTATAACGGTCGTTCTTGATCTCGAATGCATCGGCCATCGCCTTTTCCAGCGTGCCAATATCGCTAACATTGATGAAGCTTTTCATTGTTGTAATTCCTTAATTTCGTTATATCGTTATATCGATATTTCGTTATATCGTTATTATTTTATGAGGGTCTCACTTGTCCTTCGCCCTCGATGAGCCATTTGTAGGTGGTGATTTCTTCCAGTGCCATGGGGCCTCGCGGACCCAGCTTCTGGGTCGAGATGCCTATCTCGGCGCCAAGGCCGAACTGGGCACCGTCGGTGAACGAAGTGGGGGCGTTCCAGTAGACACAGGCGGCATCGACGTGCTGCTGGAACCGGCGGGCGGCCTGTTCGTCTTGCGTGATGATGGCCTCGCTGTGGCCGCTGCCGAAGGCATCAATATGGGAGAGGGCCTCATCGAGGGAGGCGACAGTCTTGATGGCTAGCTTATAATCCATGAACTCGGTTCCGAAGCTGTCGGCTGTAGCATGCTCCAGTAAGGGGTAATTCCCGTCGAGGGCGGCGTATGCCTTTTCGTCGGCGTAGATGATGACGTTCCTCTCGGCCATCGGCTTGACAAGTTCTACAAGATCAACAAGTCTGTCTTGATGAACCAGCAGGCAGTCGAGGGCATTGCACACGCTGACGCGGCGAGTCTTGGCGTTGTGGATGATAGCGCGTCCCATCTCCAGGTCGCCATCTTTGTCGAAGTAGGTGTTGACCACGCCGGCACCGGTCTCGATGACGGGGATGCGGGCTGTGTCGCGTACGAAGTCGATGAGTTTGCGGCCACCACGAGGGATGCAGAGGTCGACGTAGCCTACAGCGTTGAGCATCTCGCCCGTGGCCTCGTGAGTAGCTGGCAGTAAGGAGACGATGTCGCTTGACACGCCGAAGTGCTCCAGCACCTCATGAATCAGAGCCACCTCCTCGCGGTTCGAGCAGTCGGCATCCTTACCGCCTTTCAGCACGCAGGCGTTGCCGCTCTTGAAGCAGAGTGAAAACACGTCGAACGTCACGTTGGGACGAGCCTCGTAGATCATACCGATAACCCCGAAAGGCACGGAGACGCGACAAAGGCGGAGGCCGTTCGGGAGCGTCTTCTGCTTGGTGATGTGTCCCAGCGGCGAGGGCAGGGTCGCCACGTTGCGCATGTCGGCGGCGATGCCCTTCAGCCTGTTCTCCGTCAGCTGTAGGCGGTCGTAGAGCGGGTTCTCCTTCGCCATCTTCGCCAAGTCCTCGGCGTTAGCTTTCAATATGCGTTCCTGCTGTTGCTCAATGGCGTCGGCTACGGCCAACAATATCTCGTTTCGCTGTTCGTCGTTCAGCAATGCCAGCGTCTTGCTGGCCCGCTTCACTCGTTCAAATGTCCCTTTCAGTTGCATGGTAAAAACTCGGTATGTGGTGTTTGGTCTTTATGTTCTATCAGGTCTACAAGGATGCCGTTGCGCTCGCCGTTGGCTATGATCACACGGATGCCGCTAGCCTGCACCTTGCTGGCAATGGTGTACTTCGAGTGCATGCCACCACGCCCAAAGGCACTTTTCTCCTCGTTGATATATTGCGACAGGTCGCGCCCAGGCTCCACTTTCGGAATGATGTGCGACGAGGGGTCGTCGGGATGGCCGTCATAGATGCCGTCGATGTTCGAGAGCAAGATAAGCGTGTCGGCTTCCATCATTTGTGCGATGAGTCCGCTCAGCTCGTCGTTGTCGGTGAACATCAACTCCGTCACGCTCACCGTGTCGTTCTCGTTGACGATGGGCAGCACGTCGTTCTCTAGCATCACCGTCATACAGGCCCGTTGGTTGCGGAACTGCTCGCCGGGCTCGAAGTTCTCCTTCATCGTCAGTACCTGACCCACATGGATGCCGTACTCGCGGAACAGGTCATAATAGAGTCCCACAAGCTTCACTTGGCCTACGGCAGAGAACAACTGCCGCTGTTCCACGGAGTCGAGAGAGTGGTCGACGGTCAGCTCCCTTCGTCCACATGCTACAGCCCCCGATGACACCAAGATGACTTCATTTCCACTGCGTCGCAGCCACGCTATCTGGTCGACAATGGCCGACACGCGTGTGACATCGAGTTTGCCGTCCTGGCGGGTCAGCACGTTGGAACCTACTTTGATGACTATCCTTTTACCCATTTTCGCTTCTTTGAAAATTTGCGGCAAAGGTACGAAAAAAAAACTGCAACGCCAAAGCTTTTTACAGAAAAGGAAGAATACAGGCTGTAATGACGATGTTTCGCAAGTAGGGGCAGGCCTCGTGCCAGCCCTAACCTACAATCTTTTAAGACCTGCCCCGTATTCCTGCATGAGCTGACGGAAGAGGGGGATGTGTTGCAAAAGGTCAGGGCGCCCGGTGATGATCATCTGGCGGCGGGCGCGGGTGAGGGCGACGTTCAGCTTTCGGTCTACGAGGGTGCCGTCATCGTCGGTGAAGGTGGAGGCGGTGAGGAAGTCGAGTTGGTAGCGATGGCTGATGGCGAAGCTGTAGATGATGATGTCGCGCTGGCTGCCCTGATAACGTTCGACGGTGTCGATGCTGATGCGTGAGAGGTCGCTTGCATTGTCGAGGTGTTGCCTGATGAGGGCTATCTGCCGACGGTAAGGCACGATGACGCCTACCGTCCTGACAGGGTCGAAGTGGGAGGCGGTAAAGCGGTGGATGCGTCTCAGCAGGTCGGCCACGAGGCTCGCTTCCGACTCCTCGTCGCCCTGGCAGGGCAGGAAGAGCAGCCGGTGCGACTTCAGCTGCTCGTCGAGCGTGTCGGTGGCTGTAAGATCGTAGCCCAGTGACAGCTCTTGTTGGTGGGGTAGTGGGACGGCGCTGAGTTGTTCGCGCTGATAGAAATGGCTCAGCGGGAAGAAGGCCACCTGCGGATGCATTCGACCGTGGGTATGCAGCGTGCCGATGAAACGGGTACGCCGTTGACGCTGTTCCCAGCGCAACAAACGCTCGAAGAGCGACTGGCGGCAGTCCTCCAGACCGATGGCTCTCAGGATGGGTTCGTTGACGGCCGATTGCTCGGGACTCTGCTGCACCACGGCGGGCAACTGTTTGTGGTCGCCGATGAGTACAAAGCGGTCGATGGCGGGATGGCTGAGAATACCCATAATGGTGGGTTCCAGAATCTGCGAGGCTTCGTCGACCACCGCTAGCGTGAAATGCTTTATCTCTAGAATGTAAGGTTGCGTCAGCAGCATCGATGTCGTTGCAACGATGATAGGTGTTGTCTCAATGAGCTGTTGTGCCTCTTCGAGTTTGTGGGTGTCGGCCAGAACGGTGTCGAGCAGATAGCGACGGAAACGGGCATCGCACGAGGCTGCCTTCCCTATTCGTAGGAAAGGACAGCCCTCTGCCGATTCTCCTTGTTGGGGGAATAGCTCGACGAGCATGGCACAGATCTCGTCGACCGCGCGGTTGGTATAGGCGGTAAGGAGAATCTGGCTATTGGGAGTGGCCGAGGCTAGTTCTTCCTCTACGATGAAACGCAGCGCCATCGAGGTCTTGCCTGTCCCCGGAGGCCCCACCAGCAGGTAGTAGTCACGAGCTTGACGAATGCCTAGCAGTACGTCGTCATAGTCGGGATGGTAGGAACGTGAGAGCTGGAGACTATCGTCGGCCTCTGGCGCGCGCTGTCCCAGCAGCAGGCCCTTGCGCTTCGGGTCGGACATCATCAGACGGTGAAGCGAGCGGATGGCACTCCCAGTACCTACGTCGCTGCCGCCATGCTCAACAGCCCAATGCCGCCCCTCGGCCGGGCAGAAGAGGGCGGTGTTCTGCTGGCTGTCGTTCAAGGCCACCACCAGCCTGTCGGCCCCCAGCTCCTGTAGTGTTCCTTTGAACAGGATGGCCTGACGGATGTCGGGCTTGTCTTTGTAGCCGTAGAGGTAGACCATGTCGCCAGGGCGGAAGTTGAGGATGCTGTGGGAAGCGTCGGCAGCGTGGATGCTCAGGTGCACTAGTAGTCCGTCTTCTTTTTCTATCTCCCCAAGGATGATGTTCCCCGTTTCTTCCTTCTCCGTCAGCGGCATCTGCCAGAGGTCGGCTGTGCTGCCGCCGCTGTGGAACAGTCGGGCTTCGGCAGAGCCAAGCTTCGTTGCCACCTGCTCACGGTAGACGAATGTGAGCATACGCTCGTAGTAGTCTCGCTCCAAGGGAGTGAGAAGCGAGAAACGAGATGCGATGAGCTGAATTTCGGGTAGAACATACCGTTGGAAGTAGGCGTCGCGGGCGACACCTTGGTAGATGAAGTCAGCATTGAGCAATGGCAGGAAGCGGTGTACACCTTCGCGTGCCATCATCAGTTCGGTACACACTATTTGGTTGCGAAGCCGCAGCGCCTCGCGCAACAGGGCTCGGTAGTAGTTCACCGTCAGCAGTCCTTGGGAGGCTGGATAGCGGGAGTAGAGCAGACGGGTGTCTACCTGGCGGTCGCTGAGGCCAAAGTTGTAGTGCAGCACGCCGTAGTAGAGCAACAGTTGCACGTAGTGGTTCTCTAGCTGAAGCCCGTGGTTGTCATGGCTCTGGTATTCTATTTTCATGTTCTTCCCCGACTTCTGCTCTACCAGTAGCATGCTTCTTTGCCCGCCGGTGGGAATGGTCATCAAGTCCACGCGCCCCTGCAATCCCAACTTTTCGCAAACGAACGACGGTTCAAGCAGCGCGCCCATACCCTGTTTCAGTTGGGGGGCCAGCAGCACCACGGCCTCACGGATGTTCTTCATCTGCTGTTCGGCTTGTTGCCTGAACTTCATCGGGTCCAGATCGGGACAGGCACAGAGGCGCAGGGCTTGTTCGCGGAATGAACGCAGCAATGTCTCTTCTGCTCCTCCCTTTGTAGGCATGGGTGAGACCGTTTCTTTGATGATGTCGTCGAGTGCTGTCCCAGCAAAGTTTCCCAGCAGCGTCGCCTGGTTGTTGGGTCGTTCCTTCAGGCGGTTGAGCGTATAGAGAAGTGGATGGTGACCGTAGGAAGTGAAGCAGGCGGCTAGCGAAGAGATGTCAATGAGAAAGTCGGGTTCTACGATGACCTGCCCCGGTATGACCGTATTGCCAACATGGTTGTCCAGCAGGTTCAGTTGCATGCCCCCTCGCAGCAGTTTCATCAAGTAGGCGAAATCGCGTCCGGAGGAGGTGTCTCTGTAGTCGATGACTAGTTCCCCGTCTTCTGCGTCGGCCCAGATGTGATGGTCGTCAAAGCGGTTGACGATGCAGCGTATATAGTCTTTGTTGATGTTCAGCCCTTTTGGCTGTGTGCGTTGGTTAGCGGGCATCAGCCGCAGTAGCGTGCCAGGTATGTCCTCGCAAAAAACGGCAGAAATGAGTAGCGCCACGGCCTTCACATCGTGAAGCCATTCTGTAGCGTCAATAGCCCTCCCCGTGTTCG
>Ga0310786_10012230_pt1 | contig 10639 bp, 3 predicted proteins | sample AusTroGonzalo_MG_FD_203881 | JGI IMG/M metagenome (GOLD analysis project Ga0310786, IMG submission 203881) | Bovine rumen microbial communities from tropical cattle in Woodstock, Queensland, Australia - Gonzalo_03 (v2) (version 2) | ecosystem: Host-associated > Mammals > Digestive system >...
CCACATTCCCTGCTGTAACGGGGTCAGCGGAAGGATATTGTCTATCTCAAGATCATTCTTCTCTGCCGTCTCATTGATCTCTTCCAGACACCCGTTGCTGATATCCTTATAAACAAAATCGGAAGGAGTATGTTCTCCTCTATTTTGACAAGTGCAGAAACGGCTTACCTCTATCAGACAGTTCCTGAGATCCTCAGTCCATTTTTCAATGGTCTCACAGTCATACCTGTCACTATACGTAATCTCGAAAACCATCTCGCCTTGCCTTACATATCCGTTGATCTCGATGTCTCCTGTTTCATTTTCAGGAGCAACACAACAACCGGTATCAAGATCTGCATTAGGAAATAACTCTCTGTTCTCGCTGTCGATCTCACCCAGATAATTGAATGTAATGGTCTGATCAGAACTGATCTTTTCATCGCAAAGACCATATCCCAAACCGTGATTCGGGATCCTGTGGAGCATCTCTTTTGTGTTAATGATGCTGCTCCTTATATCATTACCGCAGTCGAGTATTACCGGATAAACGGTAGTAAACCATCCAATGGTCCTGTCAATGTCGATCTCTTTATGCAGTGTTTCTCTTCCGTGTCCCTCAAGGAAAACTATATTTCTGTGATTGCCTGCCGCACGGAAAAGTGACATACCGAGCGATGCCAAAAGAAGGTCATTGATCTCCGTATAAAATGCCTTGTTTGCTTTGGTAAGAAGTGCTCCCGTGACGGTCGGATCAAGACTGATCCTCGCATTTTTAACTATTGATGATCCTCTGTTCTTATTTTTTGTAAACGTCTCCTTGGCATCTGCAGATAAGTTCATCCAATACTCTTTTTCTATCCGGAACTGTTCTGTTCCTGAGTACTCCTTAAGTGCTTCCGCCCATGCTTTATACGAGGCTGTCTTTGGGGGCAGCATAATTGGTTTACCGTTTTCGATCTGGTCAAATATCATATGCAGATCCGAAAGGAGGATCTTCCATGATACATTATCGATGACCAGATGATGACAGCATATATAAAGAAGATCGGTCTTCAAGGTCTTGAAGAGGACCGCCTTGATCAGAGGGCCTTTATCCAGATCAAAACTTCTTTGTATCGTATCGCATTTATCTCTGATCACTTCATCAGGATCATCATTATCACTTATTATGATCTCATCAACATATGCATCCGTTTTGTCAGCATCTGCTATTACCACTTCTCCGTTTTTCAAAGTGGCGCGCAACATATCATGGTGCTTCATCAACTTGTCTATTGCCTTGAAAACATCCTCTTTTGAGGTTTTCTTCACTTCCAGGATGATATCCTGGTTAAAGTGTTGCGGCTTTGCAAGTCCCCATCTCTTAAACATACTGATGATAGGGGTATCCGCTACAGTTCCCGATATATTGACCCCCTCATCAGACGTGTTTTCGATCTTCTTGACGCATCCTGATATCCTGACTATAGTTGCTTTGCTTATTACATCCTTGACTTGTAATAAGTATCCCTTCTCCCTCATCTTTGAAGCGATCCTGATCGCCTTGATGGAGTCTCCTCCCAGCACAAAGAAACTGTCATCTGTACTCAGGTTATCTACGCACAGAATCTCTTTAAATATCTCAAATAACAACTCTTCCACTTCGTTCTGAGGTTCAAGCCTGTTTCCTCTGTCGCATGTGATTATCTCAGGTAAGGCTGATTTGTCTAATTTTCCGTTCCTAGTTACCGGGATCTCGCTGATCCTCATAAAGTAACCCGGGATCATGTATTCCGGCAGTTTCTTGCCCAATTCCTCCCTGATATCTTTTACATCGATTTCATCATCACTGATATAGTAAGCGCAGATCGTTCTATCAATTGCATTTCTTTCCCTTACGATTACCGCACAGTCTTTGACCAGACCGGATTCCCTCAAGACACTCTCGATCTCGCTCAACTCGACTCTGAATCCGCGGATCTTGATCTGTCCGTCGATTCTGCCCAAATACTCGATATTGCCGTCAGGAAGCCACCTAGCAAGATCTCCGGTTCTGTATAATCTGCCTTCACCAAAAGGATCTTCTATAAACTTTTCCTTTGTCAGTTCGGGCATATTATGGTATCCGCGTGCCACTCCTGTACCGCCGACACAGAGTTCTCCCGGAATACCTATTCCCACAAGATTTTCATCCTGCATGATATATACTTTTTTGTTATTGATCGGCTTGCCGATCGGTACTCTGTGAGGAACAGATCCTTCCCTTGTATATTTCCAATAAGTTGCGCAGACAGTTATCTCCGTTGGACCATAATCGTTTGAAAAGACCGGAATACCACTGCACTTTTCCACCAGATCCGGAGTAACCTCAGATCCGGCAGAGATGATCGTCCTCAGGCCTTTAGGATCTATCTGAGCCAGATACACCGGAGGTATGATAGCGACGGAGATATTATGATCTTCAATATAGTTTTGAAATGCATAACTGTCACCTATAACATCCTCTGATACTATGTGCATCGAAGCACCGGTCAACAGGCTCATACAAAGCTCTGAAATGGTCGCATCGAAAACATAGTTTGCAAACTTCAAGACATTGTCTCTTGAAGACAGGTGATGCTGATCGATGAAGTATTGTCTCAGATTCAATACACCGGTATGCTCCACCAGAACTCCCTTTGGCTTTCCCGTAGTACCGGATGTATATATGCAGTAAGCAAGATTATCATGTCTGCTTATCTCATCAAGATCATTACTGTCATATGCATAATTGCTCCTGTCCGCCAGATCGATCGTCAAGATGTCAGTTACGATGTCGGCATCATAGACAAGAACAGCCTTAGGACTTATATCTTCCAGTATATAGTTGATCCTTTCCTCAGGATACTCCGGATCGATCGGAACAAAAGCAGCTCCTGCTTTCAGGACCGCAAGTATCCCTACTATCATCTCGCAGCTTCGTCCGGTGAGAAGTGCTACAAAATCCTCGGAACCTATTCCTGCTTCACGTAATCTGTTTGCCAGTCTGTTTGATTCCTTGTTTAACTCATCATATGTAAGTTTCCTGTCTTCATATATGACGGCAGTATTATCAGGGAACAATTCAACCTGCTTCTCAAAGCACTTGTTGATCGTAATGGAATCTTCGAAATCACATCTTGTGTTATTAAATCTGTTAATGATCTCATCTTTCTCCTCTTCGGATATGATGCTGATCTCTCCTATGGTCTTTTCCGGATCATCAATGACTTCACTGATGATCTCCTTTAGATGTCTGAGTATCTTTTCTGCAGAGTTCCTTGTATAGAGCCCGGTAGAATAGGCCAAGCTCATCTCAAAGCCTGTCGGGGTATATTCACCATTGAAGGTCAGATCAAACATGGCTGCCTTCATGTTGGGGATTTCACCGTACCGGGCTTGGGCATTATTGATCTTCAGTTCTTCCCTGTCATAATTCTGCATTGCAAACATAACATCAAAGAACGGATTTCTGCCCTCGATCCTTTCATAATTAAGATCATTTACCAATTCTTCGAACGGATAGTCCTGATTGGCGTATGTGTTCAGACATTGCTCTTTTATCTCCGACAGAAAGTTCAAAAAGCTTTTTTTCTTATCCGTTCTTCCTCGGATCAGCGCCGTATTTACGAACATTCCCAACATCTCTTCGGTATCTATATGCATCCTGTTTCCGAGCGGGATACCAATGATGATATCATCCTGTCTGCTGTATTTTGCCAAAAGAACAAAAATGGCAGACAGAAACAACATGTTTTCGGTAATGTCGTTTTGGGAAGTGAACTTTCCTATCTTTCTCATCAGCTCCGAAGGGAGGACTTCTTTAACAATATCACCTTGCGATATATTGTCAGGATCTCTCTTATAGTCTTCCGGCATATTGAGAACAGGGATCTCTCCGTCCAGAACGGAAAGCCAGTAGTTCTTTTGCGAAGATAAGTCCTTGCCTTTGAACCACTCACTGTAATCGCAATACTGTACTCTCGGATCTTCAGCTTCTTCACCGTTATATATCCTGAAAAGCTGGTTTATAAAGATATCGTCACTTATCCCGTCGCTGATTATATGATGCTTATCGATCAGCATCATATAACCGTCATTACGCTTTATCAGTTTTATCCTTACAAGCGGAGCATTTTCAAGATCAAACGGTCTTATGAATCTTTCTGTCAATATGTTCTCTTCTTCATCGCTCTTCTCATATTCAACAGATGCGTCAACCGACTCGGAAATATGCTGTATAAGATTCCCGTTTCCGTCCTCCTTGAAATCAGTCCTGAGAATCTTATGGGTCCTGATCATGGATTTGAAAGCATTATCCAGCTTCTCAATATCTACTTCTCCTTTGATATGGATCAGTTCCGGAAGATTATAAGCCAGATTCGCCCTGTCCAATTTCCATATCAGGTAAAGCCTTTTTTGAACAGATGACATCTCATATTCGTTTTTCTTCTCTGCTACTGGGATCGAAGAAAAAACTGAAGCCCCTGAGCCGGACATCAGAGCGCATATTTTTTCGACAGTTCTGGCTTTGAAAAAACCTGTTATATCGATGTATATACCGTATCGTTTCCCGATCCTGTTAATGATCTGTATAGCTTTGATAGAATCTCCACCGCAATAGAAAAAGTCATCAGTTACACCGATATTGCTTATTCCCAAAACTTCTTTAAATAGGTCGCATATCTCACTCTCGAGTTCTGATCTCGGTGCCGTATATGATTCATAAAAGAATTGTTCAAGATCAGGTTCAGGAAGCATCTTGGAATCAAGCTTCCCGCTTCTTGTCACGGGGATCCTGTCTATCTGCATAATATATGAAGGGATCATATAACCCGGTATTAAGTTTTTCAGTTCGTCTCTTATCTTCTTGACATCGATCTTTTCATCGCTGACCAGATAAGCCGATATCCTTTGCTCTCCGCTATATTTCTTTGATATCACGGCACAATTCTTTATGCCCTCGAGTCTTCGGATCGCGTTTTCTATATCTCCGAGTTCGATCCTGAACCCATGAACCTTTACCTGTCCGTCTATCCTGCCCAGATACTCGATATTGCCGTCAGGGAGCCATCTGGCCATATCTCCTGTTTTATACATCTTCCCCTGTCCAAACGGATTATCCACGAATTTCTCGCAGTTAAGATCAGGCCTGTTAAGGTAACCTCTGGCAACTCCGTTTCCGGTAACACAAAGTTCTCCAAGAACGCCTATACCGCACAGTCTCTCGTTTTGAATTATGTATATGTGAGTATTTCTGATCGGCTTACCTATAGGTATACTGGATCTGTCCTCACCTTCGTAATAATATCCGCTTGCATTTACAGTTGCTTCAGTAGGGCCATAGCTGTTTACTACCTTACAGTGTCTTCTCCATCTCTTGAAGACATCCACATTAGCTGCCTCACCGCCGCAGTCCAGTATCCTGATACTCTTAAACTGATCCTCGTCAAGTTGCGCGACAAGTGACGGTGTCATAGGAATTATTGTTGCTTCATTATCATTACAATACTTCGCAAAGAGATTCGGAGTACAGATAGTATTAAATGAGGCTATGCATAGGGTCGCTCCGGCTGACAATGTAATAAAGAAATCGCTTACCGACTGATCAAATATGTAGTTTGCCACCTGCACTACTGTATCATTGCTCGTCAATTCAAACAGATGGATATTGGCATGGATCATATGTAGGAGATTTCCGTGTTCCACAAGGACTCCCTTGGGGTTTCCCGATGTGCCGGATGTGTATATGCAATATGCCAGATCGGACGCTTCGATAACGGTTCCGGTCTGATCAGAAGACAGATCTTCATCGTCTTCCTCATCGATATTTATGACCTTTCTTCCTTCTGTCCTGTAATCATAATTGGTCAAGATAACTTTCGGGTCACAGTCATTCAGTATATAGGCTATTCTCTCATCCGGATAAGTGGGATCTATCGGAACATAAGCAGCACCTGCAAATATTGTTCCCAGAATTCCCGTGATCATGCTGATCCCGCGTTCGAAGATTAATCCGACAAAGTCATTTTTCTCTACTCCGGATGCTCTTAAAACGCATGCCACCTGATTAGCGCGGTCATATAGCTCGCCATATGTTAAATATTGATCTTCAAAGACAACAGCCTTTTTATCCTTATACTTCTCCGCATTCTCTCTCAGGATGCCATCTATAAACAGTTCCTTATCATACTCAAGATAAGTATCGTTAAATATGTTAAGTATCAGGTCTTCTTCCTTAGAAGTAATGGTATTAAGCTCACCGACCGTGATCTCCTTATTTCCGGTACACTGATGAGAGATCTGTTCTATGTGCTCCTTCATATAAGGATACTTATCTCCGAAAAGCCCATACAGATCAATATCTATTCCTTCATTTGATTCTCTGATACAAAAAACACTCTCAGTTGCTGCCGATCCGTCATCATCTTTGCCGTGTGTTGTCATGTTTTCGCACACACTGTTATATATTGTTGTAAAGTCAGTCGAATCGTCTATCTCTGCGGCAACCCTATAAACAGGTCCGTTATTTTCCTCAACACAAAGAAAGGTCTCTTCTTGTCTGTTGTACTTATATAACGTTATCAGGATCACCGAGTAGAAGAATGCAGGATCAAATCCGTCAGTGCCGGTATACAGCGCAGACTTGTCTATTGATATGTGTTTTGATCCTTCTTTGTTCATTTCATATTTCTCCCTTTGTCTCAGTATCTGCTCATTATTTATTCTTGAGCAAAGTCAACGCAAAAATGTGCATTGACGAGCATTCAGGAAGAATGATCTCCGTTACTTTTTTCTTCCCTTTGATCCCGCAGAGAACACCGAAAATGTTACAGTCTTCCTCATCAACAAGATCTTCACTTACGTATTTTTTCGATTCAATAACTATGTCCCTCTTTCCGTTCTGGAGATAATTGGGGATCCAGTCGTTCAGCATCAGACTGGTCTTCTCAACACTGTTATCATCAAAAACTACCGTTAATTCCTCTTCGTAGTCTCCCCACTCCGAGCACCCGAGGATCTGGATCCCGTCATAATGATCAGCATCCACTTTTATCTTTTGACTTTCGCATTGGATATTATCGTTTCTTCCGTTTTTCTTATCAGGGATCTTAAATGCATAGCGATCTGATCTATAGATCTGATTTACAGGAAAACAGTCACTGAAGATATATTCTCCCTTATCGTTCAGATCAGCCGACACGCCGTCTTTTCGTTCAGATATTCCCTCATTGTTAAAATATGGATCGATGTCAACAAAAACATACTCTGAATCTTTACTCATATCTTTGGATCCCCAGTCTGTATTTGTTATGTTACGGCCTTTCAGGGAACTTAATAATCCGCTTACCGTGTCCTGTTCTTCATCGATGATATGAACTAATTTATCGGCCAGGCTTCCTGAGATCCTGTCAGTCTTATTGACGATAAGATATTTGATCATCAGAAGCCTTGCTGATTCCCATTTTTGAGAAAGAGAGCAGAAGCGGTCTGCAAACATGCTTAGATTATCTCCTGATCCCGGATTTCTGTCCGCCAGTCTTCTCAGATAAGTACCGAATCTCAGTCTGTTATGGATGATATCCTTGAACACATAGTTCAGAGGAATATCGTTTTCTATGTTGTCAGTTGAAAGTTCTGTTTCTTCGTTATAGTTTTCGATCTCTTTTCTGACGTCAAAAGATCTGAAACTGTCTGCAAAACGATAATATTTTCCTTTCAGATCATCTGCTTCATATGAACTGATCACATCGATCAGTTCCTCGATATCCCTATGGGTGTCAGATATCCCGAGATTTCTGAACAGATCAAAGCTCTGTATCCCTTTTCTCAAATCATCGAAACCAAGGGAACCGTCCCTTACACCATAATACGGATCCAGGCAGTTAAAGCATCTTTCCTGTTCGTCATAACCGTTTATGAAGAAATAATGAGCGCCGTTCGGGATGATCTGATATCTCCAGTCCCAGGGACAATTGAACCCCAACACTTCGACACAGACCAATATGTTCTTATCTATACATTCCTTGATCCTTCCTACGCAATCTTCTCCGTTGGCCTTATAGGTAGAGATCTCAATCCCGCAGTATTTCCTGATGTTATCTTCTATCTTGGTTCCGTAGTTATAGCTTTTGCCGATACTTGACCCTTCACTCATATTGAAATCCAGAGCCAATGAATCTATATACGCCTTTTCGAAAACAACACCAGCAAAATGACCATATGTAGCTATACAGTCATCGAAGCACAGCATGGACGTTATCTTTTCATTTTCTCTTGGAAATTGAATCAATTCCATATCATTAAAGATCTTGATCATATTACCCATCTTTCTTCCTCTTCCATATCTTTATTTGTCCTGTCGATCAGCCTTTGTTATCAATCCATACTTATTCAAGCGCATCACTGTCCGGGTGACAGTATCTTGAGGAACATAAGAAAACTCATCTTGGATCTCGGAAAGCCTCTTTGATCCGCTGTTAAGACTGCTAACGATCTTTATGGCAAGTTCCTGGTCGAAAATGCCATGATCATCTTCGTAGTTATCCAAAAGGATCTGAACTTCATCGCTGTCAGTTGCATTTGAGAACAAGGTGGATTGATCAAAAGATCCTGTAGCATAATGAGAGAAACACTTATACATTTCAGGGCAAAGTGTTCTCCTGTCCTGCGAGGACGTTGTTGTCTTTTCGGCTTCATCGATCAGCTTTCCCCAGAGGTCATTATACTGGCTGATGATTACCTTCCAATCATAGCAACTGACGGCACGTTCTCTCGAACGCTCACCCATTTCCTTACGCAAACACTCGTCGTCTATCAGCTTTTGAAAAGCCTCTTCATACCTGTTCAGATCCAATACAACCGTTTGCGACATTATGTAGTGATACAGTGTGCACTTTGAGACTTCATCATAAGGCAGCATGCCGAATCTGCTGATATCACTGTCACATTCTGCCCAATAAGAGGGAATACGAAAACCCGTTACACCGTCCTCAACAGTATCCTTATATCCGTCCCAATCCGAGACTACCTGAGGTATTCCGCAGGACATAGCCTCGATTGGAGTAATGCCAAATGTCTCCTGTATGTTATCTATCGGTGAAGTAAAGACATCACTCATGGAGTACAGTTCGTTTCTGTTCATTACGTCATGATTCTTCATGAATGTAATATGATCGGTAATCCCGAGTTTTTCAGCCTGCTTCTCGAGTACAGCCAGATAATCGGAATTAGCCGGCTGATAGCCTGCCAATAACAGTCTTAGAGACTTTGACCGGTTCTTTTTGATAAGCCTGCTGAAGACCAGGAGCAAAGGATAAAGATCCGCCTTGTGCTCACGTTCAAACCGTCCGAGCCACAATATGACAAAGTCATCTTTAGGAATACCATATTTATCCCTGAGTTCGGTCTTATTTCCCGGCTTAAACTTGTCTGTTTTTAATCCCAGCGGGATTATCTCCAGTCTGACATCACACTTTTTCCCGGAGTATTTCTCGACTTTATCGATCAGCCTTCTGACTGCTTCCTTCACCGCAACAGAAGTGCAGATAAAAACATCATACGGGCGAAGTGTTGCCGCTACCATGGGAAGAAAGAACTCTTCCAAATACTGCGGATAGCTTGCGCAATGAACCGTAAATGTTATGGGGAAGTCCATTCCCAATGATTCTCTTAATGCACACATCTGGGAAAACTGGTTGTCCACATTGTGCATGACCTGAATATCGACGTTTTGGATATTCCTAAACAAGAGATCATATTCACTTATCATGTCAAGCTTACAAGGCAATCCTTTTCGATTGGTCTTGCTTATCTTTCTGTACAGGATGCTTTCCTGGTATTGCTCAGGTTCATAGAAGCAACTGATCCTTTCGGAATTACCATACATTAAGATACTGTCTATCAGTTCATTTGCTGCCACATCATATCCGTATACCATTCCATTAGAAATGAAAGGACGGATAGAGTTTCCCATTATGCCTAGATTCCACTGTTTCCCCACGATATATCTCCTCTTGATTATGCGTTCTCTATCAGGTCGTTGATATAGTTACACAGAACGTCCAACGACAAGAAATTGGCGTAAGACAGCGCATCATCATCAAAAAAGATGTCGAACTCTGTTTCAAAATCAACTACCATCTTGATGAAATTAATCGAGTTGATCTTTAAAGGCTGCAGATCATCGTTATTCTGCAGGTATTCCTTTGCACCCTCCATCTCACTATGTTTTGCAATGATCTCAATAACCTTGTCTTTCATCTTATTCTCCTTTCCTTGCTTGTAATCGCAATCAATAATTATCCCATTTTCTTTCTAGATCGAACGGACTGTAATTTCCGTTTAACCTGAACATCCTTTGAACCACTTTGGTAAGTTTTTCTGCATCCTTCTTATCAGTAATGTCATAATCGTTATCTATCATCGCGTAGTGGGAATAGGCCAATACCTCTCTGGAGACGCCATAAGGATTAAGCTCTTCCATGACCTCTTTTTGCCTGTCTTCCGGAAGCTTAACCTTAATGATTGGATCAAGTACAGCTTCGTTTTTATAGCTGTCATGATTTTTCAATGTCACACGCTGGCCGTTAATGTAGGCAACTTTGATCTTCTTCTTTAGTGCAAAATGCAAGGCTTCCTCAGGTCTGTTGACGATCGG
>Ga0310786_10012231_pt1 | contig 10639 bp, 6 predicted proteins | sample AusTroGonzalo_MG_FD_203881 | JGI IMG/M metagenome (GOLD analysis project Ga0310786, IMG submission 203881) | Bovine rumen microbial communities from tropical cattle in Woodstock, Queensland, Australia - Gonzalo_03 (v2) (version 2) | ecosystem: Host-associated > Mammals > Digestive system >...
TCATTATCAGATGTCTGCTGATCAGAATGAACGCCGTTGCGTAGATAAGGATGATGCAGAGCGATATCCACGGGAAGCTGGTCTCCAGCACTGATGCCCTGATGCAGTCGGTCGAATGGGACAGCGGTAGCACGTACAGCACCCACTGGGCTACATCCGGCAGAGAATCCAGGGAGAATATGGTACCGGACAGGAACGACATCGGCGTTATGACCAGGGTCGTGAACAAACCGAGCGTCAGATGGGAATTCGCAAGCATACCTGCGACCACTCCCAACAGCGCATATGTGAGACAGCAGAGAGGTATGATCACCAGCGCCTGCGGGGTCAGATGCATGTCTTGGGTCAGCAGCATGCCGACGATGTAAAGGATGGCGCAGCTGATGATGCTCCTCACCATACCTGCCCATGACTTCCCCAGGATCACTGCGGTCGGCTTCATGGAGCAAAGGAACAGCTCGTCGAAACTCTTGTAATACGTACGCTGGACAAGCACCTTCTGGGCCACATTGTTGAAGCATGATGTCATGGTCGACATCGAGATGACTCCGGGGATCATGAATGCGATGTAATCGAACCCGTCGACCTTGGCTCCTGCTCCGAAACCGTATCCGAATGCCAATATGTACAGCAGGGGCGTGACGAGGCTCATCACCAGAACGGTCGGCAGGTTCCTCTTGATGAACATGAAGTCGATCCAGGCGACACGGAATGAATCGGTGATGACGCTCATATCCTGTACTCGACCTCCTGTATGGCTTGGGTGTTCTCCCTTCCGGTCAGTTCCAGGAACACATCCTCCATGTTGGTGTTCCTTGTGGCCACCTGGGCCCCCTCCGGGAACGAATCGCGGAAGGCGTTTGCCTCTGCACGGTCATGGAAGTAGCGGTATTCCTTCGCCCCTCCCTCGACCACGTACTCCACTGCATATTTGCCCAGGTTCTCACAGAGATCGCCGGGTGTACCCTCCGCGATCAGCTTACCGTGGTTGATGATGGCCAGCCTGTCGCAGAGCTCCTCCGCCTCATCCATGTAATGAGTGGTGATGAAGATGGTAGTGCCTTGGGCGTTGAGCTCCCTGATAAGCTTCCACAGCATGTGTCTGGATTGGGTATCCAGGCCTGCAGTGGGCTCGTCCAGGACAAGTATCGAGGGCTTGTGGATGAGAGCGTTGACGATAGCCGTTCTCCTCTTCCATCCTCCAGAGAGATTGATGGCCATATAATCGAGGTACGGATCGAGCCCCATGACCTTGACGAGATAGTCGATCCTCTCCTTGGCCTCCTTCTTGGGGATGTGGTGGAGGATCGCGTGATACTTTATGTTCTCCCTGACGGACACGTCGTTATCGAGAGCTATATGCTGCTGGACGATTCCGATCTTCTCCTTGACCGGATCGTCGAGACCCTTGACCTCATGGCCCTCTACGGTGATAGTGCCAGATGTCGGCGGCGTGAGGGTCGTCATCACCCTTATCGTGGTGGTCTTCCCTGCTCCGTTGGGTCCAAGGAATCCATAGATCTCTCCCCTCTTTATGTTGACATCTATGTTGTCCACAGCGGTGAAGTCTCCGAACTTCTTTGTGATCCCCTTACCGCTGATTATGTAATCATCTGTCATTCAATTCCTCCAGCTCGCCCTCCAGGTCCTCATACAGGTCCTGAAGCCTCTGCTCCATCTCGTCTCCTGCGTCCCACATCTGCCTGTATATAGCCTCAAGCAGCCTGGAGACCACTTCCATCATCGCGTAGGGGTTGGCCTCCCTGAACCAATCAGCGTTATCCTTGTTGAAAAGGAAATTGTCGGCTATGGACTTGTATTCCCAATCATCGATTATATCCGAGGTGGCATCCCAGCCGAACACGTACTCAGTCATCTTGGATATCTCCTGAGCGCCCTTGAATCCGTGCTGCTTCAGGCCTTCCACCCACTTCGGGTTGTTGATCTTGCTGCGGAAGATGTAACGGCCCTCCTCGTCGATGGTCTTCGTCTTGAGATTGGTGGTATCGGCGGAGAATCCGATCATCGACATCGGAAGCTCGCCCCTGACCGACTTCACCGCTGCGTTGAATCCGCCCAGATCGGTATAGACGTCGTCGTTGTCGAACATGTCGTATTCCCTGCTCACGCTGTTCTTCACGGTTACGTCCATGTTCATGAGCTTGTGCCTGAATGCGTCCGGCTTCCTGTCGCCGTACCTTCCGACCCCGTAAGCGTATTCGCCGTAACTGCGGTAGATCTCGCCCAGTTCACGCTGCTCCTTCCAATCGGATGTCCTTATCAGAATATTGGTGCCGGAACCGTAGGCCCCGGGAGCATCGCCGAATATGCGTATCATGGCATCCTCCCTGGCCTGATCCTCGGGCATGCCCTCCTCGATAGAGAGGACTATGTCCCTCCTGAGGTTGGCCAGGATGAAATTCTCCTCCTCTGATTCGTCCAGTTCGGCCACCATGCGGACCGCACGGTCTATCATCCTCACGAGATTGGGGAAAGTGTCCCTGAACAGCCCACTGATCCTCAGTGTGACATCTATCCTCGGCCTGCCCAGTTCCGAGACGGGTATGACCTCAAGATCCTTCACGCGTCCCGCATACCCGGTCCATACCGGACGTATACCCATGAGCCAGAGGACGTAAGCTGTATCGTCCCCTCCGGTCTTCATGGTGTCTGTCGCCCACATGACTATGCCGATGTTCCTCGGATAGGAACCATGCTCGGAAACGTATCTCTCGAGCATCTGATCGGCCATCTTCTTACCGATCTCCCAGCTAGAATGCCACGGCACAGCGTCCGGGTCTATCGAATAGAAATTCCTGCCGGTAGGAAGTATCTGGGCCCTGCCTCTTGTAGGACAGCCTGACGGTCCGGGTTCGATGAAATTGCCTTCAAGAGCCGACATCACGCTGTCCACCTCATTGCCCATCTTGAGGAGATTGGGGTGCAGCTCGTCGCATATGAACGATATCACCTTGACCATATCGGGCCAGTTATCGAACCTCTCTGCGAGTCTCAGGCAGATTTCCCTGTCGAAACCGTTCTCGGCCATCTCGGCGATCATGGACTCCATGGTGGTCTCCACTTCCTCCAGGATCTGTCCCTTGAGTTTGCCTGTCTTCTCATCCCATTGCGAGGAGTTGTTCTGGATGTCCAGGATGTCGTATCCCATCGCATTGGCGATGGCTTCGCGGAACGACGGGATGTCGCCGTTGGACACCCTAACCAGGCTGTATATGTCCTCTTCCATCCTCTTGCCCTGAGAAACGTCCCCGAGGATGTGCAGACCGTCCTTGATGAGATTCTCCTTGATGTCCACCACGTAATCATAGAGGTCGTCGAACTTATCGTCCAGTTCTTTGTCGGAGCAGCTGGGCTGGAGCTTCATGTCGTTGTACATGTCCATCCTCAGCAGGATCTCCCTGAGTTTCTCCCTTATCAGGATCAGGTTCTGGTCCTGCCCCTGGGCCTTAGCGGTCATGAAGTTCTGCAGAGTGCCTTCGAGTTCCAGAATCTGATCGTATCCGCCCGCGCGGGTCATGGTGGGGATCATATGATCGATGATGACCGCTGCCGCTCTCCTCTTGGCCTGCGTCCCTTCGCCGGGATTGCCGATGACATACGGATAGATGTCTGGAAGCGACGTCATCACGTAATCCGGGCAGCAGTCCCCGCTGAGCGCTACCGCCTTTCCCGGAAGCCATTCCAAGGTCCCGTGGGTACCCACGTGGATCACCGCATTGGCCCCGAAGTCGTATCTCAGCCACTTGTAGTAGGCGTAATACTGATGGGGGTGGACGCAGTTCGGATCGTGATATGACTTCTGTATGTCCCTGCCTCTGTCGGGCTGGAACCCTACGATCACGTTCCCGAAGATAGCGCCTGGCACTATGATGTCCTTGCCGACCACGTAATGGTCCCCCGGGGGCTTCCCCCAATCGGATTCGAGACGCTCCCGGACCTTGTCGGAAAGCTCCCTGTACCATTCATCGTACTGTTCGGGATCAACCATGTCGACTGCACGTTTCTTGACCTCTTCCTGAGATATCCACTCGGTATCGTTGGTCAGGCCGGCCAGCATTATATCGACGAGTTCCTTGGAATCCTCAGGTATGTGCTCTCCGACATCGTATCCGTCGGCCTTCATCCTCCTCAGGATGTTCACCACACTGGCGAAGGTGTCCAGTCCGGCAGCGCCGCCGGCATCCGCATTCTTAGGCGGGTACTGATACAGAAGGATCGCGACCTTCCTGTCCTTGTTGTCTATGTGGCGGAGCCTGGCCCACATCATCGCCATATCCGCCACACGGAGTGCCCTGTCCTTGATGGAACTGTAATAGCGCACGCCGTCATCCCTGGCCTCTGTGCTGGCCTCAGGCACCGTAATTATCTGACCGTCGAATTCCGGATGGACGACATCGTAAGCGACCTCCGCCGGATTCAATCCTTCCAGATGGTCCCTCCAATGTTCCTCGGTGGCCACCATCGTCATGGTCTGCAGAACGGGTATGCCGTAGGTCAGGTAGAAATTATCGTCGCAGACCTGATCGCCGACCCCTGGCGTCGCCACCAGAGTCTGGCTGAAGCTCATGGTGTTGATTATGGCATCCAGGACCGGCTTCCCGCCCTCGGTCATATCCTCGCTGAGAATCCTTTTGATCCCTTTGGAACCGTCGATCTTCTCCTCGTACGTGTTGAAGAACATGGCGATCGGATTCCCTCCGAGCTCCTCTACTGCCCTGATGAGGCCGTTGATATTGTCCAGGTTCCCGTTCACCCATTGTTTCTGATAGAAGAAAATCCCGATATTGAGCTTGTTTGGATCCAGATTCTCGATGCATTCGGCGAACGTGGAATAGTTCTTCTCGGGATGATAGACGCCTTCGGTCTATGGGTGCACCGGTTCCGGGATCTCGACATCAAGACCGTCATACTTCCTCAGGCCCCATTTCAGCAGCGATACGAAGTTATCGTCCCCGCCGAGAACCGCGTACTTCATCACCAGGTCGTATTCCTCATCCGTTCCCAGAAAATAATCCCTGAAGACATCCGTGACGCATGTGTCCGTGCAGCTGAGATGCATACTGACATGGTGCAGCTTGAGGGCCGCCTCGATCTTATCGAACTTCTTACAGTAGGATGTGTCCCCATGGACCTTGATCGTGACGAGATCCGCCTGAGAGATCACGGCTATTGCATCCGCTAGGAAAAGGGGATCCTCGTCCAGATCCATATTGTCGTAGTTGTGATAGTCGACATCGTATCCTTCGGCACGTACCCTGTTGACGGCTTCGTTCATCAGGAAGCTGTCCTTGGTGCCAATGGAGATGTTGACATACCGCATTTTCCCGCCTCTTTCAGTACAGATGGAATACTCATCCAACGGTCAATACTGGAAGTATCGCAGTTGTGGATATAACAACTGTGCCCTTACTGGATGACTGCCCTGACGCTCTCCGCAAGACGGTCCGCGTTGAGATCCTCCAGCCTGAAGTACGTGGCCTCCAATGCCTGTGCCAATCTCTCCGCGTTGTCGAACCTGATGAATCCGGAACTTGCATCGATGACGATCCACTTCACCTGGGGTATCGCCATATCCTCTGCGAGCTTGAGCACCTCGTCGTTGGGGTTGGCGCCCTCGCTGAGAGGCACGTTGGCACGTCCGTCGGTTATGATGACGATGTAGCACATCTCCCCCACATGTGAACGGGAATAGGATGTCATGTAATCGTTCACGGTAACCAGCGCATCGGCGAGAGGGGTCTTTCCTCCGGTCGGCATCTCCTCCAGCTTCCTGTAGCTGTACTCGACCGACCTGGTGGGCGGAAGGACCAGCTCTGCGGAATCCCTGCGGAAGGCCATCATACCTATGCGGTCCCTCTTCACATAACTGTCCCTAAGCATGGACAGAACGGCACCCTTGACGGCGGTCATCCTCTTCCTGACGCCCAGCGATCCGCTGGCATCGACCAGGAACAGAATGGTGCATCCGGCACGCATCTCGCGGACCTTCTCCCTGACATCCTGCTTCTGGATGTTGATCGTCAGGCTGGTGTGCTCCCTTCCTTTCTGATAGGGTGCTGCAGCGCGTATGGTGGCATCGAATGCGATGTCGTGAGTCTTATCGTCAGGTATCCTGGAACGTGCGTAACGGCCGGAGGAATCAGAGGATTCCACCATCATCCTGCGGCCCTTCTTGGCCGAGGTCTTCGATACCTTCCTGACTCCGTCATTGAGATAATCGACCACCCTGAACTGCTCCCCTATCTCAAAGACCATGTCATCCAGCAGCTGCTGGAAGTCCATGTCCGGCGGGGACTCCTGCTGATCCTCCTGATCCTGGTCCTCGGGCGGCTCCTGGTCCTCTGGGGGATCCTGATCCTGCTGGTCATCCTGATCGTCCTCGTCCGGCGGGTCCTCATCCTGGTCGTCCTCGTCGGGTTCCGGTGGTTCCGGAGGCTGCGGCGGGGGCTCCTGAGCGTAATTGCGCCTATGTGCCAGACATAGCATGGCCGCCTCTTCCACATCCTTCTTCATGACCTCGTCGCGGCCGTTGAGGGCGGCGAGTGCCTTGGCGGTGTTGATCATCGCTATATCGCCGCGGTAACCGTCGGCGAACACCTTAACCGCAAGCTCCACGGACACACCCATGAGGTCGTCCGACATCGTGACCAAGGGCAGAAGCTTCTTGGCACGCTCGATGTTGTTAAGGAGGGCATCCTCCTCGTCCTTGTATAAACGTGTGAATGATTCCGGGTCCTTCTGGAACTCGGCGTTGCGTCTGAGGATCTCTGCCCTCTTGTCCTCTTCCTCAGGGAAAGTGGAATAGGCGCAGAGATCGAATCTGTCCAGGACATGCGAGCTCACATCGGAATCATTGGGATTCATTGTGGCGATGAGCATGGTGTCGACGGAATACTCCGCCGATACGCCTTCCCTCTCGAGCACCACCCTTCCGTCCAGCACGCAGTTTAGCAGGGTCATCAGGATCCTCTGGTCCATGAGGTTCACATCATCCACGTAGACGATGTTGCCGTCCGCCCTGGACAGGAGTCCGGGCTGCATCACGGCCTTTCCCTGCTTGATCGTCGCATCGATGTCCATTCCTCCGAAGAGCTGCTCCTCGGAAACGTTGACAGGCACGTTGATTATCTTCTTGCCAGAGATCAGACCCACTGATCTGGCCAGAACCGTCTTGGCGGAACCCTGTCCGCCTCTGATCATCACCGTTCTGAGATTGGGATTGACCAGCATGCACTCCATGGCCCTCTTGGCGTCGTCCATGTCCAGGACGGCGCTGAACGGGAAGGACCTCAGATCGACTGAAGGCATCTCTCGAGCTCCTCGTAGTCGAATGCGGCCTCCTCGAAGGGCCTGCGCCTCATACGGTGGGACAGGACCAGAGCGGCGACCGCTCTGATGTCGTCCTTGTTGACGTCCGTCCTTCCGTCCAGCGCTGCGTTGGCCTTTGCGGCCTTCATCATCGTGATATCGGCCCTGTGACCGTCTATTCCGAACGATGTGGTGATCGTGACGATAGCCTTGATTATCGAATCGTCAGTGGCGACCTTCGGCAGGAGCTCCCTTGCCTTGGTGATCCTCTCGCGCATAGCGTCGGTATCCGCCTGACACTCCTGGGTGTACTTGGTGGGGTCCGCGTCGAACGCGACCCTCCTTCTGACGACCTCCATACGCATCTCCATATCCTTGTCGCCTTTGACGTCGACGGACAATCCGAACCTGTCGAGGAGCTGGGGCCTCAGCTCTCCCTCCTCCGGGTTCATGGTACCTACCAGAATAAAACGTGACGGGTGGGAGAACGATACGCCCTCCCTCTCGATGTAGTTGACTCCCATCGCGGCGGAATCCAACAGAAGGTCGACGATGTGATCGTCCAACAGGTTCACCTCATCGACGTACAACAGGTTGCCATTCGCCTGTGCGAGGACTCCGGGCTCGAACTTCTTCTCACCGGTCTTCAACACGTGCTCGATATCCAATGTTCCTGCGACACGGTCCTCGGTAGCGCTCAGCGGAAGCTCCACTACCCTCATCTGGACCATGGCCGACTTGAGCTGTTCACCCCTTGCCAGCTTCTCGGCGCAATAAGGGCAGAGCCTGTCCGGCCTCGACGGGTCGCAGTTGAATACGCATCCTTCGACGGTGTTCCTGTAAGGCAGGACCTTGGCCAGGGAACGTACCGTAGTGGATTTGGCGGTACCCTTCTCTCCCTTGATCAGCGCTCCGCCTATACCGGGGTCGACCATGTTGAGCATGAGGGCCCTTTTCATATCTTCCTGACCTACAATCGAAACGAACGGGAACAATAGTTTTTCCATTGGATGCACCTGTTGGTTGACGGTATCAACCAACTTACATTTAACATAAATGCAGGGACAAAAAAGAGAATAACGTAACGGCCAGATACATGCTTTGGATGATTCTGTATTCTTTTTCCATCAATATTTTTCTTCCCGTTTTTATTGGATATATAATCCAACTAAATTTATATTCCAATCATTATAACGGATGCAACTTCGAGTGATATCATGGCTTCGAAAACGACTATGATTGTTGCCGTAGCAGTTGTTGCCATTATTGTTGTGGCTGCAGCAGCCGTATTCTTTATGGGCGGGGGAAATAACGATAAACGCCTAGACATAGAGAGTGCGCTGCCTGTGTACGGTAACGCAAATGAAGATTACATCATTGACCAAAAGGACATCGATCTGATTCAAGAGATTATCGACGGAAAGAAATCATTATCATCCTATCCTCTTGCCGATGCGAACTGCGATAGCAAAGTGGACAGCGCCGATATCGATAAAGTCAAATCAATCATCGATAAAACGGCTACCACAGTCTGGCACATCAATCAAATTGACTCCGCCAAGACCCCTACTGAATCCAAATGGCCTATCAAAGCTGCAGTCGGATTTGCAACGATGAATATTGCCGTCTACTATAAGATGCTGGGAATCGAGGATAGGATCAAAGCCGTTGCATTCAGCAACGCAGCACCCCCGGACTACGACCTGATACCTGGTTTGAAGAACGCTGCACGTGGATCCACAAGCAGTACATCCTTCGAGTACGAAGAGGCATCCAAATATGTTACCTCGGACGGGGTCACTGCTATAGTTACTTCAGTGAATTCCACCTATCTCAAGAACTGGCAGGACTTTGAAGATCATAACATCGATGTTATTAGGATCGATGCAACAGGAGTAAAAGTCAACAGTTTCCTGAGTTCAGTTCTTCTGCTTTCATTCATGTTCGATACGCTAGATGATGGAAAAGCCTACAAGATATGCGAGTTCAGCGAAGGCGTAATGAAAGATGTTACCGAGAAAGCAAAAACAATTACTACACCCGTCGTTGCCATTGCATGTAACACTGCAGGAACACTTACTTCACCTACTTCTGATTACACTCTACTTCTGAAAGAGGCGGGAGCCAAACTGATCGATGATTCCAGATACACTGGCAGCGTCAACATGAAAAATGATTCTGGTGCTTGGATCTATGAAGTTCAGCTAGACAAGATGATAGGTGTAAGAGTCGGATCCGCTCTTGGCGGAAGTTGGTATATGGGAACCATCACTCAGGAAAAATTGAATGAAATGTACGATTACCTAAAGCTACTCAACTGTTACAAGAATAACGATTGCTATTGTATCAGTGGAGAGCTTCCTATTCCCCTGAGGCTCGCATACGCTGCGGAAGCCCTATATCCCGACATATACGGACAAGGATACGCAGACAAATACCATCAACAGTTCTGCGACATGCTCTGGCCTGATGATAGTTGGGATATATCCAAACTCACGTTCATTTACAAGATGAACGGAAAGGCTTGAAACAAATGGGGGGAAACCCCCAACTTTACAATTGTGATAAGAATGGATTCTGTTGAAACCGCTCCGATGTCTGACGAAGACAACATGGTGAGACAGTATAAGGCCCATCTCATCAAAAAAATCCTATTCATCATACTATGCTTGGTAATTGTGATAGTGGCTGTTGGGATATCATTAGGAATAGGTTCCCGTGAGATTGGTTTTGAGAGGGTCTATGAACTCCTTTTTAATCACATAATTGGTGTGCAGTATCCAGAAGGTAGTGTAGATTGGGTTGAAGATGCAGTAGTTTGGGACTTCCGCCTACCAAGAACGCTATTCGCGATAATCGCAGGAGCTGCACTGGCAGTTGCCGGAGTTGCTATGCAAGGAGTGATGAACAACCCCTTGGCCGACCCATACACGACCGGAATATCATCTGGAGCGTGTTTTGGAGTATCCGTATCGATAATCCTGGGACTAAATATTGCACAAAATCAGTTCAGCAACCTCGGACAAATCGTCAACGCATTCATTTTCTCACTGATTCCTGTAGCATTGATCTTAGTCATTTCACCAAAAACCAAATCATCACCCGCAACATTGATTCTAGCAGGAACGGCCATCGCATACATCTTCAATGCATTAAACACATTCATGATGGTCACCACGGAAGAGGAAACTTTAGCTGAGGTATATCTTTGGCAAGTCGGATCGATAGTGGGTATGACATGGGATGATATCCCGCTGGTTTTTTTCACAACAGTAATAGGCGTAGTCATAATAGGTTTACTCTCACAAAA
>Ga0310786_10012233_pt1 | contig 10638 bp, 6 predicted proteins | sample AusTroGonzalo_MG_FD_203881 | JGI IMG/M metagenome (GOLD analysis project Ga0310786, IMG submission 203881) | Bovine rumen microbial communities from tropical cattle in Woodstock, Queensland, Australia - Gonzalo_03 (v2) (version 2) | ecosystem: Host-associated > Mammals > Digestive system >...
CGACTCACAGAGGATTTGAAAATAGAAAACCCAGGCACCCTGAAGGGAGTGGGAGATGACTGTGCTGTACTTTCACCCACAGAAGGTACACAGACATTGGTGACTACCGACCTACTGATGGAAGGCGTTCACTTTGACTTAACATACGTTCCCCTGAAACATTTGGGATACAAGGCTGTGATGGTGAACCTAAGTGACATATACGCCATGAACGGTACACCCAGACAGATAACAGTTAGTCTGGCCGTCAGCAAAAAGTTCACAGTAGAGGATATAGAACAGCTATATGACGGCATGAAGCTGGCCTGTGAGAAACACCACGTGGACATTGTGGGTGGCGATACCACCAGCAGCATGACAGGACTGGCAATCAGCATAACAGCCGTAGGAGAAGCATTACCAAAAGACATCGTATATCGTAACGGTGCCAAGGAGACAGACCTGATTTGCGTCAGCGGAAACTTAGGCGCTTCCTACATGGGCTTACAACTGCTGGAGCGTGAGAGAGCGGTGTATCTTTCACAAGTTGACAAGTCGGGCGAAAAGAAAACCAGCAATTCATCAACCGTAAATGACTTCCAACCTGATTTTTCTGGTTATGAATACCTATTGGAAAGGCAACTGAAGCCGGAAGCTCGCAGAGATATCATTGAAGCTCTGGCAAAAGCCAACATTCACCCTACAAGCATGATGGACATTAGCGACGGTCTGAGCAGTGAGCTGATGCATATATGTTCGCAGAGCAAAGTAGGTTGCAGGGTGTACGAAGACCGCATCCCACTGGATTACCAAACAGCAGCTATGGCAGAGGAGATGAATATGAACGTTACCACCTGCGCCCTGAATGGCGGCGAAGACTACGAGTTGCTCTTTACCATTCCCCTATCCGACAATGACGCCATCAACAAGATAGAGGATGTAAAGGTAATAGGATATATTACCAAGGAAAATCTGGGTAAGTATCTTATCTGCAGAGACGGAAGCGAATTTGAGTTGAAAGCACAAGGGTGGAATCCGCTCCAATAATTTTCGTCCGTTTTTTTTGGAAGTTTGACAAAAAAGCATTACCTTTGCACTCGCTTTGACAGAAGAGTCATGGTGCCATAGCTCAGTTGGTAGAGCAAAGGACTGAAAATCCTTGTGTCCCCGGTTCGATTCCTGGTGGCACCACAGACCAAGATTAGAACTCCAGGTAAGCCTGGAGTTTTTCTATTTTTAGCGGGGTAAAGCCCTCCAAACCCTTAAGGTCCTCTACACCTTTTATATCACCATAAGCCTTACGGTACTCCACAATAGCACGTGCCTGGTAAAAGGAAATATAGGGATGACTCATCAATCGCTGCAAAGAGAGCTTGTTCACATTTACCTTTCTCACAGGAGCTTCCGCAGAGACCTTAACCCACTGCAGAATTTCATCGGGCATAGCACAGGCTTCCATCACTTGCTCAGCATTACGGTAGCCCCCTAACTTACGCCGATATTCCACAATCTTATTTGCTCGATACGTACCGATGCCAGGGATACGCATCAACTCTGTTGTATCTGCAGCATTGATATCAACCTGCGTAACCGTATCAAACTTACGGGAGCGTTCGGCTACGGAATCCTTCTGATGAGAAAGCACCGTCTTTTCTGCCTCCTTGCCCTGTAAGGCATTCCTTTCCTGTGAGAATGATTGTTTCTCAGCCTCATCTATATATTGAAACTGACGTGCTATCCGTACCTGTGGACCTAAGCGATCCCACAGTTCATACGTCATTCCTGGCAAACGCTTAAATTCCTCCGGCGTATGATACCTACCGTGTTTCGCCCTGTACTTATATATGGCACGAACCTGCCAAGAAGCCAAGCCTAACCTAAGCAAGGTAGTACTGTCTGCCGTATTGGGATCAAAAGGGAATGTCTCTACCTTTTCCTCGGCAACAGCATAGACGGCAGGACGAGAGCCTGAGCTTTTCCTTTGAGCATAAGAAGAGAGAGCTTTCTGCCGTGAAAGAGACTTTTCAGGTTTTTGCCAAGAATAGATGTAAACAGCCAACACCACCAAAACCACAACCCACTCTAACAACAAAAGACCCCTGCGAGCCGAATTTGAGAGAAGAGGCAGACGACGTTTCATCACAGCAACTCGTTAACAAAAATAAGCGTAATGGCTATGGGAACCACGTATTTTATAAGGAAAATATACACGCGGAACAGACGGAAAGGAACGGTACCGTTGTTGGTAAGTTCGTTGTAAACCAGTTTCCTATCCAGATACCAACCAGTAAAAAGGCAAATAATAAGTCCGCCTACAGGCATAATGATTTTTGAGGCACAGAAATCGAAAAGCTCAAATGTCGTTAAGCCAAAAACAGTAAAATCACTTAGCACACCAAATGACAGGCAACACAGCACGCCTAAAGCCATACAGCTGGCGGAAACCAAAGCCGATGCCTTCTGGCGACGAATATTGAATGCTTCTATAACATAGGCTGTCACCGATTCATGCAAAGACATTGCACTGGTGAGTGCAGCTAATAGCAAGAGCAAATAGAATAAACTTGAAAAAAAATAGCCCAACAAAGGAACGCCATGAAAAGCTATGTTGAAGACATGGGGAAGGGTTACAAATACAAGGCCCGGCCCCTCGTTGGGATTCACGTTAGGAACACTGAAAACGGCGGGAAAGATAATAAATCCGCTCAAAACAGCCACAAAGGTATCAATGGAACATACGCTAAAGGCGGTCTTTACCAACTTGGTATCAGAAGTAAAATAGGAAGCGTAGGTACACAAACAACCCATAGCCAAACTTAGGGAGAAGAACGCCTGCCCCATAGCGCTCAGCACTACACTGGCAGTTACTTTGCTAAAATCAGGTTTCAGGAGGAATTGCAACCCCTTCCCAACACCGGGCATACCAAAAGAGCACACTACCAATATGCCGATAATAAGCAGCAACAGGGGCATCATAATCTTTGAAAAACGTTCAATACCCGACTGTACACCACGTGCAATCACCAAATGCGTCATCAGCATGAAAACAACGGCATACACAAGTGGCAGGTAGGGGTTGGATACAAATGTGGAAAAATAGGCTGAATAATCCTGATCAGCAAAGAAAGCGCCCTTTAGTGATTGCACCATATAATAGAGCGTCCATCCGCTGATAATGGTATAATATGAAAGAATAAGGAATGCCACAAACACCCCAGCCACGCCTTCTATTCTCCACCACTTACCAGGTGCCAACTTAGAGAAGGCTGTGATAGTATTAGCATGAGTATGTCTGCCGATGAGAAACTCGCTTATCATAACAGGAACGCCAACGGCCAATACGCATAAAAAATATATAAGGATAAAAGCAGCACCACCATTATTACCCACCTCTGTAGGGAAACGCCACACATTTCCCAGACCTACTGCACTACCGGCAGCGGCCAACACGACACCCAACTTACTGGTAAAGTTTTTTCTCTTCTCTGCCATCTTTATTTAAACAGTTTTGCCACTTCGTTTAGGAACACCATCCCCACGCCTATAGGGGCAACCCATCTTATTAGGAAGATAAGTACCCTAAGACCTCTTACTTTCAGCGTTCCGTTATTGGTAAGTTCATCTGTCAAAAGTTTACGATCCAGATACCAACCGGCAAACAACGTTATGAATATTCCTCCAATAGGCATGATAAACATGGCAGTAGCAAAATCGAACCAACTAAAGACAGTCATGCCGGCCAACGTATAATCCTTCCACGGACCAAAGGACAGCGAGCACGCTGCGCCCAATACCAAATAAACCAACGTTACCAATGTGGCAGCATGTTTGCGCGTAAGATTATAATGTTCACTTACAAAAGCCGTACAAATCTCATGCATGGAAATGCTACTGGTAAGAGCTGCCAGCAAGAGGAGCAGATAAAACAGAGTCGAGAAGACATAACCTACCAAAGGCATCTGCGCAAAGGCGCTGCTAAACACATGGGGCAATGTAATAAATACCAAGCCTGCGCCTGCATCAGCCTGCACACCCTCAACACTGAAGACGGCAGGAAAGATAATGAATCCGCTTATGATAGCTACCAAGGTATCAATGGCGCAAACATTAATGGCAGAGCCTGCAAGGTTCATGTTCTTATTGAAATACGAAGCATATGTGGCCAGACAACCTATTCCCACGCTCAGTGAGAAGAACGCCTGTCCCATAGCACTCAGAACGACGTGGGGTGTCACCTTGGAAAAATCAGGCTTCAACAAGAAACGAAGTCCTTCGGCAGAGCCTGGCATGCTGACAGAACAACCCACCAATATTACAATAATAAACAATAATAGGGGCATCATCAACTTGGAATATCTTTCTATTCCGCCCTTTATGCCTCGTATCACCACCAGATGAGTTAGCAATAGGAACAGAGCCATATAAATCATGGGGCTCCATGTATCAGACACAAAGCTATTGAAGGTTTGAGCCGGATCTGTCCCGCTAATACGATGCATAGCAGCATCGACAGTGTATTTCAGCGTCCATCCTGCCACAACACTATAGAACGAGAGTACCAGAACACCACCTAACACGCCTAAAAAGCCGATTATTATCCACCATTTGGCAGGGGCTAGTTTACGGAAGGCATGAACGATATTGGCACCAGAAGAACGGCCAATAACGAACTCGCTCACCATAACAGGCATTGCCAGAAACAGGACAAAGGCTATATATACCAAAATGAAAGCTGCACCCCCATTTTGCCCAACTTCAGTAGGGAAACGCCAAATATTGCCTAGTCCCACAGCACTTCCAGCTGATGCCAATACCACTCCAAGTTTGCTACCAAACCGACCTCTGTTATTCATATTTATCTACAAAAGCAACGATAAAATCGCACAAAAGTACAAAGATTTTTGTAACTTTGCAACAAAATTGCCGTTTATACTATCAAAATGGAAACAAAGTACATTCATAAATACCCATTTACACTACTGACAGTCTGCATAATAGTCTGCCTCTCCCTGTTTCCCATTCCAGAGATTCCGCAGGCTCCCGATGTACCGTTTCTGGACAAATGGACACACATGGTAATGTATGGCGGACTGTGCTTGATTATCTGGTATGAGTATCTACGTTCACACAAAAGTATAAACGCACAGAAGATAACTCTTTACGGCTATATCTGTCCTGTGGCTATGAGCGGTCTGTTGGAGCTAGCACAGGAATATCTGACAACATGCAGGAGTGGAGAATGGCTAGACCTTCTGGCCAATACCACGGGTGCCACACTAACCTACTTGATAGGCTGGTTGATACTAAAGAGGTTCGTTCAATCCAAGAAATAGCAAGAAAAGACACTTTTTTCCATTTATCGGGATTACTATCAAAAAATATGTGTATCTTTGCATCGCAAATGGTGATACCTGCACCCCTATTTTAAATGGAGGATGCGGCGTAGAGAGGGAATCCGGTGCAAGACCGGAACAGTGCCCGCTACTGTAATTACCTTCTTCGCAGCGCACAAATAGTCACTGGAAATACTCTGGGAAGACGCGCTGACGGGTAAAAGTCAGGAAACCTGCCATTTTGCGAGTTAAACAATCATCCTCGGGACAAGGATGCATGAATTAAATTTTGACTTTAGTCATTAGACTCTAGACCTTGGTCGTCAGACTACGGGCTTTGGTTAGTTATGCATTGTGGATTAAACACCGTAAAGAATTACTATCTGCGAGCGATTCTGGCTATCGTATTGGCATTTGTTGTGAAAACAAATGCCAATGCGCAGAATCCTGATAACAGGAAAGACTCTGTAAAACAGATGAATGAGGTAATGGTTACCTACAAAAGACCCGTAAAGACCATTGCAACATCCCAGACACTGAGCGGTGCCGACTTGCAGGCACTGAGCACAACATCAGTAGCAGACGCGTTAAAGTACTTTTCTGGCGTACAGATAAAGGACTACGGGGGGCTGGGCGGACTGAAAACCGTAAACGTCCGGTCTTTAGGAGCACAGCATGTTGGTGTCTATGTTGACGGCATCCGCATTACCAACGCACAAAACGGAACAGTGGACTTAGGTAAATTCTCACTTTCAAGCATGGAATCTGTATCGCTTTACAATGCCAACAAACTTGATTACTGCCAGTCGGCGAGCGAGTACGCCTCAGGCGCTACGATATACCTGCAGACACGACGCCCAACACGCGACTCGCTCGCTGTGCAGTTGCGCAACGCATCATTTTCTACTTGGATGGCCAAACTGAACGGTCAGTTCGACTGGCGCGGATGGCAGGGATTTATCGATGGAGAATACTGCACATCACGAGGGGACTACCCTTTCCGCTATCACTCAGAATACGAGGATACGGTAGGCAGGCGCGCCAACAGCGACATACAATATGGACGCATTGAAGCAGCATTGTTCAAGGGAGGATTCTCCTCACATATTTATTATTACGACTCCGACAGAGGCTGCCCAGGTGGTATTGTTCGCAGACTAAGCGATAAATACACGAATGTGGGAAGGGAATGGGACAGAGACTTCTTTGTGCAAGCCAGCTATCAGGGACGTTTCTATAAAAAACTTCTCTTTAAGACCAACACCAAATATACCAACGAATACCTGCGCTACTGTACCGACTACCCCGAAAACCAGAACACTGCTCGTGTAGACAACCACTACAGGCAACAGGATATCTATGGTGCCATATGCGTGGCCTACATGCCTTGGTCTTGGCTATCAGTATCAACAAGCTATGATATCCGTTACAGCATTCTACGTGCTGACCTGAAACGTTTTGATGATGTGAAACGCGTAGATCAGAAACAGGTATTAGCCGCACAGATGAATCACAAGGGTATTCAGGCTGCTGCATCATTGCTGCATCAGCGGTACAACGACTTTACCTTTGCCCATGTAGGAGCGGCTGACCCGTTGGACCGCTGGACACCTGCCGTCTCTCTGGCATATACATTATATAATATAACACTACGCGGGTGGTATAAGGAGATTTTCCGTGCTCCAACACTCAACGATCTCTATTATACGCAAGTAGGTAACCGTAATTTGAAACCAGAATACACCAAACAATGGAATCTGGGCGTAGAGTATCATCTTGATAATTCAAATTTCAAAATTCAAAATTCAAAACTAGCGTTAGACATTCAGTGTGACGTTTACCTGAATAAAATAGAGAACCGCATTGTCTGCCTGCCGCTGAAAGGGACCTATACATGGTCTATGATGAACTATGGCTATACCTTTTGCCGTGGACTAAATGCCACTGTCAAAGGTCACTATACAAGAGGACCATGGAGTGCCTCGCTGCTTACCACACTTACCTGGCAACGTGATGTGGACCGCACCAATCCGGAAGATGAAGACATGTACGACAAACCAATATGCTACTCTCCTACCCTATCGACAGGTATCACAGCCATCATAGGCTGGCGTGCATTGCAGTTTACCACTTCTTACCTGTATGTGGGCGAACGTATGTGGAGCAAAGCTGATCCAGAGGATATCCTTGAGCCTTATCACAACGTAGATATGAAGTTATCCTACACTCACCCTGTGGGAAAGACCTCACTGGGGCTATGTCTGGAGGTATGTGATGTATTGGACATTCAATATGAACACCTACCACGATACCCTATGCCGGGAAGAAACTACAAACTGACACTCTCGTTCGGTATTTAAGACATTGGACATTATGAAACATGTGACATTAATACTTTCATGGTTTATTGCAGTAAGCATTCTGGCGCAGGAAAGAATCATCTTGCTGAATGAAGGACTATGGCAAGCAGACAATGGGAGGATGACATACTTTGAAGGCGGAGCAATTGTAAGTAACCAGTGGTTCCGCGACAAGAATGGCTTTAAGTTGGGCGACACGCCCAATGATATTATTCAGGTCAACGAAAACCTAATAGCCATTGCCATCAACTGGTCGAACGTGGTTCAGTTTATCAGACCCGACGGCAAGGCCGTGGCTGCTACAGAGGATGTTCCCAACAACCGTAAACTGTGTACGGATGGCAAATATGTCTATGTCACCAGCTACGGGCATGAATGCGAGACGATAAACGGCACCCAATTCTTCGAGAAAGGCTTTGTGGCAAAGATAGACATTAGCAACTTCAAGGTCATTGCCACCTGCGAGGTAGGTTACGAGCCTGAAGGCATTGCACTTTACGACGGATACCTTTTCGTTGCCAACACAGGTGGGTATGCCTTTGAGGAAAATCATGAATATGAGACTACTGTGAGCATTATGAATTCCGAAACAATGAAGGTGGAAAATACCATTGATGTGGAGCAGATTAACCTCTACGGCAAGTTGTCGCAGAGCGGACAGTATCTGTGCATCAACTCGCCAGGCGACTATTACGGGATTCCAGCCGCATGCATCATCTTCGATTGTGAGAAAGCGCTGCAAGGAGATGATGATTGTTTCGTAAAATTAGACTATGCTTCTACATATAGCTGTACTGCTCAGGATGGCAGATTTATGGCCATTGGTTCGCGTTTTTCATACATCACAAATGAATATGAATTTAATTACGTTACGATAGACCCAAAGGAAGTGATGGAAAGTCTGGGTGGAAGCGGTATAGAAGAACAGTTCCCAGGTACAGTATTGGACGACATTAAAAACATGATGATGCCCTATGGTTTGTACGTGAACCCCTATTCTGGCTATATCTATGCTACAGATGCCGGTTCGTTCGAGGGCGCAGGCTATCTGTACCAGTGGTCACCAGAAGGAAAATTCATTGGTAAGCACAAGGTTTACATCAACCCTGCACACTTCCTGGCACTGCCTCCAGAAGGATATTGGGATGGAATTAATCCTTCTCTACCTTCTTCCCCGAGGGGAGAAAAAAATCCCACCTATGACATGATGGGCAGGAAAACAGATTCTTCATTCAAAACCCAAAACTCTAAACTCATAATCGTTGACGGGAAAAAGATATTATACAATAAATAGTGTTTAACTAACTTCAATTAAAACAACATGAAGAAGCTATTACTCTCTTTCATGGCGTTAGCAATATTCTCTATAATTGCTAATGCATCCAGCGTAAAGGTGACGATGAACACCACATCACCCACCATGAGTCTGGTAGACAAAGCTACAGGTAATGCTGTAGAGGTAGGAGAACCCGCCAATCGTGTCTATACGTTTGACGTTCCTACAGGTACCTACGTCCTTACTGCCTATGGCACGAAGAACAATGTCATAAATGGCACGATCGAACTCAATGTGACCGAAGAGGCCGAACAAGAGTTCACCGTACTTACAAACACCATCTATGCTACCAATAAAGATTGGACAGTTGATACTGACTTCACCATTGAGGTGACCGTGAACACCCGAGAAGGCGTAAAGCAGGAGATTACCATTGGCAATAGCATTACAGCCAATCGCAAGACGTTCCTTGCCTTGAATGGCAACAGCTACTATGCTGCGCTGGTTCCCAGTGAGGCTCACCAGGCAGAGGATTATATGACACTCTACAAACAGGGTACATTGACTGGTGGTATTAATATCTCAGGTGCTATTCCTCAGGGGGCCGACTACACCATTACAGTACCTGCCGATGCTGGGTTCTTCTTGGGAATGAAGTTCAGCCATTTCGTTGCTTTTACCCCAATTGAGCCTAAAGCAGTGGAAAACGAAGGTAGCATCAAAAAGCTAACTTATCGCCTGGCGAATGGTCAGGTATATAATTATCGCACATGGAAGGACGGCGGACTGACACAGGCTGGCTACTTCTCAATGAATTTGGACGAGACCAAACGTCCTGTGTTGGCATTCAGCAATGCTGACTACGAAGCCTTTGGTGCCAAGACTATCAAGCATGACGTACAGCGGAACGGAGGCTACGAGACGGGTGACATCTTTGTGAATATCAATGAACGTGGTCATCTGAAACTGAATGTAGGTGACACCTTCGATGCACATGCCATGCGTTCTTGGGAGTTGACAGACAACTCTACGAACAACTATTTTATGGAGCCCGACTTCCACTACACCGTCATTGGACTTGATGGTACTCCCTGCAAGGATGTGATTACGATTGAGGAAACAGAGGGCGACCCATGGGCAACCATCAAAGCAGTAGGAGACGGTACGGTTATCGTGCTAGTGACCTATGACGCCATCGGACTGAACTACTATAGCAATACGACGAAAAATGCCTATATGGGCGGTGAGTACTGGAGTGCCATCTGGCCAGAAAACACAGCAGCCTATGTGGTAACCGTAGGTGGTGGTGCTACTGCTATCAATCCCAATATGGTGATTAATGAATCATATAATGAAGACACAAAGAAACTGGCTGGCAAATACGTTGATGCAGAGCACGATGTATTCTACTATCTGGACTCAGAAGATGGATTTGCCTTTACCTTCAAGCCTACTGGTGTAGAGAATGTAGAGATTGCCTATCCTACGAATGGTGAGCAGATGGCTACCTATACTGGTTTCAGCACATCAGGTGTAACCAAGAACGAAGACGGCTCTTACACCGTACTCTTGAAGGAAGGTCGCCAGATTGTCCGACTGACTGATGCTGCAGGTGATGCCGTATACCAAGTATTGACAGCTAAGCCATGCCATCGCGAGATTACTAACGTCACACGTCAGGGCAGTAACT
>Ga0310786_10012235_pt1 | contig 10638 bp, 5 predicted proteins | sample AusTroGonzalo_MG_FD_203881 | JGI IMG/M metagenome (GOLD analysis project Ga0310786, IMG submission 203881) | Bovine rumen microbial communities from tropical cattle in Woodstock, Queensland, Australia - Gonzalo_03 (v2) (version 2) | ecosystem: Host-associated > Mammals > Digestive system >...
ATCTCTTCTGCCTTGCACACCTCTAGGAAGCGGCGCAGATCACGCTGTCCATCCCAACGGAAAATGCCCTCCTCTTCCTCTACATGATTCCAGAACACATACGTCGCTATCATAGTGACGCCGCCGTCCTTCATCTTGTGAACCTCGCATAGCCATTCGTCTGCAGGAACACGTGAGTAGTGGATTTCTCCCATCACGGGGCATACGCGCCGCCCGTCCATCATCAAACTATAACAATCCCATGTGACTACAGGGTTATTTTGTGCAACGGCCACAAGACTGGATAGCATCAAAAGGAACAGGGGAAAGGTCTTTTTCATATGATTTGTGAATCGTTTTCGGGTGCAAAGATAAGGATAAATATGGAATGTGAAGAAAAGAAGGGAGAAAAATAGATTTATAAAAAATAATGTGTACCTTTGCACCAAAACTTAAATACTGACAAAGAAAAACATAATGAAAAGCAACCTAAACAAGTTTTTGGTAGCCTTATTGACCGGAGCACTGATGTGCTCTGTCTCAGTTTACGCGCAAACTGACTGCACATCCCTCATCACGAACCACAGTTTTGAACAGGGCACCGACGGATGGGAGCACGAGGGCATGAACGCCCAGACAAACTCTGTATTCTCCATCAAGAGTGGCAACACCTACATGGAACGCTGGACAGGCGTCGGAGGTGCCGTGGGCAATGGGAAACTATCACAAGTTTTATACAACCTATCCCCTGGCAACTACGAACTGACTGCAGCAGCACAGAATATTCAGGAAGGCTCGCCAACAAATGCACAGAGTGGCGCCTGGATTTTCGCTGAAAATCCTTCATTCGTCACCTTGAGCTCTTCACTCAATAAGACCACCGTCACAGTCCGCGAGACCTATAAGGTAGCCTTCAACTTCGTGTCGGGTAGCGTCACCATCGGCTTCGAGGCCAAGAATGCTTCGGGCAACTGGATTGCTGTCGATAACTTCAGGTTGACGCGCGTAGGCGATGATCTCAGTGCCGAATTGATCCAGTCCATCGAGAAAGCGGTAAACGACTACGGTACTGCTACAGGCAAGGAGAGCCAGCAACTGGCGGATGCCATTGCCAATGCCAAGGCTGTAGCTGCGCAGGCAAATGTTTCCGGCGAGGAGCAGGCAGCTGCCATCGTGGGCATGGAGAAAGCCATTGATATCTATCTCCGAGCCAATGCCAGTGCCGACAACCCGCTTGATATGACCGACCGCATCACGAACCCCAGCTTTGAGACTGGTAATCTGACGGGTTGGACAGTCACGAATATGGGTACGATGGACAATAATTTCTTCACCGTCATGCAGGGCACATGGTATGTGGAGAAATGGACTTGGCGCGGCAACACCGTCGGCGATGCCCGCATCAGTCAGAGACTCACGGGGATGCCAGCCGGACGCTACCGCCTGAAGGTTGCTGCACAGAACATTCAAGAAGATACGCCCAATCAGGCACAGAGCGGTTCCTGGATATTTGCAGGAAGTAACACAAAGGATGTCACCATCCGCAACAACTACACACTAGAATTCGTGCAGGTGGCCGACGTGCTGGAGATAGGCTTCGAGGCAAAGGGAGCTACGGGCAACTGGATATCCGTGGACAATTTCCGGCTAGAGTATATCAGCGACGACATCACTGACGTGAAGGCAGAGCTCTCTTCACTGATTGTCAAAGGCGAGGCTTTGGAGAATAAGCGTATGAATGCCGAAGCACAACAGGCCCTTACCGATGCCCTTACGGCAGCACGTACCGCCCTTGATGAAGATAGCGGTTTCTCTCCCGCTGCCACAGCTTTAGAAGCAGCTATAGCTACCGCCACATCCTCGCACGAGGTATTCGCACGCTTTGCCGAGGCCATCGCTGCAGCAAAGGAAGATATTGCCGACCCACAAGCTACAGATAAAACCGACTACCAGACTGCCATTGACGCAGCACAGGCTGTATACGACGACGCCACAACCACCGATGCCCAGGCTGAGGCCGCTATCACCGCTCTAGCCGAAGCTTCCTTCGCCTTCAAGATTCTTAACGGCACAAGCAGTAGCACGCCACCAACAGTCACCACCGACACCCGTTTCATCCGCGGATGTACCTGGGCCTTCGGGCGCAGCACCGTCAAGGGGGAGCATATCATTGAGGAAGGTTTTTGCTGGAGCGAGCAGCCCGACCCGAAGGTCACGGACAACCGCACCACGGAATACCTGAACCAAGCCGGCAAAATATACTGGCTGCGCGACCTGACACCCGCGACCGTCTATTATATGCGTGCATACGCCATTAACAAGGATTACGCTGTAGGCTATGGCGATGTCATCAAGTTCGTCACCGTTCCCAAAGGCACCGTGGGCCATTGGTACAATAACGGCGGCGACGAGGCCACCAACGACCGTATCAACTACGCCATCAACTTGTCAATGGATTACTATTGGAACAACCTGACCAGCATCCACGGCTTCGGCATCAGTGTCACTTACAGTCCCGGCACCCCTACCGCTGACTGTAGTTATGGCGGTAGTATGCGCGTAGGAGAGAGTTCTTCGTACCAGCAACCCGGCACCATCATGCACGAGGCCTTCCACGGCATCGGAGTGGGACAGCACGGTATGTGGTGGAGCTGCTATATGCGCTCCGACTGCAGCCGTGGCGACTGGCTCGGCGACCGTGTCACCGAAGCCGTGCGCTTCTGGGATAACAGCACTACCGCCGTCATCACCGGTGACGATATGCATCTCTGGCCTTACGGCTGCAATGGTGCTCAAGAGGATAGCCACACAGACAATCTCTACTGCATGATGGGTATCCTGGCACAGGCTTTGAACGAGGATGGTCTTCCTGCCTCAGGCGAGATTGGCTATGCCCTACCCTATTACGCCTTCAACCATGAAGACGGCGTGAAGTACTATATCAAGAACGAGGACGAGAGCCGCGGCCTGCGCACAGCGTACCTCGTGGAAACCGAGAGCCACACCCTTCAATGGAAGACGATGAGCGCCGAGGAGGCTGCAGCCGATGATGCCGCCGCCTGGTATCTGAGTTTCACACCCTCGAACCAATACTATCAGTTGCGCAATGCTGCCACTGGCTACTACATGACCTATAGCAACGGCATCAAGACGGTCAACCATTCCAAGGCGACCACCGCCGACAACTTCCACCTAATGCGTGGACGAGTGGATGTGGACGGCCATCGCGGCTACTACATCATCCATCCCGAAAGCTCGGCCACCCCATTGTGCCTCAATGCAACAACCAACGGCAAGACGGGAACTGCACAATGGGATATCGCCAAGAGTGCGAAGACACAACGGTGGCTTATCCTCACCGCAGACGAGGCGCTTAATTTCGACAACGGCAACATCCTTTTGGCACTTGACGAGCTGTCCAATCTGCTGGCACAGATACGCCAGTTAGCTCAGATTCCTCACAGTGAGGATGTAGAGGGAGCCGATGCAACCCTGGCTGCCGCGCTATCCGACATCGAGAATCAGGCTACCTCCTGTACCAAGGGTACCGAAGTCTCTGCACTCATTGAGCAGGCACGAGCTGCTGCCGTCGATTTCCTCTCCATCGTCTCTGCCACGGATGAGACTCAGCCCTTCGACCTTACGTTCATGATTGAGAATCCAAACTTTGACAGCGACGTTACCACGGGATGGACATCCACAAATGGTACTCCAGGGTACGACGCACAGGGAGCAGAGTTCTACGAGAAGACGTTCAATTTCTACCAGATCCTCAAGAATATGCCTTCGGGTAAGTACGAACTGCATGCTGCCGCCTTCCAGCGTCCCGGCGCCTACGATGCAGTCCTGACACCATTCCTCAACGGCCAAGCCAAGGTCACCACCTCGCTTTACATCAACAACACCGCCAGAGCGGTGAAGCATATATGCGACGACCGCCAGACAAAGCCCATCTTCAACGACGGCGGGTGGGGCAGCGACAGCCAACTCTCCGACGGCAACTACATTCCTAACTGTATGGTGGGCGCAGAGAAATACTTTGCCAAGGGGCTTTATGACAGCAGCGTAGATGGTCAGCTCAAGACGAAGGGGACCACACTTCGCATAGGCATCAAGTGTTCGAGCGCGTCCTCTGCCTACTGGACCATGTTCGACAGCTTCCGCCTGTACTTCTTCGGAGGAGCCCATGCCACTGACGGTATCAACATCCTGGAAGAAGACGGGGCAGAGACAGTCCACAGACATGTCATCTACGATCTGCAAGGCCGCCGCATTGGAACCTTACCGAAGAAAGGGCTTTACATCATAGATGGAAAGAAAGTTATCATCTCCAAATAGCATCACAGACTCATTTTCACATGAAATCCATTCAATTTAACTTCTTCGGCGAGGCTTTGATTCTCGCCATCGGACTCTTCCTCGGTGGAAGAGCCATCAAACAAGGTATTGTGCAGTTCAAGGAGATGGACCGCACCGTAACAGCTAAAGGTCTCTCGGAAAAAGAGGTGAAAGCTGACAAGGCTACGTGGCCGTTGAAGTTCAAAGAGTTGGGTAACGAACCCGCAGAACTATACGACCGCATCGAGAAGAACACGAAGACCATCGTCAGCTTCTTGAAGAGCAACGGTCTCACCGATGAGGAAATCTCCCTGGCTCCCCCTACCCTCGTGGATCAGCAGGCAAACATGAGCTACTCGAACGAGATGGTGCGCTATCGCTACAAGGCCAACTGCGTGGTCACCGTGGTCACGAAGAACGTGGATCTCGTGCGTAAGCTGGTGAGCAAGCAGGCAGAGCTCATGCGCCAGGGAGTGGCCATCGTGGGCAATGAGTATGATGAAGGTTCTGTCGTCAACTACGAGTTCACTGGTCTCAACGACATCAAGCCTGAGATGATTGCCGAAGCCACCAAGAACGCCCGCAAGACCGCCGAACGCTTTGCCGAGGACTCCGACAGCAAGCTAGGCAAGATCCGCACCGCCGACCAAGGGCAATTCAGCATCGAGAACCGCGACCAGAACACCCCTTGGCTCAAGAACGTCCGCGTGGTGACCACTGTTGTCTATACCCTCAAGGACTAGGATGAAAGCGCTGCTGACCGCCCTGTTGCTATGGGCAACGTGTCTGTCCCCTGTCAGCTCCCAGCAGGTCATCGACCTCTCGGGAACGTGGGAGTTCGGCATGGGCGACAGTCGTCGCTACGACGACCGCATACAGTTGCCCGGCTCCATGTTGACAAACGGCAAGGGCAACCTCGTATCCGTTCACACGCAATGGACAGGGTCGCTCTACGACTCGTCTTACTACTTCAACCCCTATATGGAGAAGTACCGGCACGAGGGACAGATGAAGTTCCCCTTCTTCCTGACCCCTGACCGGCATTATGTCGGCACGGCCTGGTATCGCCGGACGGTTCAGGTGCCGAAAGCGTGGAAGGGCAGTGCCGTGACGCTCACCCTAGAACGCCCGCACATCGAGACCACCGTCTATGTCAATGGTCAGAAGGCTGGTCATCAGGCCTCGCTCTCTGTGCCCCATGAGTATGACGTGACACCTTATATCAAATATGGTGCTAAGAACAAGATTGAGGTAGAGATATACAACGGCATTGAGAACGTAGCCGTAGGTCAGGACTCGCACAGCGTGACGGACCAGACACAGGGCAACTGGAACGGCATCACCGGTCGCATCGAGCTACGAACAACTCCGCTGATACGCCGTCTGCGCGTAGAAGCAGACATCGAGAACAAAGCGGTGTGCATTCTGCTCAACGACACCACCTACAATATTCAACTGCCCAAAGACGCTGCGCTGTGGGACGAGTTCCACCCCGTGCTTCACACCGTCCACGTGAATTATGGCGGCCATCAGGTTCCCGTCACCTTCGGTTTGCGCCAGATCTCCATCGACGGCTCCCAACTACTGGTCAACGGCCAACCGGTGTGGCTGCGCGGCACGGTGGAGAACTGTTGCTTCCCCGAGACGGGTTATGCACCCACCGACGAGGCAGCGTGGGAACGGGCCTTCAGTCAGTGTAAAGCCTATGGCCTCAACCACGTCCGCTTCCATTCTTTCTGTCCACCTGAGGCCGCCTTTTGCGTAGCAGACCGTCTAGGGCTCTACCTACAAGTGGAAGGTCCTTCGTGGCCGAACCACGGCATCAAGCTGCGCAGTGGAATGCCCATCGACGCGTATCTGCTGGAGGAATCAAAGCGTATTGTTGATACGTATGGTCACCACCCCTCCTTCGTGATGATGGCGGCCGGTAACGAACCTGCTGGCAACTGGGTGCCCTATTGCAACGACTGGGTGCGTCAAATGCACGACTACGATGCTACGAAAATCTATTGCGGAGCATCCGTAGGCGGCGGATGGGCATGGGACGAGGGTGCTGAGTACCACGTCAAAGGCGGTGCACGCGGCTTGGATTGGGACAAGAAAGCGCCCCACAGCGATGACGACTACTACGACCAGATTCTCTTCCCCCGTAACTACAAGCCGCAGACAGGCGACGACGGGAAGCCTGTTCCCAACCACACCCCCATCCTCGCCCATGAACAAGGACAGTGGTGTGCCTTCCCCGACCTCAAAGAGATGCCGCAATACACAGGAGCTTACAAGGCCCGCAACTTCGAGATCTTTCAGGATCTGCTGCGCGACCACGGCATGGAGTCACAGGCTGAGCGTTTCCTCATGGCCAGCGGCCATCTGCAGGTACTTTGCTATAAATATGAAATTGAGCGGAACCTCCGCACGCCGGAGTATGCTGGATTTCAGCTATTAGCACTCAACGACTACAGCGGACAAGGCACAGCACTCGTTGGACCGCTCAACGTGCATTGGCGGGAGAAAGGCTACACCGACGCCACTCAATGGACACAGTTCTGCAATGCCGTTGTGCCTTTGGCGCGCTTCTCCAAATTCGTGTTCACGGACACGGATATTGAAATTCCCATAGACGTCTATAACGCTTATCAGGAATCACTGCGCAACGCCCGCATCTGCTGGAAGGTGGAGCAAGCTGGATGTGGAGGGATGTCAGCATCTCTGACGATTCCCCAAGGTCATAACACAAGGATTTATGCTATTCGCCCCCTGCAAACATGGGCTGCAGAACCTGTTCGCTCACCCATGAAGATGACGCTCACAGCCACCGTCACCTCCGACAATGCCCCCGACTACACCAATTCATGGGACTTCTGGCTCTACCCGCAACAACTGGATATGCCCGAGGCACACTGCTACGAGACCGACACACTAGATGACAAAGCAGTAGAGACGCTCAGCCAAGGAGGAATCGTGCTGCTGACAGCCGCAGGTAAAATACGTTACGGCAACGATGTGAGACACTCCTTCCTACCCGTTTTTTGGAACACCTCATGGTTTAAGATGCGGCCGCCGCACACCACAGGAGCCTATATCCAGAAAGACCATCCCCTGTTCAGTGACTTCCCCACCGACGACTGGCAGAATCTGAACTGGTGGGAGCTCACCAATCGTGCGCAGGTTATGAACCTCGCCGCCTTCCCTGCCGACTACCAACCCATCGTACAGCCTATTGACACATGGCATGTTAGCCGAAAGCTCGGAATGCTCGTGGAGGCACATGTGCTCAACGGCCGCCTCTTGATGACGACCTTGGACATCAGCCACCGCCTCGACAGCCGCCCCGTGGCTCGACAGCTGCGCTACAGCATCCTGCGCTACCTACAGTCAGAGCGTTTCCAGCCGGCCACGACGCTTTCTGTGGAGACCATCCGCCAGCTGTTCGAGCAGACAGCACCGCCCGTCAACATGTTCACCAACGAATCGCCCGACGAGCTAAAACCGCACATCGGGAGCTAAATGCTCTTTCCAAAAGGGTTGTTATTGCATCTTCCAATGCTTGCCCACTTTCACCATCGGCACGCCCACTTCTTCTGACGTACTGTCAGCAAACTGAATCTGCAGATACACGTGAGCCTGCACATCCATGATGGTGTCGTTCGTGGCTTCCACATCTATGATTTTGCCGTGTTGCAACTCCTGCGACGCGGCATAATCTTTGATAAGGTCCACCATCTGCGAGCGATAGTCATCAGACATCGCGTCTGCATAGGCTATCTCATCGACGAATTTATCGTACTTTCCTTTCTGCAAGTATTTATAGCACTTCTCTGCTGCTTTGCGCACACGACTGTGGTCATCGCCCGAACAGGCCATCATCATCGCCAAAGCGAAAAGAATGATGAACGACGAATGACGAATGATGAATGAAGAATATCTCATATCTATTTCTATTATCAATCTTTCAATGTTTCAATATTTCAATGTTTCAATGTTTCAATATTTCAATTTTCCCTTTTTCAATATTCAATGCCAATTTGTCAGCCTTTCTGCCGACAAAGGTAGTTTTTCTGCCGCAAACGGCCAAAGATTCTGCCGTCTTTTATGATTTAATAAGGAACAGGCGGGCGCGAAAACGGCTTTGGCACACTGTTTGCAAGTCCTTAGATGTGCTATCATGCACCTAACTTTCAACATTAAATGTTAAACTTTAAAATATAAAAGATATGGGAAAGATTATTGGAATTGACTTGGGTACCACTAATAGCTGCGTATCCGTTTTCGAGGGCAATGAGCCCGTCGTAATTGCCAACAGCGAAGGCAAGCGCACCACACCTTCTATCGTCGCCTTCATGAAGGACGGCGAGCGCAAGGTCGGCGATCCTGCCAAGCGTCAGGCTATCACCAATCCTAAGAACACCATCTTCAGCATCAAGCGTTTCATGGGCGAGACCTACGAGCAGGTGCAGAAGGAAATCAGCCGCGTGCCTTACACCGTAGCCAATGAGAACGGCTACCCCCGTGTAGATATCGACGGCCGCAAGTACACCCCGCAGGAGATCAGCGCCATGGTTCTGCAGAAGATGAAGAAGACCGCTGAGGACTATCTGGGCCAGGAAGTGACGGAAGCCGTCATCACTGTGCCTGCTTACTTCAGCGACTCTCAGCGTCAGGCCACCAAGGAAGCCGGTCAGATTGCCGGTCTCGAGGTGAAGCGTATCGTCAACGAGCCCACGGCAGCTGCCCTGGCCTACGGTGTCGATAAGGCTAACAAGGACATGAAGATTGCCGTCTTCGACCTCGGCGGCGGTACTTTCGATATCTCCATCCTGGAGTTCGGCGGCGGCGTGTTCGAGGTGCTCTCCACCAATGGTGACACTCACCTCGGTGGCGACGACTTCGACCAGGTCATCATCGACTGGATGGCCAACGAGTTCCGTAGTGCCGAAGGCGTGGATCTGAAGCAAGACCCCATGGCTCTCCAGCGCCTGAAGGAGGCTGCCGAGAAGGCCAAGATCGAGCTCTCCAGCTCCAGCACCACTGAGATCAACCTGCCGTATATCACCGCTGTGAACGGTGTGCCCAAGCACCTCGTGATGACCCTCACCCGCGCTAAATTCGAGCAGCTTGCCGACAGCCTCATCCAGGCTTGTAAGGTTCCCTGCCAGAAGGCTATGCAGGATGCTGGTCTCAGCAACAGCGATATCGACGAGGTCATCCTCGTAGGCGGCTCCAGCCGTATCCCCGCCATCCAGCAGCTCGTGGAGAACTTCTTCGGCAAGGCTCCCAGCAAGGGCGTGAACCCCGACGAGGTGGTGGCCGTAGGTGCCAGCATCCAGGGTGCTATCCTCAATAACGAGGCTGGTCAGGACATCGTGCTCCTCGACGTTACGCCTCTGAGCATGGGTATCGAGACCCTCGGCGGTGTGATGACTCGCCTCATCGATGCCAACACCACGATTCCTGTCCACAAGAGTGAAGTCTTCAGCACTGCTGCCGACAACCAGACCGAAGTGACCATCCACGTGCTCCAGGGCGAGCGTCCCATGGCTTCTCAGAACAAGAGCATCGGTCAGTTCAACCTCACTGGCATCGCTCCCGCCCGTCGCGGTATACCTCAGATCGAAGTTAGCTTCGACATCGATGCCAACGGCATCCTGAAGGTCAGCGCCAAGGACAAGGCTACTGGCAAGGAGCAGGCTATCCGCATCGAGGCTTCCAGCGGACTCTCCAAGGAAGAGATAGAGCGCATGAAGGCTGAAGCCGAGGCTAATGCCGATGCCGACAAGAAGGAGCGTGAGAAGATTGACAAGCTCAACCAGGCTGACAGCATGATCTTCCAGACGGAGAATATGCTCAAGGAGAGCGGCGACAAGCTGCCCGCTGACGTCAAGGCCGAGGTAGAAGCTGCCCTCAACAAGCTCCGCGATGCTCACAAAGCTCAGGACCTCGCAGCCATCGACGCTGCCACAGCCGAACTCAACAATGCTGCCCAGAAGATGTACGCTGCTGCTCAGCAGGCAGGTGCAGGTGCTCAGGGTAACCCCTTCAACGGCGCACAGGGCGGTGCAGGCTTCAACGGCGGTGCCCAGGGTGGCCAGCAGCAAGGCGGCAACCAGGGTGACAACATCCAGGACGCCGACTTCGAGGAGGTCAAATGAGACGCATAAGTAAAGACATAACAAAACACTATCAAATGGCGTGTAGCTCAATGAGTTACACGTCATTTGCTTTTTATGGGCTCATGTTTTCTATGTGCTTATTCCCCCTTTTTTTACGGCTTTTTTGTTACATGTGTGTAGCAAGACTTAATGGTAGATAAGGTTGGACATA
>Ga0310786_10012236_pt1 | contig 10637 bp, 12 predicted proteins | sample AusTroGonzalo_MG_FD_203881 | JGI IMG/M metagenome (GOLD analysis project Ga0310786, IMG submission 203881) | Bovine rumen microbial communities from tropical cattle in Woodstock, Queensland, Australia - Gonzalo_03 (v2) (version 2) | ecosystem: Host-associated > Mammals > Digestive system >...
TTTTCAAGTGCAGTAATTTTAATATTCATTCCTACACTTACATCTCCATCATTCTCGAATGTTTTAGTTGCATCTACATCCAATGCTCCAAATGGTCTTCCGTATTCAGTAAAATATTGACCTGTTGCCATTGGAAAATATAATAAATCAATATACATTGAAATAGCAGCAACCACTTGATTCAGATCTTCCCAATAAGGTTGATTACAATATATGTCTAATTGAATTTCACATAAAGACATCATTCGTGTATATGGTGGAATTGTTGCAATTCCTTTTATAGTAGTTGTATTCCCTTTTTCAGTTTGATGAAGCGTTACATATTGTTTCGATTTAACCACTTTTGTGAAGAAATCTATGCTCTCTTTGACATCAGGTAAAACTTTAAATGTCATCGAAATTCCTCTTGGAAGAGCCTTTACACCTTCAATAATAGTTCCATCTAAATATGGAGATGAAACATCTTGAATTTCCGTTTCAATTCCGTGTAACGCTTCACATTTGCTTAATACAAAATATTGATTATTATTAAGGAGATCAAGTATTTCCCCATTCTTATTTTCTAAAATTAGTTCCATATCCTAACCTCCTATTGCTCTCTTTGTTTGTAATGCTGCTTTATGTAAAGCAAGTTTAGATGTTTCCATCTTCTCAAATTTATAATCGAATTTATAATTATTAACGACATTTTGATTCTTGATCATGTTAAATAATTGTTCTACCCAAGCAGGTGTAGATGAATTGTCAAAACCAACAATTCCTGAATTATCTACCTCAAGACTATTATTCATTTTATCTAAAGAATGTTGCATATCTTTAGTTACATTTCCTATTTCATCAGTAAATCCTTCACCAATTCCAAGTGCAAGATTTGTTCCGATTTCTTCTTCAAATAATTTACTTGGTGATTCAATTCCAAAGAATTTCTTAACACCACTAACAATTGAATTTCCAAACTCTTTTATCTTTTTCCATATTGCATCAAAGTCGATAAAACCTTCAAAAATACCTGCTAACATATCGCCACCTGCTTTAATTAAATCAGGTATTCCTGAAAGCAATCCTTTAACAATTGCTGCAATAATTTCAGGCAATTTGGCAACAAGTTGTGGAATTGCTTGTATTAATCCTTCGGATAATTTTAATGTTAAATCAATTCCTGCTTTTATCAATTTTGGTAAATTTCGTGAAATTGCACCTAACAAATTTTCGATAAGTACAGGAATTTTGTCTATCAATTTTGGAATTGCTGCAATCAATCCATCAGCCAATGCCATAACTAATTTAATTCCTGCATCGATGATAACATCAAGATTTTCTAAAATAGTATTTGCACATTGTAAAATTGCATCAATGATAATTGGTATCAATTCAGGCAGCATTGAGGAAATTGCATTCAAAATTTGAACAAATCCATCGGATATAGTTTGAATTATAGATGGTAGTGACTCAACTAAAACTTGAATTAATTGAGGAAATAACGCACTAACAATTTCTATAATATTTGGCAATAATTCTTGTGCTTTTTGAATCAAAGTTGATAAAATACCACTAATTCCTTCAGCAAGTTGACTAGCACCTTCACTTGATCCACTAAATGCATTTTTCAATCCTGTACCAATTAATTCAACAAAAGGCTTAATTGTTTCTAATAATCCTGCAAATGCATTTTTTAATGAAGTCATTATAGGCTCGGCAATTGCACCAAGTTCAGCCAATGATTGTGTTAATCTAGTTTGAGCCTTTTCAGCTTCAATGATATCTTTGTTATTTTCTTTATAATGTTCGGCTTGTTCGCCATATAATTTATTTAATTCTTTACTGATTAATTTGCTACGCTCTTCTTCAGTATTACATTTTTCAAGTTGAGCATTGAAATCATCAACATTAACACCTGCCCATTCAAATGCATCGGCTAATGATCCTTCAACTTGATTACCTAAAGATATTGTGTGATTAATTGATTCAGCAAGTGATTCAGTTGGCAATGCTTCGCCATAAGTCGCAAATACTCCTGTAAGAATATTAGTATAATCGGCTAATTCTTCTTCAGTTTTTGTAAAGTCGGCTAATTGTTGCATTGCTTCAGTAGATTTGCCTGTATCACCTAAAATAGCATTAAAATCAGCATAGTGTTTTTGCATTGTTTCAGCACTAAATCCTGCTTTTGTAAAAGCAGTTTCTAGTTGTGCTTGTTCTTTTCGGAATTCTCTAGTGCCTTCAGCCAATCCCATTAACGATCCAACTGCACCTGTAACCATTCCTGCTACACCTAATGCAGCACCACCAATACCTTTTCCAATTTTAGATGCAATACCTTCAGCACTCTTCCCTTGTTCCTCTTGAGCCTTTGTTAACTCTTCTAATTCTTGTTTAGTTTTAACTCCTGCATCAGTTAATTCTTTTAATGATGCTGAATAATCATCAGTTTGCTTTTCAGCTTTATTTATTTTAGCAGTTTGTTGATTAATAGCAATTTGAAGATTCTTTGCTTCTTTTGTATTGCCTTTACCTGCTGCTTCCATCTCTTCAAGTCGCTTCTTCATATCCGAAAGTTTCATTTTTTCGGCTTCAAGCACTTTATTTAATTGAGTAATTTTAGCAGTTAATCCATCAGTAGAATCAGACCACTTGCCTAATGAAGATGTTGCAACATCAAATTCACTATTAACCGTTTTAATGTATTGATTTAGTTGTTGTGTAGATGATGAGAATTGACTAATATCAGCCTTAAAGACCGTAGTTATAGTATTTTCATCCATTCTTTTCACCTCCTAATGCCAAGAAGCGTTCTTGGATGTTACCCACACTTTATCATTATTTTTATTTTGTTTTTGATAAAGATGGATTATTGTTTGCACATAAAGTTCTAATACTTCTCGATAGTCACGCTTTTTAATCTCAAATGGTGAAAGTCCTACAAATTGTTGCGAAAGAAACATAACAATTTCAAAACTTGAAGTATTTTTTTTAGAAGAAGGTGAGGCTTGTGCTTTAACCCCACCTTTAATTAGTTTTTTTCGGCTTTTCCGTATTCACCTTTAATTGCTTTACCAATAGCCAACATAAATTCGTGTAAATCGTTTGGCCTTAATAATTTTAAATGTTCATCTTTAAAATCGCTAAATACATTTTTCAAGAATTCCATGATCAGATCCATTTGTCCTTTGAAATCAGTATCTTTCGATTTAGTTTGAAACTCTTCAAACTTAATGATAGTATCAAAAGAGAAACCATAGCATACATAAGTATGTATAGGCTCATTTGATGAATTGCTTTCATAAATGTTTAACTTAATTTCCATATTATTTGCTCCTTTTCATATGTAAATTAACCTAAAATTGTTGCAGCATTATCAGGTGTTACAACTTGTGCAAAGAAAGTAGTTACTAATGTTTCAATTTCACTTGCAGTTAAACCATCAGGAATTATTAGATCAAAGTCTAAATTTCTTTTACCTGTTGAAGTCCAAGCCTTTTTAGGTGCAAGATTAACGATTTCTATTGATTGACCTTCAGATCCTGTACCATCATCAATTGTTGCACTTGATTTACTAATTGAATTAACCTTGCAATGATATGCCCAATAAATTTCACAAGGTGAATCAACTGATCCATCGTGAAGAGCAACACCAATTGCTATATAAGGTTTAGTTGATCCATCAGGATTTGTTGCAATAGCTTTTTTTGCACTTGATCCTTCTCCAATAGTAACAACTGCATCACCTAATAATTCAGCAGCAACTTCAGGTGAGATTCTAATTGTTTCAAAAGTTCTAGTAACTTGTTTTGCACCATAAACTCTATCTTGTACTATGTTATCAGCATAAATAGATTCATTGTCATCAGTAACATCAAATGAAACTGATTTAACAGGTGCTAATACTTTTGGTGTTCCATAAGTGATAGTTCCATCACTTGCTTCAGTTTCAATCGCATAATATAAATGCGAACATCCTCTATATTGTACTCCCATTATTTTTCCTCCTAAATATAATCTATTTTTTTTACATCAGCTTGGCGAGAAAACCAAGTTTCGTGATATGTTTGATTTGCATATCCTACTCCTGATGTTATGTAATTTTTTTGTTTTAGTAAATTTAATGCTTGGATTAGCCTTGAATATAATGTCGATGCATCTTTGGTATAGTATTTAATGTTAAATTCATAAAGAATTGCTTTAGTAACATTATCGGCATTGATCTGATCTCCTGTATAATTCTCGAATATTGTAAAATACTCATCAGGTAATGATTGAGGTGCATCACCTTCAGCATATACAGGTATTGGATTATCATTATCATCGTTGATGACTAAATCACTAAATATATCAATCATTATTCATTGCCTCCTTTATTACTTTGTTGAATTCTTCTTGTTGAATTCTTAAAACTTCTTTTTTTACACTTCCGTTAACTTTAACTGCATTGTGTAATCTAAAATCGGCTGCAATATGTGGAGTTCCAAAAGCTAATAATGTAACTTCAGGAGCAACATTCCAACTTACACCTACATATGCATATACATACCCACCAACATTTTCAACAGGCATTTTTTCAACTTGTTGTGCATTTCTTTTAGCATTACCTGTTGATCTACCTTTTCCTTTAAAGTCATATGGTGAGTTGTCCATTGCCTCGACAACCTTTTGATTTGCATAATCTTTAGATTTAGTTAATGCATTCATTGTTGCTTGTACTACTGCTTGTTCACCAAGTTTAGCAACTTTTGATTGAAGTTTTGCCAAATCTTTATAATCAATTAAATCTTTTGCCATTATGCTCCACCTTCTAGAATTTCTAAAGGTAATACTGCATATCTCGAACGCATTTCAACATTTTCAGGTTGACCTTTAACAAGATAATTAACTCCATTAATAGTTAAGATATCTCCTGATTTAAAATCTTCCTTCCACCAAGTTGTATATGTAGTTTTTACATTTACAACTACTAATCCATTTGCATTTAATTCACTTGTTCCCTTTTGCTTGAATTTCCCTCTCAAATTTGCTACTTCTACTACTTCTTTTTGAGTTCTTCCATTGATTATGACAACCTGTGTTCTTTTTTGTACTGCAGGAGTCACAAATTCTCTTATTGGAGCAGGATTAAACATCTTGATCCTCACTATGTGGATGATTTGCTCTTAAAGTAGCAACAAGTGAAAGAGTTGTTGAAGTGAAATCTCCATCTTCTATTAGATCAGTAACGGCTTTTGCTAATAAGTATTCAGCACTTTCCGAATTAAGATATCTATTAGAAATGCCTTGTTCATATAGCATTGTTTTAGCCATCATCATCCAATCTTGTACAAATTCTTCTTGACCTGAATCAGCCAAGTTTGTCATTGTCTTTATAATTTCATTTGCCATAGTTCCACCTCCATATATATGGAAGGCTATAAGTGAAAGGAGCAAAGCCTTATAGCCTTTTTAAAATTAATTTTTATTCTCCTGCTTTAGTTACTGCGATGAATCCATCTTTCTTAACTACTGATCCACCTAGATCAACTGTTCCACGAATAGTTAACATATTAGCAGCGAATTGATAATCTTCACTTACCTTAACTTCATAATCGCTGAATAATGCTAATTCGAAGTTTTCAGGTTGACCATAAATCATTGAAACTCCATTTGTTTCAGCATCAGCAAGTGCAGTTAAATTAGGATTTAAACAATATCTTACTGATAATCCACCATCTTTGATTGTTCCTGTATTAACATTGTCAGTATCAGGAGTAATTTCATAAACTGCTTGAAGTGTTGTATCAGATCTTACATCACCAAATGCAATTAAATCAGCTTTAGTTAAGAATAACCAAGCATTGCCATAAACTGATTCATCACTACCATAATTTAAAGCGATTTTTCTTAATGTTGTATCATCAATAGCACTAATCTTTAAGTTAGTAGGTTTTGCTAATAATGTATCGCTTAAAATTGCATTAGTAATAATAGATGCAGCCTTAACTCTTAATGATTTTTCAGCACTATCAACAATCTTTCCTTCATAATCAAGTGGTGATTGTTTCATAACTTGGTTTGTAATTGCTGAAATAATTCCATATGATGCAGGTGTAATTGTCTTGAATGCATATGTTGGATTGCTTTCAGTAATATTTTGACCTTCAGTTTGTGCATTTGTAGTTCCAATTGAAACTTCATAAGCAACTTTGTATGCTCCCATACCAACTGCATTTGTTTTCTTTACTAAATCAACGATACTTGATACACGATTAAATGTAGGTCTGATATAAGGATCTACTTCAGTTGGAGTAGCAATTGTACCTGATGCAATTGTTACTGCTCTTAATTCTTTAACAGGAATTGATCTCTTTCCTGATTTTTTAAATTCTTCTGCTCTTTCTTCTAATTGTTTTCTTAATTCTTCATTCATTTTTTTCATACCTCTCTCTTCTTTATTTTCAAATACTAAAATTTTTGATCTTGCTCCTTCAGGATTTCCTTCAGGATCATCTTTTGGTTTATCTAATGCATCAATTTGAGCCTCAACTTCTTTTAATTCAGCCTCTAATTCAACTTTTTCGGCTTCAAGTTCAGCAAGAGAATCACCTAGTTCTTTTAATTCAGCTTCATCTTCGGAAGCATCATTCTTTTCCTTGATTTCTTCTAATTCTTTATCGATTTCATCAAGTCTTTTTTGGCATTTAGCCTTTTGTTCTTCTAGGAATGCTTTTAATTCCATTTTTTCTTTACCTCCATTAGTTTCATTTTGTTTGCATTTCTTAACTTTAATAACGAGATGTGTCTTTTGGTCTCCACCAAGTTATTCTTCACAATCTCCATCGCTTCATAACATTCTTTATTTCTCGCCATAAGGTTAGTTTGTGAGTAAGCACCATTTACACATAGAGCAACATCAAATACTTTTCCGATGCCTAAAATTGTACGATGCACTTCACCATCTTTTATTTCTTCATGATCATCGCTAACCGTAAAAGCAAAACTACCTTCTTTTAATAATCCTGCTTGTACCATCTTATAAATATCACGATTTTCAGTAGTATCTATAAGTTCAGCGTGAATGAATACCCCTTTTTCATCAGGTGTTAATGTTAATGATCCGTTCCTTGTTCTTGCCATTGGGAAGAAATCATCATTGTGATTGTACTTAAATACAACATCACTCATATCAGCATTATCAAATGCTTTCTTATCAATTTGTTCATAAAAGCCACCATCCCAAAATTCTATATAAGTTTCTTGGTCAAATACAATTGGATAACCTTCAATTATCATTTTTCCTTCTTCTTTTTCATCGGCTCTTACTTCACATTCATTAAGCCTGATTTCCTTCATTAGTTTTTCCTTCATTAGTTCCACCTCCAAATTCATTATCTAAATTGTTATATCCTCTTGGTCTTGCTAATCCTTCTCCATTTGGAAGAGGAGCATAACCATACATTTCTCTATATTCATCAAGTGTAAATACACCTGCAGCAATTGTAGCTTGTACAACCTTTGTAATTTCGCTTGTACTCATTAATTGAATCTTCATTGGATAAAGTTCTACTCTATCACCATAAGATGTTTGCCATTGACTAAAGAATACTTTTGACATTGCTTGTGCTAAACTGATAGCAGCAGGTTCAATCCAATTTTCATAAAATGCTTCTTTTTCACTTTCACCAAATTTTCCTTCAAGCATTTCGATTGTTACACCTGTATGAAGTAATACATTTTCTTTTATTTCTCTTAATGTTGCTGCATCTACCATCTTTAATGATCTTTGAATGTTTTGATATTCAGCACCATTATCTAGTACACCAATTCCTGATTTATTAGTTTTCAGATCATCGATAAATTGATTTCTAATTTGTTGTGTTTTCTCATTATCCGATACATAAGCATTTACTTTGATAATACCATCAATTAAACATCCTAATTTAGATGCTTCGGCAACTGCCTCTTTAGATGTTGTATATGCTTGTAGTGAATTTAATAAATCACCATTTGCCATTCCACTAAAGCGACCACCACCTAAAAATTGATTGTCCTCCATATTATGCTTCCAAATAATAATATCCTCTAGTGGAAATAAAACTTCTCTCGATGGATTTACAAATTGGAATCTAATAAATAACTTTCCACTTTCATCTTGCTGAATAATTGGAGTCATACAAGGAAGTAATATGTATAATCCTGTATAAATCCTTTGATTTGCATTTGAAATGTAATAATCAGCATATATAAAGCAGTTAGAATCCTTTTCACGCATAAAGAATGCTTGAGTCAAGAAATCATACATTGTTTGAAAGTCATTTGGTTGCCTTAATAGTCTAGCAACTGATGAATCAGTAACAAGTTCCGTTTTATCATCCCTGATTCTAATATGCTTTGGCTCTAATTTACCAAAGAATCTAGCCTTCATTTTTAAAGCTGATAATACAATGTCCGAATACAATATGTTTGCACCAAACGATGTAAATGTAGGCTCATAGCCTTTCATTGATACATTCAAATTATATTCAGCATTTGCTTTAGGCTTTGCTTTACCAAATATTTTTTGAAGCCATCCCATTTTCTACCCTCCTATGTAAAACTCACTTTTATCTAATGTTGCATACAACATGATCAAAGTAACTACTCCATCTATTTTTCGTGAATACAACCCATCCATTTTTTCAGGTTGAATTGAATCACCAACAATCTTTGCACTTGTATTACTGAAGCAATATTTAAGTACAGGATTGTTACCATAATTAATTAATCTATCAGTCAGATCACGCTCTACCATCTTCATAGGAAATGATAAATACTTTCCCTGTAAAATCATTTCAGTTCTAAATCCGTAACCTGTTTTTTTATCGCACCAATGCAAGAACATATCACTATGCCATTTATCATACCCAATTGTATATGGCTCGATCTGATACCTTTCTCTTAATCGCTGATACCAATCAGCAACATCTTTTTGATTGATTCTATTTCCTTTTGCTACAATTACATAAGGCTCTCCTGTTTGATGATTAATCATCTTGGACCACTCTTCATACCTTGCACCATTATCTTTATCTTTTAACTTGGATTCAGGAATAAAGAATTGTAATGTAACATATTTCACATTGTCTTTTATAAATAATACACTTGCAGTAGTTAAGTCACCTGTATCCGATAAGTCGGTTGCACAAATGCCCAACTCACCTTTGAAATCATTTAGACTCCAATCTTCTTGTTCATAATCAAAGATTGTTGATTCTAACCATTGTGTACTATTACCAACCTTGATATTGAAATCTTTTGTAAGCATATGCAATCTTGACTCTCGATCCAATTGTGCTTTTAATATTGAATCTTCAATAAAGGCATATTTCTTAACTCCATATATAAGAGATGGATTAGCTTTTTGCCAAAGTTCTCTATCTCCTGCCCATATTTCACTCTCATCATCTTGCTCATATAGGAAAGGCAAATAATGTGGATTATCTATCTCTCCATTTAACCAAGCATTTGCATATCTTAACTGCTTATCAAAGAACATATCATTAAGGAATCCATTTGTTGATACCATTATAAATAAATGCTCATCGTGTGTTGACATTGATCTTTTAACTGCTTCAGCAATTTCATCATCTTTGCAATCGTGACATTCATCCATAACTGCAGCAACACAATTTCGACCATCCTTATTTTGTGTCTTGCTTGACATTCTCGAAATCTTAACATTCTTTGCTTTGTTCCTAATCTCGACAAGGTTATCCATTGTTAATTCGTTCTTAACATCTAATCTTTGTCTCATATGTTTAGTTTCATCAAAGATTAATTTAGCCTGTTTATCATCATTGGAGCATATAATGTAATTCCTACCTCCACCACCTATAAACAGGTTAGCATTCATATCAGCAGCAACCATTGTTGATTTGCCATTCTTTCTACCAACTTCAAGCAATGCTTCATTGATTAATAAATGACCTGTCGATCTGTCCTTAAATGAATAGATTGCTTCAAAGAACGCTTTTTGCCATAACATCAATTTGATTGGCTGATTATAGAACGGTGCGTATCCCTGTAAACACATTGATTCTTCAAACTTGAATCGCTTATAACAATCTTCAGGCTCGAAAATAAATCTCTCATCTTCTAAATAAGAGCATAGTACATCGACTACCTTCTTTATTTTCCAACCTACAACTAATTTAACTTGCTTTCCATCAATATCAATCCATCCACGCTCAATGGCTTCCTGATATTGTTTAATATATGGCTTATCCATTGAATTGCTCCAATGCTTTCATTAAAGCTGATTCTTCTAATGCTTCGCCATCGATCATGCGTGAAATTTTAGTTGCTATATCATTCTTTTGTGCTTGAAAATCTTTGATCATGTTATGTACAGGTAATTTCTTTTGTTGAAGAGGATTATTTGGATTGATAATATATTGAGGATATTCTCTTAACTTCTTGATCTGTTCTTCATAAAATACAAAATCGGATAAAAGGGATAAAATTAAACTCTTCTTTGGCTCATCACAATTAATATAACTTGCTAATTCATCAAATCTTTCCATTCTATCCCTCCTAACCAATATTATTATAATTTTTTTATTTCTAACCAATATTAAACCTAGTTTTAGAAATCCAACTGAAATTTCAAATTTTTACTTCGTGTACAAAAAGAG
>Ga0310786_10012237_pt1 | contig 10637 bp, 19 predicted proteins | sample AusTroGonzalo_MG_FD_203881 | JGI IMG/M metagenome (GOLD analysis project Ga0310786, IMG submission 203881) | Bovine rumen microbial communities from tropical cattle in Woodstock, Queensland, Australia - Gonzalo_03 (v2) (version 2) | ecosystem: Host-associated > Mammals > Digestive system >...
TCTGTTTCCCTCTTGGCTATCTGTTCCTTCAATTCGCGGGGCAACTGATTAAACAATTCCTGCGAATTTTTACCCCAAGTAGCAGGGGCGGGAATTGCCTGCGCTTCTGGTTCGGGCTGTGTCTGCTCAGGTGTGCCGACCTTTTCAGGGGCAACCGTCTGCGTCGCATCGCCTTCATCAGTATGCGAGGCGTAAATTTCATCAAGTTCTGCGTTAAGAGATTCTTCCGCTGAAGCCCCGTCAGTTTCAGTAACTTCGGGTTCAGCAACCGTGCTTTCCATTTCGTCCATACAATCCCCTTACCGAGAGAGGTAACTTTCCATCTCGGCGTGTGTTAGACCTTCAAGGCCAGTTTTCCAGTTCTTCCTAGCGTCAGCAGCACAGGCGCGACCTTCACGGGCATCCATGCAGCCGTTGCTTTCCATATCATATCTACGTTTCGCCCAAGTAGTGACGGGCTTGCCGTCAATAGGGCTTGCGTATGCAATATTCGGCTGTACCATGACAGTCAGACCCGCATCATCACCACGGCTTATGTCATCAGCATCAAGCCAAATGTATTTCTTGTTTTTGCCCCAAGGGCCATAAATCTTGTGGCTACTCATTTAATCTCCCAACAAAGCAGATAACAGAGCATCAATGCCAACGCTTGCCGCCCTTGCGCCCGTAGTAAATGCGCCAATCGGGGCAGTTGCAAGAGCCTCTACAGGATTCCACGTTTCTTTGACAGGTTCATCACGAATACCCATCATAGCGGCTTTCATTTCAGGCGAATTGATATAAGCAGACTTCGCGCTTGCCTCTGTGTCAGGAAGAAAGCCAGCCGCCGCAAGAGTACCCAAGCCAACGCCTACAGGAGCAAGAGAGCGATAGATATTCGGGTCATCAGGATTAAACGTGCCGCGATTTTTGATAGACTTGATCTGTTCTGGTTCAAATACAGTCTGATAACCCCGTTCAGGTATAGATACGCCAGTATAACCTTGCTCTTGCAGTTTTTTGATATTCGGTTTTGTCTTACGATTAGCAGCGACTTCGGCAGGATTTTCGCTTTTCAAATAGACAGGAACATCTATATTCCCGTAAACAGGTTCAGGATATTCCGAAAAGTAAAATCCGCGTCCATACTTCCCGGGATTCTGACGCGCCTTATCAAACGCCTGCAAATCATCAGCATAAGTCATGTGGTGCATGACGCGAGGGTCATCACCTTTTAATATCTTACTTTTGCCAAACCACGCCTTGAAAAATGGGCTTTCTGTCCCTGTTTCTTGCCACGCCCTTTCAGCAAGCCCGACAATTTCAGGGTCATTAGCCCAACCTTCTGGCAATTTAGAATGTCGTAAGGTTTCCGCAAACTTCGCAGTTTTCGGATTCATGAATATGTCAAGCACTGCTTTTGGGATACTAGCCATTACACTAACCCCGGCATTGCCATTTGCTGCGCTTTTGCTTGCTCGTCCATACTGGCTTTCTGCAAATCATTCTGCGCCTTCATGGCCTCTATCTGCGGCCTCTGCGCTATTTCAGTCCCTTGAAGATTGAGCTTTTGCGCTTCAAGCTGTAACTTCGCGCCTTCAATCTTCTCACGAGACTGTATCTCTGCACCTTGCAGCTTTAACGCTTCTTCTTTCAAGCCGCGTTCATCTTTGGCCTGTTCTAACTCACCCTTTAACGCATCTATTTGTTTTTGTAAAGGATTGCCACTGCCGAGCTGATCCATGTATTCGTCGAATTTGTCAGTGAGCATATTTGACAACGGCGTTTTCTGCATTATCGCCCGAAGTATCTCCATAAACAAATCTGGAGGGATAATGCCAGCCTGTACGCCCGGCAGGAACACTTGCCCAAAACCGCCAATGGCCTGCATAGTATCAGACAAGTCTTTTAAATCCTGTTGTTGATTAGGCGCAATCGTGGAATCAGTCTCAATCTCGACCTTGTAGGAGCGTTGCAAGTCAGACTGCAAAACGCCCTGTATATCTTCCCAAGCAGGCGTATCAAGCAGTTTCTGTATCTGCTCTTTCTGCGCTTTCAGCTGTTCAACGGCCTTCTGCGCTTCAAGATTGCCCATCTGTGCAGCCTGTGCGGCTTGCTGCCCCTGCATATCAATGGCTTGCAACTGCGCTTGAGCCTGCGCTTTCTGTTCATTTGTGGGGAACTGTAGACCCGTAATCTCTGCAAGTGTCTTTGTCTGGTAGGTTTCACTGATAATTTCAGCCGCAAGACGCAAGGTATCAGCAAGGAACCGCTGAATCTCGCGCTTGTAGCCATCGACGCGACTTGAACCCCATGCGGCCTTTATTTGTTGCGCCGTAGCCGTCTCAGAGGCTTTAGAAACGCCACGGAGAATGTCAGATATGCCCGTTATCTCGTATATCGTCTGCTTTGTGGCTTCACGTTGCTCATACAATTTCGACAACGTTTCCACAGCATCTTTGACAGGGAACAGCCACATCATGCCTTGCAAGCCGCCTCGCTCCATGAACTGCGAAGATGCTTCAGTCGGGATTAAGTCGCCATCGGAGGCAGAGGTCAAAACGCGCTCAATATCCGCGCCCAATTCTGCCGCATACACGCCACGCCATTTGACGATTTTACCTGTAGCCTCTATGCGCCGCGTCAAAACGTCCAGTTCCCGCGCCTGTTCCTCATACTGAGAATACAGCGTAGCGGGTAACAGCGAATCAGGAGACGGCACGGCATACATGGGAGGCGCAATCGGATAAAAATTCTCTAGGTCAAGAGGCGGTTCCTCGTATTTGAGCGCACTTTCAAGCCCCTTGCTCACCCAGAGAACCAGCTTGTCACGACGGCTCCAAACTTCCCAGATTTCAGCCCTTGCGTCCTTGTCTGTATGCTCTCCGTCATCACGCCCAGATTGCGTTGCGTAGTCATTGCCTTCATCGCGGCCTTCATGTGCCCCTTCGACATAGCAGAGAGCGTCAGCGTCAATGTCAGGGAAGTAGGCTTTCACGTCTGCGCGAGTCATCCAATGACGGAAAGCGCACCATTCAACGCGATTCCATGAAGGCGCATCAGCATGGACAAAATCTTTGTATGATACAGGCTCGAAAACGATATTTTCACCCGCAACCATATCGACAAAATTGCCGTCAGGAAGAGCTTGCTGGGCTATCTCAGGCTCATACCGCACACGCATAACGGCACGACCGGGGAGGAAGAAGTCAAGCACAGACGCAATCGCCGCACTATGGAAATTGCCCACGTCAAGCACATATTCCAGCGACCTGTCCAGCACTTGAGCGCAAGCCAACGCGAGAGGATCTTTCGACTGCCAGCGTTGCCGCACATCAGGACGGGGCGGTTGATTGTAAGTCGCGTTGCGTAAAGTTTCCGTGTTGCTCCAAAGGATATTGAAGCCGCCCGTATTGCCTACGTCAGACTTATTCTGTTCATTCCTGTAGCGGTCAAGAACGGCTTTCGCATCCTTGCGCCAACTCTTTTCACGTTTCAACGCGGCCTTAATCTCTGCCAGCCATGCGGCAGACGAAACAGGCAAGTCTTTGTTCTGTTCCTGCGCGGCATCTTCAATCTGTGCCTGCATTTGCGTATCAATCTGACTCATTATATCGCCCTTGCTTGTCTGCGTTTCTCAAAATGTTTCTCGAATAGGTCATGTGCATTCCACGGCGTTGCAGCCGCCTCTTGCACACGTTGCGTCAAAGTCTTTTCAGGCACTGGCACCTTTGCAGGCCGCATTTCTGCCAGCATCCGCGTTAAGAGACTCAATGCGTCCACTTGGTCATCATGCTTGCCAACGGGAAACGTCAGCATTTCAGCCATCAAATCAGCAACCCAAGGACAGCGAGACGGTGAAGGGAAAAAGACTTTCCCCATCTGCATACGCGCTTGTAATGAACGCGCTCTTGTAGGCTTGTCTGCTACGCTTGCGAATTGCTGGCGATAAGTGCTGTAGAGCTTTTGCTCCATGCAACGCTTGCGGATGATAGGGTCAAGGCTACGCATGATTACGCCGCCTTCTTCGGCCCAAATCTGAGGCTTATACATCCGCACAATGTTTGCCCATGCGTCTATCCATTCCAGTGCATCAGTCTGCCCACGCCACAAATCGACAAGGTAAATATTTTCGTCTTTGTCTACACCCGCGAGAACGTGAACAGTGTAGTCGCCACCATCAGCCGTGACAGCGTAATCAGACGCGCCGTAGTAACGAAGATATGGAGGGAGAGCGTCATACGTTGCGAACCATTCACGCTTGAAGTATGCGCCTTCATCTGGTGCTGGACGTTGCTGATACAAAGCCTGCCATTCACGCGGCCCGACAGTCTGCCGTATCGTTTCAAGCAATGGCAGATCGAATCTTTCAGGCCAAAGCGGTTCACCCTTAGCCCTGCCGAGCGCGTCATTATCTTCCGCAATTGCAGGCAGTGAAAGCAGTTCCCAATCTTCATGGCCCTGTTCTTCCATGCACCAGCCTGCGAGGTCGTCTTCATGCCAGCGCGTCATCACGATGATAACAGCACCGCCTTTCATGAGTCGCGTATAAGCTACCGACCTGTACCAATCTTTCACCTTGCGCCGTATCGTTTCAGAATCGGCTTGCTCACGATCTTTCACCGGGTCATCTATCAGGAAAACATGAGCACCGCGGCCCGTAGTCGCACCGCCAACACCGACAGCGTAATATGAGCCGCCTTGCTGTAAGTTGAAACGCGCACTTGATTGGCTTGACGGGTCAAGAGAGGCATTCGGAAAAGTAGCTTTCCACTCTGCCGACTGGCATTGATTGCGAACCTTGCGCCCAAAATCTTCGGCTAATTCGGCAGCATAGCTTGACGTGATGATTGACTTGTCGGGATTGCGGCCCAAAAACCACGCGGGGAAAAACTCTGATACCAGCATACTTTTGCCGTGACGTGGAGGCATGGAAATCATGAGCCGCTTTATCTCACCACGTTCAACAGCTTCAAGCTTTTCTATAATCGCCCTATGATGAGCAGAAAACTCATAGCGGGGATATTGTAAGCCAATATACCCACCGAGAGAGCTAAAAGCCGCATCAAAAGGCGTTAGTTTCATTCGTCACCTGTAAGCAGCGCACCACGAAAAGCAGCGTCGCGTTGCTCTTTCGTCAATATTTCAGCCTGTAAATCTATGTCACGTTTTTCAACGGGCTTTTCGCCTATCGTATCCCGTACTGTTTCGTAAGCCTTCACATCACCAGACAACGCCTTGTTAATCAAAGCAACTGAAATAGCTTCAGCCGTAGTGCAATCGCCTTCTGGACGTTCAAGCAACATTTCCAGTATTTCACGTAAGCGTTTTTTCTCACGGCGAACCTCACCCGACTTTTTGCCGCCCAAAGTGGCAATTTTCTTTTGCTCTTCTTTTGTTCGAGTGTTCAATGGCCTCAAATCTTTCCTAGCCATAACTTCACCGTTTACGCCTACGCAGACGCGGATAACTTTTTGTTATTTCCATTTGTTCCCTGTGCAGTTCAGCCTTGTAACGTGCTTCGCAAGGCTCCTCTAAAACAACGTCCTGAGGGGGCAAATTTTGCACCATCAGAGGGGGCAGATTTTGCACCATCCACTCTTCTACTCTTGAACCCACTCGAAACACAGAAGCCCGCCCAGTTCTGACAGTTGTAAACAGCAGCTTTTGACGGATTCCTTGGAGGGCAGACTTAACTGTACGCAGGCTTAAACCTGTTTCATCGCAAATAGTGCTGCGTCTGACGCGGATGGATTGCGTAGGCCGATGGAAATGCAACGCAAGCATCATGCTCACCAATTTCTGTGAGGGAGGCATTTCTATGTCTGCTATTGCTCTCATGATTGTGTAGCTATCCATTTCCATCAGGCACTTACCCTTTGTGCCACCCTGATAATTACGGGCAGAGCGTTGGGTTGACGCTTTTTCGGGAGCTACCCTAGCCCGTATGTAATATCTTAGCCGTGCTTTACTCTGTCATGTTCTTCCGAACGCTTGGCATTGTTGAAACGATCCAATGTGCCGACGAGGTAGCCCGTAATCCTGCGGATTCTTTCGAATTTTTTGCCTTTACCGACTTCAAGTTCACCAGTTTTTTCATTCTGTTCAACAATCAGCATATTTCACTTCCCACACTTTCGCAGTGTATCAATTTGTTGCTGTAGAGACTCCCGATGCGCCCTACAGGTTTCCGAACGTACATAACGCTCCATGTCCTCACGGAGCAGCTTTTGCTCATTACGAATATCCCGCAACACATACAGACAGATTGACGTTAGCACCGGCGTTACAATCGCGATTATGTGCAAGAAAATGTCCATTTCGCCCCCCATCAGAAACCGAGTCCCAACATACCCAGTAACAGCGTTGTAATTTCTTTCGCCATTGACGGGGGCAAGTCAGCCGAGGGCCAGTAATGCAAGATAATGGGACGAATCAGTTCCCACAGAAAGCCGATTGACAGCACCCAGCCAAGAAAGGAACGCCAGAGACGGAGGCGTGATTGCGGAGCGCCTTCGATCTCGACGCGATTGATTCCCGTTTGCTGTTCGCGGGAGGCGTTGGCATCGGGCAACTTGCGATCAATAATTTTCTCGCCCATGCCAAAGAGGCGATCAAGCCAGCCGAACATCAGAACAACTCCTTCAGCAGATTGCCTTCGATACCGCGACGGAGCTTGTACTGTGAAAAGCCGTTGCACAGTTCATTGCTTGCGGCCTGCCAATTCTGATGCGTTAGATAACTCCACGTCTTGGGCCAATCACGGCGCACACCGCCGCAGCCCTTCTGGAAGCACACGGAGAAAACAACGGCCTGTGCTTGCCGGGGAAGATCATCAAACGGCACACTGGATGCCTTGTCGTAAGCAGGACGCACATAACGGCGAAGATAACCGCCATGAATGGCGTGATCTAATGCAGCCGCTTCATCAGAAGTTATTTGCAGGGGAAAATGCGAGAGCATCTTGATTGCGGCATCTTTCTTGAGGCCGATGTAGGTTGACAGCTTGCTTATCAGGGCATCAGAAACGCCATAGCCACGGAGCGTTGAAATATCAGTCTGCCCCATATCGCAGCCAGTGGCGATAGTGACACCAGACGCGCCCATTGCTTCAAACGCGGCCCTTCTACGCCGTCTCTATTCAGAAAATCCGATATGTAAGCAATGTCTGCCATTGTTCCCGCCCCTAAAATTTGGGTAAAGCATAACAGAAGTACAGACATCAGCAAACAAAAAATCCTATTTTCTGAACGGTTTTTTTAGAAATTAAAAAAAATAATCATATCTTGAAAAAATTGCTTGACACTAATCAAGACAAGCCTTATATTGAAATCAACGAAAGGGGGAAACCCCGAAACCAAAGGAGCAAACCATGACAACGATTAGAACTCTCAGAGAAAACGGCTACGAAGACATTAACTATGAAACCTCAAGCCCCTATTACTGTTCGCTTGATGAAGCAATCAGCAATGGATATGGCGATATTGAACTCACCCTCAACACAAACGGTGAGACCCGTATCAGATATGCACAAGGAAACGCCGTTGAATATACTCCTGAGTATATCTCCGATTGGATTGGAGAAGGTGAGAACAGAATCCGCTTTTACTTTTAGGGGGCGTAACCATGTGGGGCGGCGCACGAAAGGGGGCAGGACGAAAGCCCGGCAGCATTAAGCCAGAAGCGGAAAGAGCAGTCACAAAAGCGATCTGCCTTTCTGCCACCGAATGGGAACAGCTTGCAAAACAAGCGCATGACGGCAGCCCTAACAAAGAGGCGGCGCGGATAATTCGCCAATCTCTCGCACACGAACCCAAGCGCGAGTAGCCGAGAGAAAGCGCAGGGATGCCCCGCAACTGGTGCATACGCAGTACACATTGACGCAACTGTTCGCCCTGCGTTGCCCACGCTGTAAGAGCGTAGGCTTGCCGCACACAGGGCAGAACTTGAACCGCCGAGGCCGACCGCGCTTCACGGCATAACCTCATGTTCATTCAGCCAGAACCGTATCAGAGTGACGATGCTATCTATCGTTTCAGCCTTTTCCCGTTCCGTGCCTTCTGATTTCTCTATTGCACGGGCTAATTCGCCTTCTTCAGCATTGATAACGCCAAGAGCCTGCCATTTGCCCTCTGCAAAGCGGGGATGTTTAGCCCTTGCTTTTTCAAGCCCTTTGATAATCCTGTAAAGCAATTCATAACCAGCACCGCTGTTCCCATTGCCTAAAATACGCATTTGCTCTAATTCGCTCATAGCACCCACCGGGCAATCAGTACAAGGCATTTTACATTCATCACACGCTATCACTTTTCCGCTCCATCTATGGTTTTTATCAGCCAGTCAAGATAAACTCTAGCCTTGCGTAAATCTTCTACGCCGCCCTTATTGCGCCAACGCCATAGATATTTTTCAGCGTTTCCTTTGAGATAGCCCTGAAATTCAAGCGTTGTCATGCTTGCCTTGATAGCTTCAATGCACTCTATGCCGCCTTGCGTATAATGTGCGGGATGGCTTACGGCGTTATGTTCTTCAGTTGCTTTGAATTTATCTTGATACTCTTTAATCCACTGAATTTGCACATCACCTTCTAAAACTTTTTCATCAGGCATATTCTACTTCCTCCCATGTAGGCGCATTGACAGTCCAACCCGTACACATAAGCCGCCATAAGCTATCAGGCTCCGCTTTTGACAGTCTCACCAACCAACAAGGCGTTTCGCTGTATATCTTGCCAGACGAAATAAGGCACACTTGGCTATCATCTTCCCAAAACCGCAGTCTTGTCATCGCGTCCATGATCTGCTTGTCAAGGTTATCAAGATCAGGCTTCTTGGCTGGAAGCGTTTTTAGCCCTGTAATTCCCTCTCTGTCGCGTTTTGTCATTGATTTAGGTATTGGCATACAACACAGAATATCAAGCCTTAGAGGGCCGATTGCGGGCGATTTTGGGGCATACTTAGCCATCAATGCAATGATTGTATCGGCGTTCACCTTTTGCCTGTTGCAAGTGTACGTTGCGGCATGGTTGCCACGGACGCAAGTTTTCTGCCGCAGCTTTGGAGTCGGCACAATTGGCAATACAAATTCACACAAAACGCTCACTTTTTTTCCTCCGATACAGTGCGATTTAACATTTTCTCTGACGTAATGCCGACAATGATGTTTTCACCTTCTTTCGGTATGGGAAATGTCATCGTTGTGCTTTTTACACCTGCCCATTTTTGGATAGTATCCGCAATCCAAGACACGCCTATATCTATCAATTTGAGCAAAGCATAGAATACAAGGATTGCCTCCCATGAATCAGCGTGTATCATGCTTCCTCCGGCTCTGGTATCGGGCCTGCCCATTCGCCACCTCGTGTTTCAACTTCAAATTCTTTATTGCTGTTAGGATATAGAATCAGCAGGCGATCATTTTCCACAGGACGCATTGTGTTTTCCCAAACGACATAGACCATGTGTGGTACGTTTTTTTTTTCAAAGCGCCACCAGTACCACCCTGACTCTGTCGGCTTTTCCTTTGTCCACTTCAGCACCTTTTCCCTCCTATTTCTGCATTCATCACACGCAATATCGCCCCAAATTCCGGGGATGCACGATAAGCACGGGTTAGACACGTGCCTTGCCTCTTTTTGCTACTTCCTTCATTGCTTTTTCACGCAAGAACAAAAGTGGCTCAGGCGATTCATTCAACGGACACCATGTAAAATCGCAACGCTCTTGCACTATTGGAAGGATTGTCGGCAAAGCATGATTATTGCCCTGCCCCATAAGTGCCTTCTGATTAGAATAAAAATGTAATCTTGCATCAGCCTTGTGAAGATTCAATATCGCATTTATCACCGCTTCACGTTCAGCGCCGTATGCCGACTCTATTTCATGCTCAATAAAATGTATCCCTAACCCCTTAACTCCCCAAGCAGACAAAGCAAAGCCCTTGCCCTTGTTCTGATACACAACGCCTTTCACATAAACATTGATTTCTTGCATGGTTAATCCTCTTTATGCGATTCAGTTATATTTCTGCATTCATTATATCTTCCACAAGCCTTTTCATTACATAAAATTAATTCAAGAATACGTTGCATTTCAATATCCTGTATACCAATTAAGCCAAAGGCGTTTGCATCGCCCAAAGCTTCACAAAATTCTCTAAACTTATTAGAATCTTTGCACATATGAGCTAAAACAACTGAATACCTATAAGGACAAAACATAATTTCCCCCCCCTTTTTTTAGTTGCTCACTACGTTTCCGTAGGCATCTAGGTTTTCAAGATCTTTTTCCGGTTTACTATGCAATCTGCAATAGGATTGAATACTATCAATCATCCTCTTACGCTCTTTCTCTGAAAAGAAACGATGTTGCCCGTCAAAAACATTCCGTAACACAGTGTCATAAAAGTAGCCGTTCTTTAACGTGTAAAATATCTCTTGATGGTCAGGATTTTTGCCGGGTATAAAATTCTTGCACTTTGTAATCATAGCACTTCCGACAATACCATCTTCAAGATGCCCATGCGTAAAAAGCGATATTGCAAGACGCGCTTTTTCAATCGTAAATTCACCGCCTCGACCAAACATTTCACCGCGTTTCTTTTGAATTGCGATAATTGCAACGCCTGTAGTCAAACGGTCAAATATTGCTTTGATGCTT
>Ga0310786_10012238_pt1 | contig 10636 bp, 9 predicted proteins | sample AusTroGonzalo_MG_FD_203881 | JGI IMG/M metagenome (GOLD analysis project Ga0310786, IMG submission 203881) | Bovine rumen microbial communities from tropical cattle in Woodstock, Queensland, Australia - Gonzalo_03 (v2) (version 2) | ecosystem: Host-associated > Mammals > Digestive system >...
CAGGTCCTCTGTACCCCGGGTGCTCTTATGACGTGGAGGATGAACTTGCAAAGCGCCTTGTAGCTCAGGATGTGGCCGAATTCGACCAAATCCGGGCGAATCCTGCGCCTGCAGCGGCAATCCCGAGCGAGAACCCGCCCACGGGCGGAACCTCGCCGGACGGGCCCTCAGAGGGCGAAGAACTGATACCCGGTGTTGAACTGGATGAAATGTCCTTCAACGAGCTGAAGGCTTTGGCCAAGGACATGGGCATTGATACCGGCAAGATCAAGTCAAAAGCCGGCATGATCGAAGCCATCAGCGCCCATGCAAAGGTGGGAATTCCTGCAGACGATGACGTACCGCCGGAGTTCGACGCGCTGGATGTGGTAGACGAATGAGCTTCAAGGAACAGCTGGCCAAGGATGCCCCAATCTTCATGAACAATGACGAATTCGGCGACGTGCACGACATCAAATACGACGGCATCGTGTATGAAGATGTCCCCTGCACGATCACCAGGCCAAAGGAAGTCGACAGAAACCCGCCCGTAAAGGATCACGCCCAGGGTGTCTACATGGTGACGAACCGCTTCCACTGCGCAGCTGATGCGTTTGACGGAGTGATTCCGGAACAGGGCACCAAGCTGATCGTCAATTACGGCGGTTTCTGGCGCGAGTTTTACATCATCAAATCCGGAGATGATCCGGGCATGATCAATCTCGACCTGGAGGCGTTGGACGAATAATGGCTGGCGTAAGAATTGATGAGATCGGCGGCGACAAGCTTGAACGGGTAAGGGCTATCCTGGCCGGACTCGGTAACGATCAGCTGTTCTACCAGGCCATGGGCGCAGCCATGAAGCGGGCAACCGACTCCGGGAAAACGCAGGCAGGAAGATACGCTGCCGAACGGTACGCGATCAGCAAGGGCCAGTTCATGGCCAAGACCCGCATCGGGTACCAGATCAGCTCTACTGGCGTCACGATCAGTTTCGCCGGCGCTGTGATTCCGCTGATTCAGTTCGGCGGGACATCCGGAGGACCGCGCGGTGGCGTTACCGCCGGGCCGAAGATGGGCGGTGGCGCTATCACACATGCCTTCATCAACTACGTAAACGGCAAGTACGCCGTCTGGGAACGTGTAGGCCGGAAGGCCTATCCCATCGAGCAGAAGTATGGCCCATCCACTGGCCACATGATGCAGGACGATTCAGTGTCCGAAAAGATGGTGCAGCACATGGAAGAAGTGTTCGACAAGCGGATCGAGCACGAAATCACACGCATCCTGAGCGGATGGTAAGGAGGAACCATGACAAGGGTATGGTTACTTGAATCTCTGAAGGTGCGCATGGAGCAAGACACCAAGGACCTGATCATGCCGACGAAGCCCCAGAAGGGCGACACGGAGGTTATCACAAGGGCTGCTGAAGTATGGAGCGGACGCCTGCCGGACATGCAGTCGACCACCAAAAAAGCGCCCTACGTCCTGAACACGGTTCTGACATCCCGCTTTATGCAGAACCCCGGCGTACCGCCGGAAAGCTACGTGACCGTGCGAACCATCTTCTGTGTTTACAATCCGGACGAAAACGAAGGCGCTCTGATGCTGCTGAACCTCATGGACAGGATCCGCATTTCCTTTCAGCGCAATCCTATTGTGGACGGGAAATACGAACTGAACATGGCCGGGGACGGCATCACCGACCTGGTGTATCCGGATTCCACCGCGCCCTTCTACATGGGCGAAATGCTTACGGAGTGGCAGATGCCACCCGTAGAAAGAGAGGTGCAGCCATGGCTGTATTGAAAGACAAGAAGGGCGCGAAGGTAGAAGAGCCTGAAGTCATCGCCGAAGAGGTGAAGACGGAAGCGCCCGAGGAACCCGCGAAGAAGGACGAGCCGAAGCCGTCCTTTTTTGTTTACCTGGGGCCGTCGATTCGCAACCAGATCCAGCACGGCGCTCTCTATGAGGGCACCCGCGCGGAAGTGGAGAAAAAGCTCAGTCTGCAGATTGAGAAGTATCCGCGGATCAGGAAGCTCCTGGTCTCCGATCTGACGATCGTGGAAGACCGCATCAACGTCACCAAGCCGGGCACTCGTCTGAACGCTGAGTATAAGCGCTTCGTGTCCGAGCTCAAGTAAGGAGGGAATTAGACAATGCCTAACCATGCTGTAATCGTGAGGGAAGTCGCTACCAGCGTCAGCACCCCGGCAACCGTCGAAACCGGCATCCCGTTCATCGTGGGCCTGTCCCCGGTGCATAATGCCGAGTCTCCCGCCGGAGTGGGCGTGCCGGTTCTGTGCACGACCTACGCCGAGTTCGTGGAGAAGCTGGGCTGGTCCGATGACTGGTCCACCTACAACCTGTGCGAGTTCGCGTACGCTCATTTCAAGCTCTATGGCCAGAGCCCCGCGATCTTCTGCAACCTGCTGGATCCTGCCACCATGAAGAGCGCCGTCGCCGCGGCCGACAAGACCGTGACTGCCAAGAAGGTCGAACTGACCGTCAAGGGCATCAACGACGCCGGACTGGTGGTCAAAGCCGCCGGCGGCAACGGCACCGCCTACGTCAAGGACACGGACTATTCCGTGTACTACAACGAGGCAGGCAAGCTGATCGTGGAGCTGCTGCCTGACAGCACCCATTATTCCGAAGCTTCCCTGAACATCGCCTTCAACGAAGTGACCCCCGCTTCCGTCACCGCGTCTTCTGTCGCTGCCGGATTCGAGAAGGTCGAGCTGTGCATGTTCACTCTGGGACTGGTTCCGGATCTGCTGGTCGCTCCCGGATTCTCCAAGAACTCCGTTGTCGCCGCGATCATGGCCACCAAGGCCAACGGCATCAACGGTATGTTCAAGGCCAAAGCGCTGATCGATATCGACACCAGCGTCGCGGATTCCTATGACGATGTCGTGACGGAGAAGACCTCCAAGAACTTCTTCGACAAGAACGAAATCGTCTGCTGGCCCATGGTGAAGCTCGGAGATCTGACCTTCCATCTGTCCAGCCATCTGGCCGGAATCATCGCCCGGACGGACTACGAGTATGCCGCGCCGTATGTCAGCCCCTCCAACAAGGGTCTGCAGTGCGACAGCCTGGTTGTCGCCGGCGGTACCGAAGTCATCCTGTCTCTGGATCAGGCCAACTACCTGAACGGCCAGGGCGTCGTGACCGGCCTGAACTTCATGGGCGGCTTCAAGGCCTGGGGCAACTACACGGCCTGCTATCCCGCCGTCCAGGATGTGAAGGACTACTTCATCCCTGTGAACCGGATGTTTGACTGGGTGGGCAACACCCTGATCAAGACCTTCTGGTACAAGCTGGACGAAGCGATGAACCGCCGCCTGATCGATTCGATCATGGACAGCGCGAACATCTGGCTGAACGGCCTTGTCGGCTCCGGCTATCTGCTGGGTGCCCGGGTTGAGATGCTGGAGAGCGAGAACCCCACGACCGACCTGATGGCCGGCATCGTTCGTCTGCACGTCTATATCACCCCGCCGTCCCCGGCGCAGGAGATCGACTTCATCCTGGAGTACGATGCTTCCTACGTCCAGGAAGCGCTGGGTTAAGAAGGAGGAATAGAACATGGCGCAGCATCCTGAGCAGATTGTCAATTTTGAGGTCTACGAAGGCGGATCCAATTTCATGGGCGTGGCCGAGTGCACTCTGCCCAATATCCAGTTCGTGACCCAGAACATCTCCGGCGCCGGCATCGGCGGCAACATCGACACCGTTGCCAACGGCATGGTGAACGCGATGAACTTCTCCATGAAGTTCCGCTCCTCCACTGTCGCTGCCGTGAAGCTGTTCGAGCCCCAGAAGCACGACATCACCCTGATGGCCGCTGAACAGAGCTGGGATACCAACTCCGTTGATAAGGTGACCGCCAGCGACAAGTACGTGCTTGTCATCGCTCCCAAGAACTACAACCCCGGAAACCTGACCCCGGCGACCACCCCGGATGCCAACGACGAGTTCTCCGTGTACTACTACGCGGGATATCGCAATGGCAAGCAGATCTTCGAGATCGATCCTCCGAACATGATCTGCAAGGTCAACGGCAAGGATTACCTTGCTCCCGTCCGGAAGGCCATCGGCAAGTGATAAGCAACCGTGAGGGGAATCGCTTCCCCTCACGGGATTTCTTTTATGAGTGAAAGGAGACGAAAACCATGGATAACCTCAATCCCAACACTGCCAACGCTCCGATCGACGAGAAGGAGCTGCAGATCGCCGAAGAAGAAGCGAAGGTAAGTAAGGACACTTTCGTCCACAAGTTCAAGAAGCCGTTCGAATACAACGGAAAGTCTTATGAACAGTTTGAGTTTGACTTCAGCTCTCTTACCGGCGGTGACTCCCTGGCTGTGGAAGAAGAACTGCAGCGGGAAGGAAAAGGCGTGGTCGTCGTGGCCGCGTTCAATTCTGAGTATCTGATCCGGATCGCAGCCCGGGCATGTCTGGAACCGATCAGCTATGACGCGTTCAAGTACATGAGCCTGTTCGACTACAACAGAATCAGGGACCGGGCCAGAAGTTTTTTACTGAGGTCGGAGCAGTAGGCGGTGACGGTGGGGACTGGCTGAGAGAGAACTGCATGATCATGGCGCGGAACAACTCCACGCCGATCAGCTTCTGGCTCAGCCTTCCCCTTTCCAGCTTATTGCCCTGGATTCAGACGAATAACAGACTCAACAAACAGAAGTAAGGAGGTGTCAGTGTGGCCAGCTCCAAAGAGTATCAAATGCTATTCCAGCTCAGCGCGAGCATGAACGGAGGATTTTCCTCCACATTCTCCGCAGGCCAGAAGGCTGTGTCAGAGCTCCAGCAGCAGATCAATGCTCTGAACCGGACGCAGAGTGACATCTCCGCATACCAGAAGCAGCAAAGCGCTCTGGATAAGAGCAAGGAAAAACTGGCGCTGTATCAGAGCCAGCTGGAACGGCTGAAAAGCGTAGAAGCAGGAAGCGCGAGCGAAGCCGCCCACCTTGCCAATGAGATCGAAGCAAAACAGCTGCAGGTGAACAATGCGCAGGCAGCTGTCGACAAGAACAACGAAAAGCTTTCCGAGATGGGTCAGGCCCTCCGGGAAGCCGGCGTTGATACAAACAACCTGGCCAGCGAGAGCGAACGGCTGAAGGCTGAAACCGCCGCCGTTGCCGATGAGCAGAAGAAGGAAGCCGAAGCTGCTCAGGAAGCGGGCCAGAGCATGAAGGACGCCATGCAGGGCGCTGCCGCTGCCATCGAAGCCGCCGGGCTGATCCGCGGATTCCAGCAGGTGTACAGCGCCCTCATGGACTGCTCAACCGCAGCCGCGCAGTTCGAAACCGCCATGGCTGGCGTGAAACGTACGGTTGGCGGTGATGATTCATTCATTAACAGCCTGGGAGAGACGTTTAAGGACCTTTCCACCCAGATGCCGATCACGGCCAGTGAGCTCGCCGGGATCGCTACGACAGCCGGTCAGCTGGGCATTGCACAGGCGAATGTGGAATCCTTCACCACGGTTATGGCGCAGCTGGCCACCACAACGGACCTGTCAGCTGATAACGCAGCGACCATGCTGGCACAGTTCTCCAACATCACAGGCGTAACGGATTACGCGCGTCTGGGCTCGACCGTCGCGGCCCTGGGCGATTCCACCGCCACCACCGCGAGCAAGGTTGTCGAGATGAGCCAGGGCATGGCAGCTGCCGCGAGCATCGCCGGCATGAGCTCCACAGACATCCTGGCCATCTCCGCTGCTGTTGGCTCCCTGGGTATCGAAGCCGCGTCCGGATCCACGTCCATGAGTCAGCTGATCTCCACGCTGTACAAGGCAACGGAGACCGGCAACAATCTGGAAGAGTTCGCATCCGTCGCCGGCATGAGCGCCCAGGAGTTCAAGACGGCATGGGGACAGGATGCGGTCGGTGCTCTGGATGCCTTCATCCAGGGTCTGAACGACACGGAGCGGAACGGCAAATCCGCTGTGGTGATCCTGGATGAACTGGGTATCACCAACGTCCGGCAGACGAAGGCTATTCTGGGCCTGGCATCGGCCGGGAGCCTGCTGTCCGACACGGTAGCACAGGCAAACACCGCATGGAACGAAAACTCCGCGCTCGCTGAAAAAGCAGGCGTCATGTATGGCACGACCGAAGCCAAAATGACGATGATGCAGAACGCGGCGAACAACGTGTCCATCGCCGTTGGCGACGCGCTGAATCCTGCCCTGAGTGCGGTCTATGATGCCGCTACGCAGCTGCTTCAGCCGATCGCTGATTTCATCGAACAGAACCCGGCCGTTGTCCAGGGCGTTACCGCTTTTGTCGGCGTGCTGGGAGTGGCCACCGTGGCCATCACCGGCTACACAGCGGTCACAAAACTGGCTGCTGCGGCGAGCACGCTGTTTGCCGGGGCGATCCCCGGTCTCGGGCTGATCCTCGGTGTTGCCGGCGCGATCGGCGCCCTTGTCGGCGTCATATCCGCAATTACCGGCGCAAACGCTGAAGCGAGCAAGTCATTTGAGGAACTGAATACCGAATTTGACGATCTGCAGAGACAGTTTGAGGACAATCAGAAGACCATCGATCTGATTGATACCTACAAGGATCTGGAATCAGAAGCCACCAATCTGCAGAAGCTGTTCAACAAGGATTTTTCCACGGAAGTTTCCTTCTCCGGGAAGGTTCCGGATGACGGGAAACTGACGTCGGATGACTTCATTGACGGCAGCACTACCGTCAAACTGACCCCTGACAAGGCGAAGACACTTGCTGCTGAGGGATTCCTTGATGGATCCATCGTCAAACTGACCCCGGAACAGGAGAAGTTCCTTGCCGGGCAGTCGTTCCTGGAAACGCAGTTCGTGAAGCTGACTCCGGAACAGGAAAAATACCTGGCTGGTCAGGAGTTCCTGAACAATACCAAGGTAAAGCTCACTCCGGAGCAGGCTGAATACATGTCCGGCAAGCAGTTCATGCGGGACACGAAAGTCAAACTGACGCCGGAGCAGCAGAAGTTCCTAAAATCGCAGGAATTCCTTGAAGGCGGGAACGTTATCGAACTGACCCCGCATCAGTTTACGACACTGGCAGCACAAGGATTCCTGACGGACGGAAACGCACAGGTTGAGCTTACGGGAACGTGCCTCAACACAATGGCTGCAGAGAATCTCCTGTCCGGTACCGAAGTCGAGCTGACCGGTACCGCCGGGAAAGCACTTGCGTCTGCGAGCCTGCTGGACAACTCCACCGTCACGCTGACCGCTGAAGCGAAGGAAAAGCTTACACAGTCTGCGTTCTATACTGACAGCAAGACCATTACGTTTACTCCCCAGGCAGATCCGACAAAAAAGCTGTCAGCGGCTGATTTTGGCATCTCCGAACAGACCCTAATCTATATCGCCCAGATGGACGCGACCAGCTACAAGGACGTGTCCGATAAGGCGAAGGCCCTGGGTACCGACCTGGCACAAACCAGAAGCGATCTGACAACCGCCAGCTCCACGCTGTCGGAGATGCAGACCAAGTATTCAGAGCTTGAGACTCAGCTGACAAAGACAAGGAGTACCAAGCAGAAAGGCGCCATCCAGGAACAGATGGAAGAGCTCGGTGAGCAGATCACCGAGCAGACCCAGAAGGTCCAGGCGCTGAATACGAAGTACGGAGAGCTGGAAACCGAGTACACCGTCGCGGCAACCGCTGCAGGCGAGCTCTCAGGAAAAGAAGAGACCCTGCTCGCGGCAAAACAGGCCCTGGCTGATGCTTCCGAAGGAGTCATTACCGCCAGCGCGAACGAGACCGAAGCCTTCAATCAGCAGGCCACGGCCGCTCAAGCTGCTGCTGATGCCAACCTGGCTCTGATCCGGTCGAAGATGTACGAGAACGCTGGACAGCAGGCGCGGCAATACAAAACAGCCGTAACTCAGGCTGCTGAAGCGGAAGCGCAATACAACGCGGCCAGCGAACGCGCTGCCGTCGTCCAGAAATACGCCGGCATGCGGGCCGAAGAGGTTAATGCAGCATATCAGTCCCTGCTGGTTACCCTGGACAATATGGAAGCTGCGGAGGGCTGGACTCCGGACGATGAAGCATACCGCGCAGCTGCGCAGGAGGCTGAACACCTGGCAAGCATCTTTGCCGGAGAAAATCTGGACATCCTCGGGAGCGCTGATCGGCTGAGCGAAGGAATGGTCAACTGGGTCGACAGCCAGTCTGATCTTTACACGACAGGCGAGCTCTGGAACGAGTCTATTGAGTCTATCAACGCCAATGTTGCAGAATATAAGGCCAACATGGAGGACGCTCAAAAGACGCAGAGCGACTTCATTGACAACCTGTCGCAGGCAATCACAACCGGTGCCATGACAGATGAGCAAGTCCGTGCGATGCTGGCTAACTCTCTGGAAGGCGAAGCGGATGCAGCAGAGACCGTTGAGGCGATCATGAAGGATGTGAACGCGCAGATCAACGCTGAAGCCGCCGCTGCCGAAGAAGCAGCCGCCGCCACGGAAGAGCTTGCAAACGCCACAGAAGAACTGAACGAATCCAGTGAAACGCATCTCCGCTCCATAGACGAGATCACGGCTGACATTGATGCGCTGGTCAAATCCTACGATGACGCGTATAAGGCAGCGAAGGAGTCCATGGAGGGACAGTTCAAGCTCTTTGACGACGCGAAAACTGTCACCGGAAGCGCGAAAGGCGCACAGGGATACGCCAAGAACCTGGAAAACCAGAGCAAGTATATCGAGCAGTACACCGATAACTACGAAACCGCAGCAGCTGCCCTGAAGGCTGCTGAAGCGGAGATTGTAGGCAGTGGAAACGCCGGCGCAGAAGGCGCTTCCACGAGCATCCTTTCCCAGTTGGCAGACGGTTCAGCAGAGTCCGCGCAGATCCTGGCAGATCTGGCCACAGCGAGTGCGGAGGACATCAAAGCCCTGGTCGAGCAGTATACGACCTTGCAGACCACCAAGGACAGCTACGCTAAGACCGTTGCCGAAATCGAAACCAACTTCGATGAAGGCATGAATGAGCTGCAGACGGAGCTGGAAACCACCGTGGCCAACCTGGGCTTCAGCACCGACGCAGCCACGAACGCATCCAACTCCATGGCAGCGTTCACAGCAGCGATCAGCGCGGCCACGGGCCCCGCCGCTGCAGCTGCAGCCGCACTGGCTCAGGCTGTTAACGACAAACTGAAGATCAAGTTCTCCGGACTGCCGGGATTCCATTTCGCATCCGGTACCGATGAAGCTCCTCCCGGCATGGCTCTGGTCGGTGAAAACGGACCTGAATTGGTCATGCTCAACGGCGGCGAACAGATCCTCAACGCCAGCGAGACACGGGCGCTGATGGAAAAGGCTGAACGGGCTGAACCTGCAGAAGCCACCCTGGCAGACTCCGGAAGCGGAGACGGCGGCGGCAAGACAATCCATGTGGACTTCAATCCTCAGTACACCATCACAGGCAGCACGAACGCGGATGAGCTTCGGGCTGTACTGGAAGAGAACTCTGTGAACCTGAAGGAACAGATTGAGCAGATTCTGGCAGAGATCGAAGAGGATGACGACAGGAGGGATTACACATGAGCGGAACCTATACAACGAAATCCGGCGACATGTGGGATTCCATCTCCTACGAGCTGACCGGCTCTCACGCCTATACGGAAGAGCTTCAGAAGGCCAACCTTCAGTATGCGGACGTGTACATCTTCTCGGCGGGTATCGTTCTTGCGGTACCCGATTTTGATACGATCCTGGACTATGAATCACTGCCGCCCTGGAAGAGGGAGTGATTGAATGCCTACCTACAACACGTCGATCGGCGCATGCGGTATCACCCTGCGGAATAAGGTCACATCTCTGGGGATCACGCTCCCGTCTGATGAATACCCTGTCAAAATCACTTTCGCCCTGGCCGGTGGCGGTGCTTACTGGAAAAACTCATCCTACAAAGAGGACACCGGCCAGTTCTGGATCTACGGAGACGCAGGCGGTTCGAACGGTGTTAACTTCGGGTCGCAGACGCTTCCGAAGATTTCTTCCAACATCACCAACAAGGAGTTTTCCATCTCCGGCGGCGAGTCGCTGAAAGGCTGTCCGCTGTACTTCAATTCGGTTACCGATAATCCTTCTGGCGTGGGTCTGCGGAACGTATGCGCGATCACCGTCGAAACGGAGAAAGCCGTTCCGGAGGAACCGCCCACCAGCATGGAGTTGTTCCATGAGCTGCTGCCGGTCGGGAAAGAGGACAAGTACAAAGGCGTGGCCAGACGCGCCGCGTGGCGCATCAAAGTCAAAGGCGTCGACATTACCGACACCATCCGAAAGAATCTCATTTCCCTGGATATCACCGACAACGAAGAGGATCAGGCCGACGATCTGCAGATCCAGATTGCGGACCGTGACGCTGTGTGGCTCCAGAAATGGCTGAACGATACCATCCAGGCAGGATCCAGAACGAAAGGTCTGCGGTTCACGGTCTGGATCGGGATCACAGAGGATGACGGAACTATCTCGCAGCAGAAGGTTGGATCCTTCAACCTGGACTCGGTGAAGCACAAAGGCCCGCCGGCGGTTACGACCATTAAGTGTATCTCCCTGGACTACAGCGGGGGCATACGGACCGAGAAACGGGATAAGGCGTGGGAGAACTATTCCATGTCC
>Ga0310786_10012239_pt1 | contig 10636 bp, 7 predicted proteins | sample AusTroGonzalo_MG_FD_203881 | JGI IMG/M metagenome (GOLD analysis project Ga0310786, IMG submission 203881) | Bovine rumen microbial communities from tropical cattle in Woodstock, Queensland, Australia - Gonzalo_03 (v2) (version 2) | ecosystem: Host-associated > Mammals > Digestive system >...
ACGACTTATAACTGGGAACATATGCTGCCAGTATATGGAATCAATGAAAGTCAACAGGCTAAGACTGCTGTGGCAACATTGATGTTTCATGCAGGTGTGGCAGTAGAGATGACCTATAACACGAGTGGCAGCGGGGCATATCCATCTGAGGCTCGTTATGGGCTGATTCAATACTTTCGATATAATCCCAACACAGAATTGCTGTATCGTGATTATTACTCGGTAGAGGAATGGATGCGTATTGTCTATACTGAATTGAATGCCAAACGTCCGATTCTTTATGGTGGCTCTGATAAGAGGTCGGGCGGACATGCCTTTGTCATTGATGGTTACGACGATAATGGCCTTGTTCACGTGAATTGGGGGTGGGGAGCTGATGGCGGAAATGGTTATTATGACATTGCTCTTCTCAATGTGGAATCACATGAGTTTTCTTTGTCGCAGCATATGCTTGTGAACCTTTGCCCAGAGGAAATAGGAGAGTTTAAGACTCATTTGGTTTCCGATAAGGATATGGAGGCAAAACACATCAGTAAGACACGCCTTTCAGTGCCTAAAGACAGTGAAGTTGGGAATGTGACGGGAGAGATTCTTGATGGCGAGATGGCGGTTATTCTAGAGCCCGTGGCTCAGGCGGGCGATGGCTGGCAGCCATGTGGTGAGCAAATGATTTTGGCCTCCTCGACTTTTGAGGACATGGGAGATTATTCAAATGTTACTTCTCCAGGTGGATTGGTGACATTGCCTACTAGTATCATAGATGGTACTTATCGTTTGTATGTCGCTGCCAAGAGCCCTAAAGATAACGCGTGGAGACTTGTCCGTCGTCCAGAGGGTAAAATCAACAGTTACCTGCTGACTTATGCAGATGGGGACTATAGCTTGGAACCTGTAACAGACGATTTATGGAGCTCTGTACTGACAACAAACCTTGAGAAGGTTGTTATGGGATCTCAGAATAGAGAGATAAAGGTTTATGATACACTCGGACGTTGCATCTATCGCGGGCCAACAGCAACCTTTAAAGTGCGTGATATCCCCGCTAAAGGGGTGCTACTCATACAAAGCGGTCAAACTGTTCTTAAAGTAGTAAAGTAGTTTTTTTAAGTTTTTTTTGTTTATTTCATCATTTTTTCCGACCTTTGTCGCAGAAACTAATTGAAACTTTCCCGAATATGATGAAAAAACAGTTGTTTATAGCCCTCCTGCTAACTGCGTTTCAGCCCTTGGCTGCTGTAGAACGTACGGAAGCAGAGATGGCGGCGATAGCCCGCCAACAGTTATTGGGAGCCGGTGTTAAGGGGCTCTCCGGTACGGCCACCCAAATGACCTGCGTAAAGCGTAGTTCTTCGTACTCAATCTATTCTCCTGTGCAGGGGGATGGATTTGTCGTTGTCAGTCACGATGAGGCGGTCCGGCCGGTTCTAGGCTATTCTAGAACCCGTTTCCGTCCTGATAATATATCGTGCGGGATGAAGTGGTGGATGGAGGCAACCGAAGCAGGCCTACAAATGCGTAAGAAGGCTCCAAAAATGGAAAACGAGGAGTCGATGACCTTTGAACCGGTTGCGCCGATGATGACGACCAAGTGGGCACAAAGTGAACCTTTTAATAATCTTACGCCGACATTTGATGATAAGCATGCTTTGACAGGCTGTGTCGCTACGTCACTTTCACAAGTGCTTAACTACAATTGTTATCCAGCTTCTGCTACATTTCGGGGGTACTATTTTGATACAACGCCCGCTGATGATTATTCAAATGCCATAACTATAGATGTCAATTCAACTTATTCCTGGCCTCTTTTAGATGCTTATGGTAATTATTGGCCTGATGGCTATAAGGATCAGTATGATTGGAAAACGATTGAGTTCTCCGAGGAACAAGCACTTCAAGTAGCTACTCTAATGCGCGATTGTGGCTATGCTGTGGGTATGCAGTATTCCTCCGTAGGCGCAGGCTCAAGTTTGAGGAATGCCTCTGTTGCATTGACTTCATGTTTTAGTTATCCCCAAGCATCTGTTGAGTATTATAACAGGTCTTACTACTCTAATAAGGAATGGATGAAAATGATTCATGATGAATTGGCGAATGGATATCCGGTTCTCTATTCTGGAATAGATTTAAAAACTGGTGGTCATGCTTTTATCTTTCATGGTATGAACGAGGATGGCTTGGTATATGTGAATTGGGGGTGGGCTGGTCATGAAGATGGCTATTATTCCATAGATTATTTGCCTACTGAAATAGGCAATTTCGCCACCGCCCAAGAGATGATTATTGGGATCCGTCCGCAAGCGCTTATAGGTGAGACACAACACTCACATTTCGTTACGGATGATAATTATGTTTTCTCATATAAATCCGTGAATCATAATGAGAGTGCAGTGAATGTTAAATTCAATCAGCCGTTCTTTAATTTATCATGTAATGAATTCAATGGCTATATCTATATCGTTGCTGAGGATATCGAAGATGGTACAGTTCTTACATCTGACTTTTTTGATGGGCTCGTAAATGTGGCCTTTTCAAGTGGCTATGCAGCTTCTGAGCGATGGGCCAAAATGACATTTACTCCCAATCACGAGTATCGCGTATATATGGCATCTCAAGCTTCCAATGAAGAGGTTCCGTCTCCTTTCAGAGTACCTGGCGGTGCGATATATTACAAGGCTACCGTGAATGGAGATGGTATCCCAACTTTTGATGTTGAGCCACAGCCTTTGCTTACTAATGTGAGAGCGCTCAGGGAAGAACCTGTGGCCAATGGAATTACACGGGTATATGATATACAAGGTCATCTCATTCATACATCGCCTTCGACGACCTTCAATCAATGGGATATTCCAGTTCATGGCGTTTTCGTGGTAAAAGAGGGAAACAGATGCCGTAAGATTGTTCGTTAAAGGACGGTTTCTATAGAAACTGCACGCCGCGATAATGAGTCGTGGCGTGCAGTTATGTTAAGAAAACTTATTTTTCAAATCAGGGCACAATAATTGTAAAGGAAGCTCGTTTTTAAGGTGTAAGCATTAATGAATCATTAACAAAAAGTTAGCCTATGGAGCAACCCGTACTCATTCCTGTGGAGTTAGATTCCTTTTCTTTTACCGACGACGTTGCTGATTTTGAAGCTTTGGGCCTAGAGCCACGTGAGTCCACTCTCCAGTATCTTCGTGATTTTGCCCGCATATATCCTCCATTATGAATCTGATAGCTCCTTCCTTACTCGCTGCAAATTTTGCGAACTTGCAAAGCGAGATGGAGTGGTTTAACCGCTCTGAAGCCGATTGGCTCCATCTTGACGTGATGGATGGTGTCTTTGTCCCAAACATCTCATTCGGTTTTCCTGTGCTTGAACATGTGGCACGTCTGACGTCAAAGCCTTTAGACGTTCACTTGATGATTGTTCAACCTGAGAAGTTCATCACTCAAGTTCGGGATTTGGGTGCCGCCATTATGAATGTGCACCAAGAGGCTTGCGTGCACCTTCACCGTACTATCCAACAAATCCATGAGGCTGGCATGAAGGCTGCAGTAACATTAAATCCCTCTACTCCAGTTTCTACTTTGGAGGAAATCATTTGCGATGTAGATGTGGTTATGTTGATGACTGTAAATCCAGGCTTTGGCGCTCAAAAGTTTATTGAACATAGTCTGGATAAGGTACGCCGCTTGCGCCAAATGATAACGGCCTCGGGCTCTCAGGCTCTTATAGAAGTGGACGGGGGAGTGAACCGTAAAACGGTACAGCACTTGGCAACAGCCGGCGTGGATGTCTTCGTTACTGGAAGCGCTGTCTTTGGCGCCGAAGATCCGGTTGAGGAGGTGCGAATCCTGAAAGATCTTATTGCCCAAGCATAATATAGCACCTTCTTATGTCGCGCCCGTTGGTCATTGCCTTCCTCGCTATGATAGTAGGAATCGTGATGGCCGATATGTTGTTGTATGATGCAACATGGATGGCAACGATGCCTAAACGCGTCTTTGTTCTGTGGATATTCCTTTTAAGTTTATGTTCGCTTATTGCCCTTCTGATGTTTCTTTGTTATTGGCGGGAATCACGTCAGTCTATCTTTGTCAGGCGATCATGCTTCCCGTTACTAACTGTAATTTTCTTTCTCACGTTGGGATTCGGACGATACGCGCATGTGGCAGAGCGTCAACATCGCGTCTGGGCCGAAGAAGGACGACCTGTGAACTATGGAAACCCAGATGAATTTGATTATGTCCGTTGGAGATGGATTCAAGGAACAACATTGTCACTTCCGGAAAACGCCCAAGTTATACGTGCAAAAATGTTGCAAAGGTTGGAACACCTGGGATTGGAATCGCAGACAATCGCTGTTGTCTCTGCAATGGCATTAGGTGAACGTCGTGGCATAAAGCGCGAACTGCGACAGTTGTTTGCTGATACTGGATCTAGTCACTTGTTAGCTTTGTCAGGCTTACATTTAGGTATCATTGTCGGACTTTTTTTACAGTTGATGAATGGTCCTTTGCTATTATCGCGTTGGAGAAGATTGGTGGGAATAGCGTTGTTAGCTTTCATCTGGATGTATGCGTTGTTGGCTGGCCTCCCAACCTCTTTGTTACGTGCATCTTTGATGACGTCTATCTTTGTAACTGCTTGTCTGCTGAATCGCTATGGAGCGCCGTTACAACATCTCTTGTTGACAGCTTTCACGTTGCTTTTGTGGCGTCCTATGTATTTATTTGATGTAGGCGCGCAGCTGTCTTTCCTCTCGGTCTTGGGGATTTTGGTACTTTACCGACCTTTGTACATGTTTTTCTTTTCGCGATGGCGCTATAAAATATTCTGGATGGAGCGTTATCATTTGCTTTGGCCTTTTACCACGTTCGCCATTTCTGTTTGTGCTCAAGCCTTTACGCTCCCGCTTGTCGCTTACTACTTCCATCAGATTCCCATATATGGAGCAGTGATAAGCATCATATTAATCCCATTGACGACATTAATCATATATTTAGCTTTGGCTGTTCTTTTACTCACGTTTCTTTGGCCTCTATTGGCACAGTGGCTGTCAGTTCTCTTATCATGGTCTGTGTCGGCGTTGATAGGAGTAATGATGAATGTGTCAAAGTGGCCAAACGCTGTCGTCCAAGATTTTTGGAGTGAGAAGGCTGAACCACAAGTCATCATCTATCATAACCGAAAGTGCCCAGCCTTGCATGTCATTTCTTCTCCCGAACGAAGCTGGTTACTAACACCAACTCCAGATTCGGTGGCAACAGCGATGTATTATATTCGTCGTGACTTTTGGAAGCGTAGGCTCACGGCAGAGCCGCAGTTAGTAATGGACAAACGATCGATTACAATGGAAGGCGGTTTCCATGCAGTTATGCTTTGTGATTCCATTTGGTGTCAAAAGATAGCAATAGACTCAATCCCCTCATTGACGAATACAGATATTCTGTGGCTGACTCGTGGCTTCCGTGGAGGAAGCCTTAGACGGGTTGCGGAGGTTTACAAACCAGGTTTACTCGTACTGGATGCGAGTCTTCCCCGATGGCAACGACATCGCCTTTGTGCAGAAGCAAGGCATTATCATTGGAAAGTATATGATATTGCAAAGCATGGAGCACTGAGATTAAAAAAGGAGGATGCCTACCAATGCGCAGAATAGGAGGGCTCGAATGGGATTCAGCTTGTAAATTTGGCATCCAATCATCGTCCCTGCGAAAATGGAGACGCTAATCCAGAATTGCCAAGGGCTCTCAGATGGAGTGGAAAAGTTCTCTGGCGTCATCAACAGAAGACAAGCCGCACCTAAAAGTCCAACCACGGCCGGACGTAATCCTATGAAAATGTGTTCTACTATGGGGTGATGCTTGTATTTCATGAGGAATTTGGAAATCAGTAGCATCAAAATGAAAGATGGCAGAACTACGGCAAAGGTGGCTGTAGCACTTCCTAATATACCCATCCATGGGGCACCGCCGGTGTTGACGATGGCAGTGTATCCCACATAGGTCGCTGAGTTAATTCCAATGGGGCCTGGTGTCATTTGTGAGACGGCTACGATATCTGTGAATTCACCCATTGTCATCCAATGGTGATTGGTAACAACTTCTCCTTGAATCATGGAGAGCATTGCATAACCGCCACCAAAACCGAAAAGGCCTATTAGAAAGAAGGTATAAAAGAGTTGGATGTAAATCATGACTTCACATATTTACCGTAAAGGAAACCGCCTAGTCCAGCAGCTGCAATTACCCAAATAGGAGAGACTCCGAACATCCAGATAAGGAAGGCGCTGAGGACGGGAATCCAGATATTGTAGCGATTGATTTCAGCCGTTTGGGCCATTCGAAAAGTGGGGGCTGCGATGAGGGCTACAACGCAAGGACGAATCCCCCTGAAGGCACGTGAGACCCAAAGATTGTCTTGAAACTGATGAAAGAAGAGAGCTATAGCCAAGATAATTAGGAACGAAGGTAGAATGCAACCGAGTGCTGCGAAAACGGCTCCTAAAGTCTTTTGTAGTTTGTAGCCTATGAAAATGGCTATGTTAACGGCAAAGACTCCGGGACATGACTGTGCTACAGCCATGAGATCCAAAAGTTCTTCGCGACTCATCCACTGTTTCTCTTCAACGACTTTTGCTTCAATAAGCGGAATCATGGCATAGCCACCACCGATGGTGAAGAGCCCAATGTGGAAGAATGTGCGGAAGAGGCTTAGCATGTAGCCTCCTCGCACCACTTCCGTGCATTCACAAATGCTTCAATCCAGGGTGTCACCTCGTCCTTGCTGCGATTCGCAGGATAAAAAGCGCACTGCCATGGGAAGATGGCACGCTCGAGGTGTGGCATCATTGCCAGATGACGGCCATCAGCTGAGCAAAGGCCTGCAACACTATAATCAGAACCATTGGGATTGGCTGGATACTGGTTGTAGCTGTATTTGGCAACAACATGATAATTTTGTTCAGATTGTGGTAAATGGAATTTACCTTCACCATGTGCTACCCAAATGCCAAGTTTTGAGCCAGAGAGCGTGCGAAACATGACACTATTGTTCTCTGGAATGGTCAAGCCTAAGAACGCTGATTCAAATTTGTGGCTGTCATTATGTTCCATTTTAGAACCTAGCCCAGCCTCTCCTAGTAATCCTAATTCCACCATCAATTGGCAACCATTGCAGATGCCAAGGGAGAGCGTATCAGGGCGCGCATAGAATCGGTCGAGAGCAGCTTTTGCTTTCGGATTGTAAAGGAATGCACCAGCCCATCCTTTAGCAGAACCGAGCACGTCACTATTTGAGAAACCGCCGCAGAAGACAATCATCTGAATATCATCCAATGTCTCGCGGCCAGTGATGAGGTCGGTCATCATAACGTCCTTGACGTCAAAGCCGGCGAGATAGAGGCTGTAGGCCATCTCACGTTCTCCGTTTGTACCTTTCTCGCGGATAATGGCTGCTTTGACTCTTTTATCCTCCGTCGCATTCTCTTTCCAACGCTCTGGGTTCAAGCCATATTGATTAAGTTTGCCAGTGAAGGCAGACTTGAACTGCCACTGCAGAGGCTGTTGCTTGTAATTCTCAAATCGCTTCTCGGCACAACCGTTCATGCTTTGTTTTGTGTCAAGTTTGAACGAGGGACGATACCAGATATCTCTAAGTAGGTCAACGTCCAAGGACTCTTCGTATTCATTCTTGCGGATGTGGAGGAAACGCTCGCGAGAGGGTACACCTATATATATATATCCTACGCCGGCTTCATCCATCAGTTTCTTGAATTCTGCTTCATGAGAATTGCTCACTTGAACCACGACACCAGGATTCTCTGCAAAGAGGATTTTTGTTATGTCATCAACGTCAAAGTTGTTAAGGTTGATTTTCAAACCGCCCTTTGTGTTGGCGAAGCACATCTCAAGAAGTGTGGTAACGAGGCCGCCAGCACTGATGTCGTGACCAGCAAGAAGAATCCCCTTGCAAACACATTCCTGTACGGCGTTAAACGCATCGCGGAAATACTCGGGATTTGTACAGGTCGGCACATCGCTTCCAACTTTTCCGTGTGCTTGAGCGTAGGCGCTACCGCCAAGGCGTAGCTCATCAAAAGAGAAATCAATGTGATAAAGCGCGCTTTTAGGCTCGTCAGCCAGCACTGGGCTCACGACCTTACGTATGTCGCTGACTTCGCCGCCCGAGGTGACGATGACAGTGCCTGGGGCAATAATCTTCGTACCATCGGGGTATTTCTGTGTCATCGAGAGGCTGTCCTTACCTGTGGGCACATTGATTTCAAGTGCACAACAGAACTTGGAGAGAGCTTCTACGGCTTGATACAAGCGTGCATCTTCGCCCTTCTGTGAACGACACGGCCACATCCAGTTGGCACTAAGGCTGACACTATCAAGTCCTTCTGCCAATGGTGCCCAAACGATATTTGTTAAACTTTCGGCAACCGAGAGGACGGAACCCGCAGCTGGATTTGCCAAGCCTGCTTGAGGTGCGTGACCCAAGGCCGTTGCGATACCCTTTTGGCCACGATAGTCTAGTGCCACTACACCGCAGTCTGAGAGGGGCAATTGTAGTTCGCCTTGACATTGTTGACGAGACACCTTTCCTGTGACGGATCGGTCCACTTTGTTGGTCAGCCAGTCCTTACATGCAACAGCTTCTAAAGAGAGGACTGCGGTCAGATCTTGCTGCAGAGTCTTACTATTCGTGTCGACATTCTGATAAGAACGCTCAACTGTCTCATCCACCATCACCGTCTTTGGTGAGTGACCAAACATTTGTGCCACGTCAAGGTCGAAGGGACGTATACCATCGGCCTGCTCAAAGGCAAAATGTGCATCCCCTGTCGTCTCACCAACTACATAGAGTGGTGCACGCTCACGGTCGGCTATCTTACGGACGTGTTCAAGGTGTTCTTCTTGGATGAGGAGGCCCATGCGTTCCTGACTCTCATTGGCAATAATCTCTTTTGAGGAGAGTGTTGGGTCGCCGATAGGCAGTTTGCTCATATCAATTAATCCACCGCAATCCTCGACCAACTCGCTGAGACAGTTGACATGTCCTGCAGATCCGTGGTCGTGGATGCTAACGATGGGATTAACCTCTTCTTCACATAATGCGCGAACGAGGTTGTTGGCACGCTTCTGCATTTCTGGGTTAGCGCGTTGTACGGCATTAAGCTCGATGCCGCTGGAATACCTTCCAGTATCAACGGAACTGACTGATCCGCCACCAAGTCCGATGCGATAATTGTCGCCACCTACGACAACAATCTTATTGCCTTTCACAGGCGTCCCTTTTAAGCAGTCCCGCTTGGTGCCATAGCCAACACCACCTGCCAGCATGATAACCTTGTCGTAGCCGTACTGCTCGCCGTTCTCTTCATGCTCAAAAGTGAGGACGGAACCAGTAATCAGTGGCTGGCCAAACTTGTTACCGAAATCACTGGCGCCATTTGAAGCTTTGATGAGAATTTGCTCGGGTGTTTGGTAGAGCCAAGGACGCTGGCTGCTAGGGTAGGAGGTCATATATACGGCTGTGCCTGCAATTGGCCATGAACCGACACCTCCACCCATACGGTCGCGAATCTCACCGCCAGTTCCTGTTGAGGCACCATTGAACGGTTCTACTGTAGTGGGGAAATTGTGTGTTTCAGCCTTGATGCTGATGACACTTTCGATGTCTTTTACCTGAAAGTAGTCGCTTGTAGAGTGATCTGCGGGAGCAAACTGCTCAACGATGGGTCCTTCGGCAAAAGCTACATTGTCTTTATATGCAGAGATAATCTTATGCGGATTTTCCTGTGTCGTGCGTTTGATCATCTGGAAGAGGCTGCTAGGCATCTCTTTGCCATCGATGATGAATGTGCCGCCGAAAATTTTATGGCGGCAGTGCTCGCTGTTAATCTGTGCAAAGCCAAACACTTCGCTGTCTGTCAGTTTTCGCCCCAGTTGCTTTTCTACCTGATGCAAATATTCAATCTCCTCAGGTGACAGCGCTAATCCTTCCTGCTCGTTGTATTCCTCCAGGTTCTCAATCTTCTGGATGGGAGCTGGTTTGATATTGACGGTGAAGATATCTTGGTTGAGTCCGTTGTAGAGCCGTTGGAGCATCGGGTCATATTCAACCTTGTCGTCTTTCACAGGGAAATACTCCTCAATGCGGATGATGCCGTTGATGGCCATGTTCTGGGTAATCTCTACTGCGTTAGTGCTCCAAGGGGTAATCATCTCTCTGCGAGGACCAACGAAATAACCGTCCATTGTTGAGGCTTCAATGAGCGATGCGCCGCCATAGAGCCAGCATAGTTTCTGTACTTCTTCCGGAGTGAGCAAGTGGTCTGCCTGTGTGGCGATAATGCTTTGTTGCGGAGTGCGAAAAAAGGAAATAGCCATGTGTAAAATGAATAGTTTGATTTTTGCGCCACAAAAGTACTTTAAATCTTGCGGAAAACCAAATGAAATAGTATAAAGAGAAACGGAGATGCAAAGATTTATTGATTTTTATCTTTGCATCTCCGTTTTTAGAATGGTTATGCCAACCTTTCGTTAGTTCGTTTTCTTGGGCTGCATGTTGAATGGGATGTTGATACCCAATGTGAGGTCTGCATTACTACGCAACGGGATGAACTGTTTGCTGACTTTGGTA
>Ga0310786_10012240_pt1 | contig 10636 bp, 10 predicted proteins | sample AusTroGonzalo_MG_FD_203881 | JGI IMG/M metagenome (GOLD analysis project Ga0310786, IMG submission 203881) | Bovine rumen microbial communities from tropical cattle in Woodstock, Queensland, Australia - Gonzalo_03 (v2) (version 2) | ecosystem: Host-associated > Mammals > Digestive system >...
TCCTGTATTTTCTGCAATATCATTAGTTCCGTAGTTAATAACCACAACCTTAGGTTGCAAGTTAATAACGTCCTCGCGGAAACGAAGCAAGAACTGGTAGCTGGTCTGACCTCCAATTCCTCTACCAATTATATAAGGGTGGTCTTTAAAGAACTGGGGACTTACTCTGGGCCAACCGTCTGTAATACTATTACCCATAAGTACAACGCGTTTGGCTTTTTTGTCAGGAGTGCCTAATTCCCTGTTAGCTTGCGCATAGCGTTTCCAGTTTCCGAACTCATGTTTCTGCGCGTTTACGCTTACTGCCATCATCAATAGCAGCATAAAGAAAAGCATTTTTGATTTCATTGTTTTTATTTCTTAGATTAAATAGTTTCTTTCGTATTGCGAAGATAAATAATTTTACAGACATCAGCAAACATTAAACATTTTTTTACGTGTTTTATAACAAGTTTTTACCATTCTGCAACCTTCATTTAGCAACGCTTAACCAGAAAGGAAAAACCGTAATGTCGGTAGGTGTCAGAACTGGAAATAGATAAATGGTTGCATCTTAGCTGTAACGAATTGGTAAACAAAAAATACAACAAAGACACATATCATGCACATTACCGGAATAGGAAGCATAGCAAAGCTAATGCGGTAGCGTCTCTTCAGGTTTTCTGGCAGCCAATGAATTATCATTCCTATGACAAATAAAATGAACACACTGCTGTATGCCTGCACAATTTCCCATGCATTTCCACTCCAGGCTGAACCAATCCTTGTTACCATGTTGCTGGCAGTATTCCAGGCTGTTTCATTGGCGGTAGCAGGATCCAAGTTAGACCCCGAACGGAAAAAAAGACGGGTAAAGGTAATAAAAGTGAACGTTACCAAGATACACCATGAGTGTTCCAGCCATCCCCAGCAATGTGGTAGATTCAGTTTTCCGTATCCCCATTTTATCCAAGCACTCACCATGATAAAGGATACATATACGATAAACAAGTTCCAAAGAGGGGACGGAGCCTGCTCTGTCAACACCCAAAGGATTATCACGATTGCTGTACTTCCCAGGGAACGGGCTAACAATGTAGCATCACGCCAGAACTTGAACACCACCATGCCAACGCCGTTCAGACCGCCCCATATCAGGAAGTTCATACTGGCCCCGTGCCACAATCCGCCTAACAACATAGTTATCATACTATTCAGATTAGCCCATATCTTACGACGCCTGTCAGGACAGAACCAAGCTGTCAGTATAACCGATATTGCCAATAGCAGGACTCCTATACAAACATACAGGCTACCGCTCAGAATTAGTGCCGATAGTGTTAGGATCGCTATCCATAAGATGGTTCCGAAAGTGATATTCCTGTTACCGCCCAAAGGGATGTATAAGTAGGTTTGTAACCATCGGCTCAGACTTATGTGCCAACGCTTCCAGAAGTTACTACAGTTAGCAGCCTTGTAGGGTGAGTTAAAGTTGCGGGGCAAATGAAAGCCCATCAGCAGACTTAGGCCAATGGCTATATCTGTATAGCCTGAGAAGTCTGCGTATACCTGTAGAGAATACAGGAACAGGGCCGAAAGGTTCTCGAATCCCGTAAAAAGCATAGGATTGTCAAAAACCCTGTCTATGAAGTTCACTGCCAGATAGTCGCTCAGAACAATTTTCTTTATCAGGCCGTTCACAATCCAGAATATGGCAATACCAAATTGTCTGCGACTCAGAAAGTACCTGCGATAGAGCTGCGGAACAAAATCACTGGCCTTGATAATAGGGCCTGCCACAAGTTGAGGGAAGAAACTTACGTAGAAACCAAAGTCCAGTATGTTCCTGACAGGTTTCACCAAGCCCTTATATACGTCGGCCGTGTAGCTTATAATCTGGAAGGTGTAGAACGAGATACCTACAGGCAGAATAATCTTTTCGACTCCAAAATACGATGTTGCCGTCAGCTCATTCAGCCATCTGGCAGCCACATTAGTCACCTCTATCTGTGTTCCTGCTATCTGGTTTATAATATCGGCAAAGAAATAGCTATATTTAAAATAACACAGGATGCCCAAGTCTATACATACACTCAGCGTCAGCCACGCCCGTTTCTTCCAACGTTTGCTACATTTATATATAAACTGTGCGATGAAGAAGTCTGAACATGTCACCAGTACCAGCAAGCCTACGAAGGCACCGCTTGTCTTGTAATAAAACAAGAGACTTACCGCAAAAAGATAGGCGTTACGCATCCATGCCTTGCGCTGGAAAATGGCAAATGCTATGAATACCAGACTGAAAAATGCCCAGAAATGGAATTGTGTGAACAACAACGGTGTTTCTGGATCAAAGGAGAAAACATTCTGAATATATTTTATAAAAACAGACAAATCCATATCCTATCTAAGATAATCATTATAATCTTGCACAAAGGCATTGTAAATCAAATCAGCCATAAGACGGTATCCCGACGAAAGAAAATGTACATGGTCCCTATTCATCAGACCAGCTGCCACCCATTCACTGCTACTCCCCAGTCCGCCCATTACCTGAAACTGATTAAAGACCGCGCCATTGAACTCCCGGGCTAATTCCATCATAGCCTGTTCAACAGTGTTGCTATTTGTGTTAAAGACATGATGCCGCCGGCCTATCCGCAGCCAGCAGTCATTGTTGGTGATAAACAGGAAGGCTGCATTAGGGTTAACATTCAGAATATTACTGATCAATTTGCGATAGTTGGCCTTAAAAGTTTCTGCACTGAACTTACTGGCTGGAACATTAGCATCGTTAATACCTATGCCAAAGATTACCAGGTCGGGAGGGCACAGAGTACCCAGTTCTTCGGCAAAAAGCTCGCAGCGCAACCATGATGGAACAGCTGCACCGTTTATACCACATCCGGTGTATGTAATACCAACCTTATCATGGTCGGGCCAAACGCCACGCAGAATGAAACCTGTACTGTCGCACTTCAATCCTTCAAAGAAAATCGTACATTCACAGGCTGGCTTGGGAAAAGTAAACAGAAAGTCCTTTCCACTCTGTTCCGGGCGTAATGTGTCTGCATCTGTCGTCACTATTAGCGGACGAACCTCTCCGCCTATTGGTTCGCCCAGAACCCTGATTCGCTGGAAGGAATAAGTCTCATCCAGGCTTAGGTTCAGAGAACATTCTTCTGATGTGGCCACTGCTGCCGCACCACTTAGTCCCAAACTATAGGAAGGAGAGAATTCCAGGCAACGGGCAGACTTCCAGTTACCGGATGCCGAGAACTCATAATCAGCAGGGGCATTGGTGCGTATTGCCTTAAAGGGAAACATCAATCCGCGGCTCTTAGGACGCTCTGGCATTATCTGTGAGAAGTTACAGCGCAGCCTGTGGCTCAATACACCAGCTTGAACATGACTTCCTCCTACATGCAATACATTTACCACACCTTCAACGCCCCTCCGGATATGTTCTATCTTGCGGTACAAGGCCTCAAATCTTTGATGTTGTGCGGGGAATTGCAGATAGCAGGCATCAAAGTTCACATAATCATAGCCGTCTATTTCTACACATTTCAGGCGTTGCGCACTGCCAGTGAAACATAGGAGCAAAAGAAGCAAGATTAAAGGACACTTCATCTTCATAGCGAATCTACTGTCAGGGAATCCTTTTCTGGCAGTTCCACTTTATCCTGTCCTGTGCGGAACCTGTAGAATTTGTAATAGAACTGTAAGGTTTCGTATAGCATGTGGGCCATCTTCTTGGCTCCTCCTGGGGAAAAATGAACATAGTCTGAGCCTGCCAAACCTGAACGCACCCACTTGGCCATACTGCCGTTTCCACCCATTACTTCATACATGTTCCAGAAAGCAGCACCCGATTCATTGGCAGCTTCTTTCAGGGTCTTTACAGTCTCAGGCAATACCGAATAGGAACGTACCGCACCCGTGGAATCGCTTGTAGCCATATCAGAGGGGCCTATGAATATAATCTTTGCCTCTGGTGCCATCTGTCGGAACATGCCTATCATATTCTTCATTCTTTCCTTATAGCCCGGCAGCTTGGCTTTGGTTAGATAGGGAACGCTGTTACCTCCGTATTGCAGCAGGATAAGGCCTACGTTCTCTCTGGTGAGGAAAGGCCGAATGGATGCTCTGCTGATGTTCATCAGTTCTGGACCAGAACAGCCGCGCATAGGCAGGTTGTCTACGTTTACCCCTCTTGTACCGTCAAGTTGAATACCCAGGATAGAAGCATGGCCTTTCACGCCAAGGGTTGCTGCCGATGCTACGCCTCCCAGCCTTGCCGTATAGAAGTACATTTCGCCAACATTAGCAGAATCCATGGCAATGGTATCTCCGCGTACTATCAGATTCAGGTTGGCTGCTTCCCTGGTCAGGACGGTAATCTTGTTAAAGGTGCATGAGTGTGAATAGTCTTTTCCGCCCCTTGCCGTTATACTGATGGTAGCTGCAGAGTGGATCTCCGTACGTTTGGCCATCGGGCCATAGAAGTCGCTGCTTCCGCGTGAGTCTCTTGGACCGAAGGCCAGATACTGAGTAGCACCGCCAGACAGGCTTTGCCCCGTTGTGTAAGTAGGGACAGTTTGTAGGGCAGGGATAAGACCCACACCGCAGCCTCCGAATTCCTCTTGGAACTCCTGACGCAGGAAACTGGTGATTCTGTCGCATTCTATCTGAGAGTCGCCGTAATGCATGATGCGCAGATGCTTGTTCCCCGCATTCTGCATCTTCTCGAAGAAGGGATCCAGATACATCTCGTCGTCATCGGGCATATACAACCGTGCAGGACTTGTCTGGCAATAGGCATTGAACTCTTCCATCTTCTCTGTTTTCAGTGCAGCCAGACGCTGCTCCATTATCTCTTCGGGTGAGAGTATGGCAACGGTATCCGTATCCGCAGGCTCTTCCGGGATATCCAAGGCTTCTTTCAGGGTAGGGAAGCGCAATGTTGTTTCACCCAAACGGATACCTCCACTGGGGAAGAACATACACAGCAAAGTCAGACCAACCAGCAGGCAAACAATAAATAATACAATATAACGGGGTTTCATTCTATCGAATCTTCACAAAAAACAGCGCAAAATTACGAAATAATATCCAATAATTAATAATGTTCAATGTTCAATGTTCAATGTTCAATGAAAAAAACTACAAATAATTTGGCTTTTCAGGAAAAAAAGTCGACCTTGCACTCTGTAAACTATGCTGGTTCTATGAAACATCGTCTTTTCATATGTTTTACACTCTGTATAGCATCATGCATACCCCTGCTGTCTGTTGGGGCTGATTCCATACCAGAGAAGTCCCCGAAAATTATCAAGGGGAAAGCATCATGGTACGATGCTCACGGCAGATTTACTGCCAACGGTGAACGTTTTCATAAAGACAGTCTTACCTGTGCACACCGCACTTTCCCCTTTGGCACCCGCCTTAGGGTAAAAAATATCAACAACGGCAAGGAGGTTGTTGTACGCGTGACAGACCGAGGCCCCTTTGGCGGAAAGTATTGCATTGACCTCAGCATTGCGGCAGCTCGCATACTTGGCATCATACGCCTTGGTTTTGCCGAGGTGGAGATTTCGGAATACGAGGAGACTATCATCCCCCTTAAAGCCGGACCCATAAAAACACCTGAGCTACGGCTCGGCACGGTAGACCTGAGCAAGAATTACATACCGGAATGGAAGTTGGAAAACCTTCCGCCCCTGAAACCGCTTTAGTTTAATTCACAATTATATTTCCAGAAACTAGTTCTTAATTTATAATTATCAAAGATATCATGGAAAAAATCATTGGACTTATTGATGCTCCGTTTACTCCTTTTTATCAGAACGGAGACGTGAACCTGGAACCTATTCCCGCTTATGCCAGGATGTTGCAGAAGAACGGACTGAAGGGTGTTTTTATAAATGGCAGTAGCGGCGAGGGCTACATGCTGACGCCCGAGGAGCGCATGCAGTTGGCCGAGGCATGGATGGCAGCTGCCCCCCAGGGCTTCAAGGTCATAGTTCATGTGGGCAGTTGCTGTGTGCGTGAGAGCCGTCGGCTGGCTGAACACGCTCAAAAGATCGGTGCCTGGGGTATCGGTGCCATGGCCCCTCCTTTCCCCAAAATCGGACGTATAGAGGAGTTGGTGAAGTACATCGAGGAGATTGCTGCAGGCGCTCCCAACCTGCCCTTCTACTATTACCACATTCCCGCATTCAACGGAGCCTTCCTGCCTATGGTGAAGCTCTTGGAGGCTGTTGACGGCCGCATACCTAACTTTGCCGGTATCAAGTACACCTTCGAGAGTATGTACGAGTACAACCAGTGCCGTCTCTACAAGGATGGTAAGTACGATATGCTGCATGGTCAGGACGAGACCATCCTGCCCTGCCTGGCAATGGGCGGTGCAAAGGGTGGCATCGGAGGTACAACCAACTATAACGGCAAGAACCTGGTAGGCATCATAGAGGCTTGGAACCGTGGCGACCTAGAGGCTGCACGCCAACTGCAGGACTACAGTCAGGAGGTCATCAACATCATCTGCCACTTCCGTGGCAACATTGTGGGTGGTAAGCGCATCATGAAGCTCATTGGTCTGGACCTTGGTCCCAACCGTACACCGTTCCAGAACATCACGCCCGAAGAGGAGGCACAGCTCCGCAAAGAGTTAGAGGAGATAGGATTCTTCCAGCACTGCAACGAGTTCTAAACCTTTTCCTTTCTCTTTATAATAAAAGGAAATAGCAACGAAGGGGAGCCACAATCGGTTCCCCTTCGCTTGTTTATAGGATGGATTGTTTGGTTATTTCACCAAGATTTTTTTGCCGTTCTTGATGTAGATTCCCTTTGGTAATTGAGGATTGAGAATTAATTCTGCGGCCGCTGAGGTCATACCATTCTCCCTCGCCTTCGGAGAAAGCCGGGGTGAGGCCTTCTATGCCGTCAACAATGCCCTTGTCTGCATTCAGGTTCTCGTTGCTGACGAATGCCCATTGCTGGGACGACTGGTTGCCAAAGACTATGCCGTCCTTGTCGTTCCCTATACCTATAGCCTCGGGCTGGTCTGACAGCTCCAGTCCTCTTGCACCCTTCCTTGCATATTTCCTGGCTCCTATATTATAAAGGTAGCGCTGGCTGTCGTCCTCCAGTATCTGCCAGCTGTGGTTGGGATTGTCTTCGTTGATGCCGACGGAACGGATAGTGCCTATGCAGTCGTTCACAGGGTCATAGACAGAATAGGCAAATGTGTTTGCATCCATCAGGGTATAGGCCTGCCATGTGTTCAGCTGCTCCTCTTCCGTTGCAGTCTCGCGGATGTTGATGAACTTAAACCACATATCGTCGTAAGCGTAGGCGTCCCAGCTATTTGTTGGGATATAGAGTGTTGTGTGATAGTACGTCTGATCAGAGAAAGAAAAATCGGCTGTGGGCGGAGTGCTGCATTTGATGAGCACATTCCGTAACTTACAGGAATCAAAGGCATATTTTCCGATACTGGTTACGCCATTGCCGATGGAGAGGAATGTCAGGCCGCTGCAATAATAGAAGGCCTGATCACCAATACCCGTCACAAAATAGCCTTTGTTATTAAAGATAATATACTCGGGGATAACTACTTCACCAGTGTATGAATTATAGTCCGAGTTTTTATATGTCACCGCTGCTTCATCTCCTGAGAAGTTGTAATAGATGCCGTCAATTTCTGCATCATACGCACAGGCTACCAATGGCAGCAATGTTAAAAGAATAAAGAGTAAATTTCGCTTCATAATTATATGGTTTTGAAATGTAGGGAAGCAAGATTTGAAGTTCACTCCCCTTCGTTTATAATCTAAGATGGTTTGTTCAGGTTATTTCATCAGCACCTTGACCTGTCTGTCGAGTTTGCTTCCGCTCGGAAATGTGGGTAAATTCTCATTTCTCTCACTTAACCACAACCTTTTTGCCGTTTTTTATGTACAAACCTTTGGCGGGGTTGGCTACTCTGCGGCCATTCAGGTCATACGATGTTCCCTCGCCTTCGGAGATGGCCGGGGTGAGGCTGCCTATTCCGTCGACATCACCTTCTATTATAATAGCCACAACGTTCCCAAAACCGCTCCAAGGGGCAGTTGTCTTGTACTCTTCTATGGCTGATATCGGCACATGAAGGGTGGCTTCTGCTATGGGCGAACTATTAAATGCCGAGCTATCTGTATTGGGAACATTTAAGGCATAGCAATATACATCTCTTAGGCCGCTGCATGCACAGAACGCACCCTCTCCTATGCTCGTCACGCCGTATTTCGCTCCTTCAAAGTCAACCGTTTCGGGAATCACGACATCGCCAGAATATTTGATGTTATTTTTGTATGGGATCACCTTCGCCTCCTTGACTTCGCTGACTAAATCATACCAAAGTCCACCAATCTCAGCCCCTACAGCCATTGCCGTCAGGCAGACAAACTGAGCCATCATACAATTCCCTGAGCCATCATTGCTCTGGCAACCTTCATAAACCCGGCGACGTTGGCACCCTTAACATAATTGATGTAGCCATCGGGCTGGGTACCATACTTGCAGCACTGCTTGTGGATGCCGTGCATAATCTCGTGCAGGCGCTTGTCTACATCTTCAGCACTCCAAGACAGGTGCATGGCATTCTGGCTCATCTCCAAGCCGCTGGTGGCAACACCACCTGCATTGACAGCCTTGCCCGGGGCATACAGGATCTTATTCTTCAGGAACAAATCTATGGCATCAGGCGTACAACCCATATTGCTGATCTCACCTACACAGAGTACCTTATTGGCAATCAACTGCTCGGCATCCTCGGCATTCAACTCGTTCTGAGTTGCACAAGGCAGGGCTATATCGACCTTCACCTCCCAAGGCTTCTTGCCAGGATAGAAGGTGGCGCCGGGGAACTCGTCGGCATAAGGTGCCACAATATCATTTCCACTGGCACGCAGCTCTAACATATAGTCTATCTTACTGCCCTCAATGCCGTCGGGATCATAGATGTAGCCGTCGGGACCACTGATGGTGACAACCTTGGCACCTAACTCACAGGCCTTGGTGGCTGCACCCCAGGCAACATTACCAAAGCCACTGATGGCTACGGTCTTGCCCTTGATTTCCTGACCGGCTGTCTGCAGCATCTCATTAACGAAATAGAGACCGCCAAAGCCTGTTGCCTCGGGACGAATCAGAGAGCCGCCAAAATCAAGCCCCTTGCCAGTGAGGACGCCACTGAAGTCGCGCGTCAGCTTCTTATACTGTCCAAAGAGGTAGCCTATCTCGCGGCCACCCACACCGATATCGCCAGCAGGAACATCAATCTCAGGACCGATATAACGATACAATTCACTCATGAAGGCTTGGCAGAAACGCTCTATCTCGGCATCGCTCTTACCGCGTGGAGAGAAGTCGGAACCTCCCTTGCCACCACCCATAGGCAGTGTAGTAAGGGCATTCTTGAAGGTCTGCTCAAAGCCCAGGAACTTAAGGATACTCAGGTTAACAGATGCATGGAAGCGGAGTCCACCCTTGTAAGGACCAATGGCGCTGTTGAACTGTACACGGTAGCCCAAGTTGACCTGTACCTGCCCCTTATCGTCTACCCAAGGTACACGGAAGGTGATGATACGCTCAGGTTCTACCAGACGTTCCAAGAGTGCCTTGCGCTCGAACTCGGGATGCTGGTCGTATACATCCTTTATAAATACCAACACTTCGCGAACAGCCTGCAAGTATTCTCTCTCGCCGGGATGACGCCTTTCCAGTCTCTGCATGAAATCATTAATGTCTAGCATGATATGTTTTAGTTTATGAAGTTTAAGAGTTTAAGGGTTTAAGGGTTTAAATGTTTAAGACAAAGATACTACACATTATCGTCATATCAAACAATAAACCAATAAAATTTATGCACTACCCTATCATTTTGTAAAGTATAAATTGTCAAAACAAGGTGTTAACAAGCAATTTTTGTGACATTTTATTGTTTTCAGGACCAAAAAAAAGAAGCCATTTGGCTTCTTCTTGGTTGCGGGGGTCCGACTCGAACGGGCGACCTCCAGGTTATGAGCCTGGCGAGCTACCAACTGCTCCACCCCGCGATGTTTCTTGTTTGCGACTGCAAAGGTACGCCGATTTCTTGGATTAGCCAAATCTTTTACAAGAAAAATGTTCTTTAACATACGTTTTAAGCCCGTTATCGGCACAAAGTGTTAAATATGTGCAAAAAGAGGACTGATTTTTGCACACTTTCATAGAATTGTGCTATCTTTGCAAAAGTTATGGCAGTCATAAAGACAAGAAAGAAACTGGTGGATGTAGCCAGACAACTGTTTGCCAAGAACGGTCTGGAAAATACTACAATGAACGACATAGCCCAAGCCTCTGGCAAGGGAAGGCGTACATTGTATACCTATTTCAAAAGCAAAGAGGATATCTACTGGGCTGTCATAGAGGAGGAACTTGACATCATGTCGGAGCGCATGAATGCCGTAGCCAGTCAGAAGATGGAGCCTGAGGACAAGCTGGTAGAGCTTATCTACACGCATCTTGACTGCATCAAGGAGGCCGTACAGCGTAACGGTAACCTGAGGGCTGAGTTCTTCCGTAACATAGTGATGGTGTCAAAGGTAAGAAAGAACTTCGACCGTAACGA
>Ga0310786_10012241_pt1 | contig 10634 bp, 8 predicted proteins | sample AusTroGonzalo_MG_FD_203881 | JGI IMG/M metagenome (GOLD analysis project Ga0310786, IMG submission 203881) | Bovine rumen microbial communities from tropical cattle in Woodstock, Queensland, Australia - Gonzalo_03 (v2) (version 2) | ecosystem: Host-associated > Mammals > Digestive system >...
CACACCGGCCCCCGCATCGTCTTCACCCCCTTCTCCCGCTGGCCCACCAAGGATTGGCCCCCCGACGCCTTCGCCGCCGTCGGCCGCCGCCTCTGTGCCGAATACGGTGCCCGCATCCGCATCCTCGGCGGCCCCGCCGACGTCCCCGCCGGGCAGGCCCTCGCCGCCGCCACCGGCTCCTCCGTCCACAACGACTGCGGACGCTTCTCCCTCCTCGAAACCTGCGCCGTCATCGCCGATTCCGACCTCCTCGTCGGCGTGGACAGCGGCCCCCTCCACTGGGCCGACGCCCTCGGCATCCCCCTCGTCGCCGTCTACGGCGCCACCGACCCCGTCCGCACCGGACCCTTCCACCAGCCGGAAAGCGTTATCGCCGCCGAATCCCTCCCCTGCCGCCCCTGCCACAAACGCGAATGCGCCCGCGGCGACCTCGCCTGCCTCGCCACCCTCTCCCCCGACGCCGTCTACCTCGCCGCCTGCACCCGCCTCTGACCCCAGCACCCAGGATACAAATGGGGTGTCCCCACCCTTTTCCATTTGTTTTGTCCCCCGCGTCGGGTCACTGCCGGAGGTCCACCACGCGAGCCATGCCGCGGATGGTCCGCCCGTTCGGCAGGTCGAACGACACCCGCACCACGTTCGGGTTCAGGTTCCCCGAAATCTTCAGGACCGTCCCGGGCGGCACGTGCCCCGCCACCACCGGCCGGTTGTCCGCGTCCAGCCGGTAGATGGGCGTGGAGCGGTTCACCCGCAGGCTGCCCCACGTCCCGCCGTCCGCCCCCGTCACGAGTCCGCCGGCTCCCGACTGGTCCATCCCCAGGTCCGCGAAATCCGCCAGCGCCTCGTAGTTCTTTTCCCCGATCTGGAACCGGATGCGCGCCCGCGTCGCCGTCACGCCTTCGAGGAACGTCACGTACTGGTGGGCATCCAAGTGCTGGAGCGGCGTCGTGGACATCGGGTCGCGCGTCGAATAGATCGGGATGCCCTTTTTGAGGAAAATCCGGTTGCTGTCCGCCAGCGGCGCCGCCTGCTGCGGCGCAACGGGCGTACCCGCCTGCGGCGCGGCGGACCGCGGCGCGGGCGCGGGTTGCGCCGCGGGCTTCGCGGGTGCCTTCGGCTCGTCCTTTTCCCTGCCTGCGATTGCCGCCGGCAGTCCCGGGCGCGCCGTACCGCCCCCCAGCGCCGGACGGTTGAACACCGGCGAGACGAACCGCCCCTGCTGCGGCGACCCCGCCCAGCACCCCTTCCGCTCCTTCTTCGCCTCCTTTTCGGCCTTTTTCAGCCGCGCGTAAAACTGGTCCGCCGTGCATTTGTAGGCCTCCAGCTCGCGCAAATCCGCCGAAAATCCCCCGACCCGCGCAAGCCCGTTGCGCACCAGCGCCGTCGCCAGGTCTTCGCCCTTCGCGTTCACGACCAGCGCGGTGTCGCGGTCCATCTTCGAACGCCCGAGCGCGTCGTCCAGCTTTGAATAGACCGTGAACCCGTCCTTCAGGAATTCCTCGGTGAAGTGGTGCGCCATCTTCCCGTAGTGGATGACCTCCTGCGCGTCCGCGAGCCCCCAGTACTTCCTCTGCAGCTCCAGCCGGTCCGGCAGCGACCCTTCCGATTCCGGCGTGTCCACGAAGTAGAGGCGCAGGAGCTTGTGCTTGGCTTTCGCGCTCTTCAGCGAGCCGATCGTCACGTGGAAGCTGTCCCCGTCGTTCGCCGGGTTGTCCAGCAGCTTGCACCCCGTGTATTCGCGCCACGCTTTCCCCTCGGCCGCCCCCGCCGCCGCCAGCCATGCCGCCGCAAACGCCGGCAGCGCCGCCCGCACCCATCTTCTGGAAACTTGTCCGACCATGCCCCGTTTATCCCCTTTTTCCCGGCCTGTTGCAAGCCGCCAAAGCGTCCCCCCGCCGCGCTTTGGTGTTGAGTTCCCCGCCCGCCCGCGGCACTATCCTGCCCGTTTCCCATGTCCACCCTTTCCGACAACCGAATCGGCGCCCTCCTCGAAAAAACCGGGCTTTTCACCGCCCCGCGCATCGAAGAACTCCTCCTCAAGCTCCGCGACAACGAAGGCCTCCTCACCACCTTCGTCGCCGAAGCCGGCGACATCCGCGAAGACGCCTTCCTCGCCGCCCTCGCCAAGGCCATGGACCTCCCCTTTCTCCGCCCCGCCAACACTTCCATCCCCCCCGGCATCCTCGAAAAGGTCCCCGCCAAGCTCGTCTTCCAGTACAACGTCATCCCCCTCGCCGCCGAATCCCCGCGCCTCCTCCGCGTCGCCACCGCCGAGCCCTTCCGCACCGGCGTCCTCGACGCCCTCCGCCTCGCCTCCGGCATGCGCGTCAAATTCGCCCTCGCCCCCGCCGCCGACATCGAGCAGGCCGCCAAATCCCTCTACGGCGTCGGCGCCGAAACCCTCGACCGCCTCCTCGCCGACGGCGATTCCGCCTTCGGCGACGACGGTCCCGCCCTCGCCGACCTCAACGACCTCGACCAGGACGCCTCCGTCGTCAAGTTCGTCAACCAGATCATCTGGGACGCCCACCAGAACCGCGGCACCGACATCCACATCGAGCCGATGGAAGACGACCTCCGCATCCGCGTCCGCGTCGACGGCGTCCTCCACCCCACGCCCCTCCCGCCGCAGATGAAGCGTTTCCAGTCCGCCATCATCTCCCGCATCAAGGTCATGGCGTCCCTCGACATCGCCGAAAAGCGCAAACCCCAGGACGGCCGCATCTCCCTGAACATCAAGGGCGAGGAAATCGACGTCCGCGTCTCCACCATGCCCACCCGCCACGGCGAATCCGTCTCCCTCCGCCTCCTCATGCGCTCCTCCGGCATGTTCGGCATGGACCGCCTCGGTCTCGACAAGGACGACGAAGCCCTCCTCGGCAAGCTCATCCGCAAGCCCCACGGCATCCTCCTCGTCACCGGCCCCACCGGCTCCGGCAAGTCCACCTCCCTCTACGCCTGGCTCCACACCATCAACTCCGTCGACAAGCGCATCCTCACCGTCGAGGACCCCATCGAATACGAAATGGCCGGCATCAACCAGGTCCAGATCCACCCCGAAATCGATTTGACCTTCGCCCGCGTCCTCCGCGCCTTCCTCCGCCAGGACCCCGACGTCATCATGGTCGGCGAAATCCGCGACCAGGAAACCGCCGACATCGCCATCCAGGCCTCCCTCACCGGCCACCTCGTCTTCTCCACCCTCCACACCAACGACGCCGCTTCCGCCATCACCCGCCTCATCGACATGGGCGTCGAACCCTTCCTCATCGCCTCCTCCGTCGAAGCCCTCGTCGCCCAGCGCCTCGTCCGCCGCCTCTGCGACGAATGCAAACGCCCCGTCGCCCCCGACCCCGCCACCATCGCCGCCATGGGCTTTTCCCCCGGAGACCTCGCCCGCGGGCAACTCTGCGAAGCCGTCGGCTGCGAAGCCTGCCGCGGCACCGGCTTCCGCGGCCGCACCGGCATCTACGAAATCCTCACCATGACCGACGCCATCCGCCAGATGATCGTCGACCGCCGCTCCTCCGCCGACATCAAGCAGCAGGCCCTCGCCTCCGGCATGCGCACCCTCCGCCAGGACGGCTGGAACAAGGCGCTCGCGGGCATCACGACCCTCGAAGAAATCGTCCGCGTCGCCAGCGACGACGAAGACCCCCTCGCCGCCCGCCCCTAGCCCTTCCCCCCCGCGTTTTTTTGCCCGGGCAACCGACTCTCCGCCCTCCGGTAATTTTGCCAACCTTTGGCAAAATCCCCCGCCAGCGGATTCCCTCACGCCCCCGCCGGAACCGCTACCGCGGCGAGCTCTTCCACGGCATGCACCGGGAAATCCTCAGGTCTGGCGTCCGGGCGAATCCACTCCCCGGCCAGTTCGCCGGACAGGATGAACGGCATCCGGTCGTGCAACCGGGCAAGTTCCGGCGTCGGCGGACGGGTCAGAATCGCAAAAACGGGCACGTCCCCTTCCATCCGGTAGAGACCGCAAAGCCAGAGCACTGGCGCGCCGGGCGCGAAAATCCGGTATTTCGCGCCGACGCGTTTCTTTCCCGACGGGTCGGCCGTGTGCTCCCATTCGTAGTACCACGACGCCGGCACGACGCAGCGCCGCCGTGCCCAGGAGTCCCCGAAAAGCGGCTTTCCCGCCGCGGTCTCCGTCCGGGCGTTCACGACGAGTCCCCCGCCGGGCAACCGGAAGCCCCACCGCATCGGAAAAACGCCCCGCCCGCCGTTCCGCCCGGGCGCGAGGACCGGCGCCACGTCGGTCGGCCGGATGTCCCCTTCGACCGCAACCGTCTTGCCCGCGTCACGGACCTTTCCGGCCAGCCGCGAAGCCAACGCCCGTTCCGCGATTTTCCGCAACTCCCGGCTTCCCGGCTTCAGATGGAACCGCGTGCACACGCGCCGCCCCTCAGCCCGCCCCGACCACCATCCGGATTTCTTTCACGTCCCCCAGCCCCGGCAGCGCCTGCACCCGCCGCAGCATTTCCGCCAGCATCCCCGACCCCTGCAGTTCCATCTTGAATCCCGGATGCGACACCCGCACGAACAGCACCCGCCGCTCCAGCCGGTCCGGCACGACGTGCGGCGCCAGCATCCGCCCCGTGATTTTCTCCCATTCCTCCTGCACCCGCGAAAAGCGCCCCTGCTCCCGCAGGCCCATCGAATTCACCACCCCGCCCAGCACGTCCCCGATGCGCACGAAACCCTTCGGCGCCGGACCGAACACCGGCCCGTCCACCTGGCACCGCTCCGCGAAGACCATCTCCCGCGAATCCCGCTTCTCTGGCTTTTTCGAAGGCATGGTTCCATCCTACCCTCTCTCCCGCCGCCCGTTCAATCCCCAACCTTCCGCCGAAAAACACACGGAAAACCCAATGTTTTCCTTGATCTTGCGTTCCCGCGGCGTCCGTCCTTCCCCTCGCCGCCCGCTTCCGCTAGAATCCCCGCCATGAACACCCCCACCCGGCTCGGCCTCGTCCTCGAAGGCGGCGGCATGCGCGGACTCTTCACCGCCGGCGTCCTCGACGCCCTCTTCGCCGCCCGCATCCGCTTCGACGGCATCATCGGCGTCTCCGCCGGCGCCGCCTTCGGCTGCAACTACAAATCCCGCCAGCCCGGCCGCGTCCTCCGCTACAACCTCCGCTTCTGCCGCGACCGCCGCTACTGGGGCTGGGGCTCCCTCTTCCGCACCGGCGACCTCTTCAACGCCGACTTCTGCTACCGCGCCCTCCCCCTCGAACTCGACCCCTGGGACGCCGCCGCCTTCGAAGCCGACCCCACCCGCTTCTGGGCCGTCGCCACCGACGCCGACACCGGTGCCCCCGCCTGCGTCGAAATCGCCCGCACCGACGCCACCACCCTGGACTGGTTCCGCGCCTCCTCCTCCATGCCCCTCGTCTCCCGCCCCGTCCCCATCGGCGGCCGCCGCTACCTCGATGGCGGCCTCTCCGACTCCATCCCCCTCGCCAAATTCCAATCCCTCGGCCACGCGAAAAACGTCGTCGTCCTCACCCGCCCCGCCGGCTACCGCAAGAAAAACTCGCCCCTCCTCCCCCTCTTCCACCCCTTCCTCCGCGGCCTCCCCGCCGTCGAAAACGCCCTCCGCACCCGCCCCGCCCGCTACAACCAATCCCTCGATTTCCTCGCCGCCGAAGAAGCGAAAGGCAATGCCTTCGTCATCCGCCCCTCCGCCCCGCTCCCCATCGGCCGCGTCACCCGCTCCCCCGCCGCCGTCCAGGCCGCCTACGACCTCGGCCAGGCCGCCGCCGCCCGCCTCCTCCCCGCCCTCCTCGACTGGCTCCCCCCCGCCAACCGCCCCTCCGCCTCCTGACATCCCCTTTCCCCCGCGCCGTTTCCCGGATTTTTGCCTTTCAACCGCAGGGAAACGGTTTCCGGAAGGAACGAAGGGCGACGCCTTCGCCATCCGTCCACCCGCCCCGGTTTCCGCATTTTTGTGTTGCATCCGCAGGGCAACGGTTTCACAGTGAAAATCAAGTTTTGGCATGAATTTCAACGTAGAAACCAATGGGCGGCCGCCGCCCGGCCGCGTCCGGAAATCCCGGAAGACGCTTGCCGTCCTGCTGGCCCTCCTCGTGGCCGCGGCCGCCGGATGGCTTGTGACGACGGGTCTGCGCTGGAGCTATTTGTACCATCCCGACGAAGTCAGCATCGCCCAATGGATGTACCAGGTGGTCGAAGAGGGCTACATCCGGGACCGCGCCTACCCCAGCGGTTGGTTCGAATTGTTCCGCATCCGGCACCGTCTGGCAAAAAGCGCCGAGAATCTGGACCGCAACTGGCAACGGCACGTCACGCAGGACGGCGTGGTGACAGCCACCGAGACCGCGTCCTACGTCCCGCGGCCGGACCCTCCGTCCCCGAAACCGACCATCCAGGACGGACGGGATTTCAACGCGTGGCTTTACGTCCTGACCGCCCTTTTCCTCTATGCCGCCTGCCTCGAAGCGGGCTTCCATCCGGTCGCTGCCTTCGTTTCCGCCTTGTTCTTCCTCGCCTCGGCCGTCCCGCTCGAATTCGCGCATTACTGCGAAACGGACGCGGGTCTGCTCGTGTCCATGGCCTTTTTCGCCTGGCTGTCCGCCCGGGCGCTCCGGAAAAAATCGTCTTTCCTGGTTCTGGCCGCCGGATTCGCGGCCGGATTCGCCGTATCCTGCAAATTCACGCTGGTGCCCCTGCTGCTGTGGGTGTTCGCCGCCCCCGCCGTCCTGTGCCGCGGAACCGGAAAAACGCGTTTCCGCCCCGCCCGTTTCGCCCTCCTCGCCGCCGGGGGCCTCCTCGCGGCCGCCGCCGGCTATCTGGCGGGAACGCCCGCCCTCCGCCTCGCGCCGGGGTGGTACTTCGACATGCTCCGGCACGCCTCCGACCGGACATATGCCGAAATCGACTTGAACCTGGGCGGCCGCCACGCGTGGGGGCAGGCCACGCTCCTCCGCATCGCGGATTTGCGCCGGGGCCTTTCCGCTTTCGGTGCGTTGCCGTTGCTTTGGGGCGTTTTTTCGTGGTGCTTCTGGTTCCGGAAACCCTTCCGCCGCCAGTTGGCGGGCCTCCCCGCCCTGCTGCCCCTGTTTTTCCCGTTCCTCGTCTGTCTGTGCCCGTTCGTGCGCCTGCAGGAACTGCTGCCCTGTTCCATCCTCTTCGCGATGGGAACCGGCCTGCCGTTGGCGTGCCTCCTTTCCGCCGGGACGGCGGGCGCGCCGCTCCGGCGGAAAGGCCTCCTCGCCGTTTCGGCGGCAACCCTTTTCGGACTGGCGGCGTTCGCCTCCGGCTTGATCCGCGCCTTGGGCATGGACTCCTGCTTCTCGATGCGCGATACCCGCGCGGAAACGCAGAACTGGTTCCACGACTCCCTGCCCTCGAAGGCTCCGGTGGCCTTCGACGATTACGTCGGGCAAATCGCCCGCGGGGTGGACTGCGTTGCCAGCGGCTTCCAGGGACTGCCGTTCTGCTGGAAGGGCCGCCCGGAAGGCGCGCCCGGCGCGGCAACGCCCCTGTATTACGTCGAAAACGTCGGTTTCGCGGGCCGCCTCCCCATCCGGGATGCGCGCACGGGCCGCCTTTTCCCGGAAGTCGGAAAGCGGATGGCCGACTACGAAGCCTCCGTCTTCCCCCTGAAAACCTGGTCGGTTTCCCGCAAGGTTTCCAGACCGACCTTCGGGCAGCCCCCCGTCCGCCTGGTGGCGTTCGACGCGCCTGCCCCGGATGCGTTCGACGTTCCCCTCGGTTTTTCCGGGCCCGTCCGCATCATTGCCGACGGAGCGCAACTGTACGACGCCCCGGGCGTCCCCGGTCTGGGCGCCTGCCGCGCGCTCCGCACGGTCGGGAAACGGGGAACGGTGCACCTCAAACTGGAAGACGCGCCCCGCTGGCTCGTGACGCGGATGCTGGAAGGCGGCGAAACGGTCCGGATTTCCCGCGAAGGCCTCTTCTTCCCGAAGAAAACGGACTTGCCGCCCGGCGGCGCCGTCGCGGCCGCCTTGCGCCCCGGCCTTTTCGAACGTCTCCGCTCCTTTTCCGGGGCTTTTTCCTCCATGAAATGCCGGATGCGCGGCGACGACCAGACCATCGTCTGCGCCTCCTTCCTCACCGGTTCCCCCGCCGAAGCCGCCCGCGAGCTGCGCCTCGGCGGAGACCCCGGCGCCGCGTTGCAGCTCCTCCGCTCGGCCGCCCCTCTGGACGCGGAAGCCCGCGTCGAAGCCTTTCTCGCGTCCGCGGCGCTCGGCCGCCCGCCCGAAGCGGAGTGGGCGGAAAGCGCGCGGACGGCCCTCGCGGCCTGCGACCGTTTGGCCCTCGTCCAACCATCCATGGGACGGACGGATGCGACGTTGTGCGGCGTCCCCGTCGGCATTCTCGCGGATTTCGCCCGGCTGCGGACGGGCTGGCAGCTGTTCGCCCCCGGCTATCCGCTTCCCGTCTATCTCCCCCCCGGCCGTTACGGCATGCGTCTCGTCTTCCACGGACACGGCGTCCCCGACATGCCCCCCCGGCTTTTTGCCGTGCAGGAAGGGGATTTTGCGCCGATGCGCGATGAAACCGGGAAGTGGACATGCAGCACGACCCTAGACGTGCGCGAAGGACAGGTGCTGCACTTCCTGGACAAGAAAGACGGAGTTGTCTTCGAGCCTTTCTGGGCCGAGCCGGAAATTTCCTGGTCTCCCGTGGATTTCACCCTCGCCGCCGCGGAAACCCTCCGTGCCGCGTTGGACGGGAATCATCCGCCGCGGAACTGATTCCGCCCCTGCCCCCGCTCCCGTTTTCGCTTGCGCCGTTCCCCCGAACCTGCCAAACCACGCGCATGAACTGCAACATGGAGCATGTCCCCTCCCCCGACGCCCGGCCGCTGCCCGCCGACGCCTTCACCATCGTCATCCCCACCTGGAACAACCTCCCCTACCTCCGCCTCTGCGTCGACGCCATCCGCCGCCATTCCGATCGCCCGCACCAGATCGTCCTCCACGTCAACGACGGCTCCGACGGCACCCTCGACTGGGCCCGCGCCGAACGCCTCGACTTCACCCGCACCCCGGAAAACACCGGCATCTGCTGGGGCGTCAACGCCGCCCGCACCCTCGCCCGCACGCCCTTCCTCCTCTACATGAACGACGACATGGCCGTCTGCCCCGGCTGGGACGCCGCCCTCCGCCGCGCCGTCGCCGCCGCCCCCGCCGGGCGCTGGTGCCTCTCCGCCACCATGATCGAGCCCTACCCGACCCGCAGCCGCCCCGTCGTCGCCCCGCACGATTTCGGCCGCTCCCCCGACACGTTCGACGAACCCCGCCTCCACGCCGCCCTCCCTTCCCTCGCCAAGCCCGACTGGCAGGGCTCCACCCGCCCGCCCGTCCTCGTCCCCGTCGCCCTCTGGGACCTCGTCGGCGGCTACAGCGTCGAACTCTCCCCCGGACTCTACACCGACCCCGACTTCACCATGAAGCTCTGGCAGGCCGGCATCCGCCACTTCCGCGGCGTCGGCGACAGTCTTGTCTACCACTTCGTCTCCAAGACCCTCTCGCGCCTGAAGCCCAACGACGGCCGCCGCCAGTTCCTCCGCAAATGGGGCGTTTCCGCCTCCGTTTTCCAGCGCGAAATCCTCCACCTCGGCGAGCCGTGGTCCGGCCCGCTCCCCGAACGCCCCGACGCGACGCCCTCCCTCCGCCGCGCCCTCTTCCGCAACCGCCTCTCCCAGCGGTTCCTCCCCCCCACCCCGTCATTCCTGGACTGACGCCCCGCCGCCCTCCAGCCGCGCCACCACGTCCCGGAACGCGCGCGCCGGCGGATTGTCGTCGAACATCGCCATGAACGGCTCGCCCGCGTCGCCCCCGCGGCATACCGCCGGATCCAGCGGAATCTTCCCCAAAAACGGAATCCCGTACTCCGCCGCCAGCCGTTCCCCGGCCCCCGACGAAAACACCTCCGTCACTTCCCCGCAGTGCGGACACACGAAGCCGCTCATGTTCTCCACCAGCCCCGCCACCGGGAACGACAGCTTGTTGCAGAACACCACCGATTTCGACACGTCCTCCGCCGCCACCTCCTGCGGCGTCGTCACGATCACCGCCTTCCCCCCGCCCGCGTCCGCCAGCAGCTGGCAGATCGTCAGCGGCTCGTCGCCCGTCCCCGGCGGCACGTCCACCACCAGCGCGTCCAGCTTCCCCCACTCCGCCTGCGACAGGAACTGCCGGATCAGCCCGATTTTCATCGGCCCCCGCAGGATCACCGCCGAATCCGGCGACCCCAGGACGAACCCGACCGACACCACCTTCAGCCCGCCCGCCTCCACCGGCACGAACCGCCCGTCCTCCGTCGCCCCCATCCGCGCCCCCTCCAGATGCAGCATCCTCGGCACGCTCGGCCCGTGCAAATCGATGTCCAGCAACCCGACCTTCCGTCCCCCCTGCGCCAGCGCCAGCGCGAGGTTCACCGCCACCGTGCTCTTCCCCACCCCGCCCTTCCCCGACATCACAACGTACTTCTCCGCAATCCCCCCCAGCACCGCGCGGATGCGCAAATCCTCCGGATTCTGCGCGCACGACGCGCAGTTTCCCCCGGAGGGGCAGTTGGAGGCGGACGGACAGCTGCTGCTTTCGCTCATGGTTCGGTTCCTTTCGCTTTCGTTCCGC
>Ga0310786_10012242_pt1 | contig 10634 bp, 8 predicted proteins | sample AusTroGonzalo_MG_FD_203881 | JGI IMG/M metagenome (GOLD analysis project Ga0310786, IMG submission 203881) | Bovine rumen microbial communities from tropical cattle in Woodstock, Queensland, Australia - Gonzalo_03 (v2) (version 2) | ecosystem: Host-associated > Mammals > Digestive system >...
GAAGCAGTTCATCCGCAAGATGATCGGCGACATCATAGACCAGGGATGGGACGCCATCATCTGCCATCTCGGCGAGGACTACGAGCTCGTCGAAGGATTGGCCGACATGCAGTGCACCGTCGTCGGTGACACGACATCTCCCGCATCCCTGCAGAATCTGGACAAGGCGCTCAGGGATGCCACCAAGGGCATGGAGCCCGTCGATTATCCGGTGGATAGGAACGCCCAGATGTTGAACATGCTCAGGTTCCAGTTCGGGGACGATGCGGCCGCGCTGTTGATGGACGGGAACACCTACGCCATCGGCAAGTTCCCCTACTTCAAGCTATTCCGCGAGGATCCGGAGCACAAGAAAGTCCAACTCGGGATGTTCACCCCGGAGAGGGGCGGCATATCGCTCACCCTGGAGGGCGCCCAGATACTGGCCGACGGAGGATATCCCGTGGCCGAGGTCCTGGACTTCGAGATGAAGGGCAACCTGTTCGCGGTCGGTGTCATAAAGGCAGATCCCAGGATCCACGTGGGCGACGAGGCCATAGCCGTGTGCAACGGAAAGGTACGCGTGGTGGGCGTGGCGGCGATGTGCGGTCAGGAGATGACCGACCTCAAGAGGGGCATCGCCGTCAAGACCAGGCACAAGTCGAAATGACCCCCTAAGTGATGACATGATCCGCGACAGGCCCGAGAGCACGGTCGACTATTCCGACAGGGACAGCTGGGCGATGTTCGGAGCGGACGAGCAGAAGGAGGTGGACACCTTCCTGGTCGCACCCACGGTGGACGTCCGCAGCGAGTACAACATGTCCCTCTCCGATGAGGACAACAGGCATCGCTTCTACGGTGCGCTGAGGATGCAGAGGGGGATCTACGAGGATTCGTCCAGGATATTCGCTCCGTACTATCATCAGTGCAGCCTGCGCGTGTTCCCCATGGAGCCGGAGGAGGCATGTCCCTTCACGGGCATCGCGTATTCCGATGTCTCCGCCGCGTTCTCGTACTATCTGGAGCATCTCAACGGAGGGCGGCCCATAATCCTTGCAGGATTCTCCCAGGGCGCCGAGATGTGCATCCTCCTACTGGAGGAGTACTTCGGGGACCAGTCCCTGCGGGACAGGCTGGTGGCGGTGTATGCGCCCGGATGGGCATTGACCGAGGATATGGTATCGTCCAACCCTCACATCCGGCCCGCACGCTGTTCCGATGATGTCGGCGTCGTGATATCCTTCGACTGCGAGGCGCCATGCGTGGGCAGCACCGTCGTCAATCCCATAGGTAGGAAGGCGTACTCCATCAATCCGTTGAACTGGAGGACGGACTCCGTCAGGGCGGATCGGTCCCTGAACCTCGGTGCGAGGATCATGAGGTCCAACGGAGATGTGAAGGCCGAGATCCCGGAGTTCTGCGGATGCTACATCGACGAGGAGCGCGGGGCGCTGAAGGTGACGGATGTGGACCCGAAGGTCTACCGGCCGCTGATCGACTTCTTCCCGGAAGGCTCCTTCCACATCTACGACTTCGAGTTCTTCTTCCACAACCTGCGCACGAACGTGGCCGAGAGGATAAAGGCGTTCCAGCAGAGGTATTAACGTTGTTAATACATCCATGTACCAGCAGAACGTCCAGATGAATGACCGTTTGGGCTAACGAAGTGCCCAACTCCTTAAATACTGGTGCTTGTTAATGAATAGTGAGCACAGCAGGAGTTGTGTCTTTTCTCATCTGTTGGGAGATTAACTATGACTGAGGAGACTCTTAAGACCGGTACAACCACAATCGGACTGAAATTGAAGGACGGAGTTATTCTGGCCACCGACCAGAGGGCCACCATGGGCAACCTGATCGCCGACAACCACTGCCAGAAGGTATTCCCTATCGCAGACAACCTCGGCATGACCATCGCCGGAGGTGTCGGCGACGCGCAGCTGCTGATCCGCTACCTCCAGAGCGAGATCTCCATCTACAAGATGAGGAAGGGAGCCCCCATGTCCGTGCAGACAGCCGCTACCATGATCGGCAACATCCTCCGCCAGGGATTCTATGTCGCGCCTCTCGTGGGCGGATACGACAAGACCGGCGGACACATCTTCAGCGTTGACATGGCCGGCGGAGTCCTTGAGGACAACTACACATCCTCAGGCTCAGGTTCCGTGTTCGCTCTCGGTTCCCTCGAGGCCGCATACAAGCCCGAGATGACCAAGGAGGAAGGCATCGACTGCGCCATCACCGCTCTCAACTCCGCCAGGAGGAGGGACAACTACTCCGGAGACGGATTCCTGGTGTCCTACGTCGGACCCGACGGATATGAGGAGATCCCCCGCGAGGAGATCATCTCCCGCTGCGAGAAGCTGGGATTCAAGTTCCCTAACTGATAACGATCATTCCCAAACCCCTTCCAAACCCCTTCTCCAATAAACCGTACCTTTTCAAAGCTGGATTTGAAATGAACGTAGACAAGCTGTTTGAGACCCTGACGGGAGAAGTGAAGAGACTGGTCCCTTCGGACATGAAGATCACGTCCATCAATTTCGAAGGACCTGTGGTCGTCGTCTATACGGACGAGTACGAGAAGTTCTCCGCGGACGACAGTCTGGCGAGGACCATCGCACAGAACATCCATCGCAGGGTGGACATTAGACCGGACCCCTCGACCCTCGAGGATGCCGACAAGGTGGAGGCCAGGATCAGGGAGATGATCCCTGCGACGGCCGAGATATTCGACATCAACTTCGTGGAGGAGACAGGGGAGGCCATCGTCGAGGCCATCAATCCCAGCGAGGTCGTCGGGAAGGAGGGACAGCGTCTCACGGAGCTAAGGAAGGAGACGGGTTGGAACATCAAGGTCATGAGGGCGCCGCCCATACCGTCCAAGACGGTATCGGATGTCAGGGGATACCTGCGCGCCAACCACGACGAGAGGCAGGAGATGCTCAAGTATGTGGCAAGGAGGATCGCCAGGCCCAAGCTCGAGGGAGAGCAATGGGTCAGGATGACCGCCATGGGAGGTTTCAGGCAGGTCGGGCGCTCGGCGTCGCTGCTCACCACCAGGGAATCCAAGATCCTCATCGACTGCGGACTCGATCCGTCATCCGATGCCACGCCGTACTTTGCGATCCCGGAGGCCCAGCCCCTCGCGGACATCGATGCGGTCGTCATCACCCACGCCCACCTGGACCACTGCGGTACGCTTCCAGCGCTGTTCAAGTACGGTTACAAGGGTCCCGTCTACTGCACGCCGCCCACCAGGGACCTAATGGCGCTTCTGCAGCTGGACAACATCAAGCTCGGATTCGGGGAGGACAAGAAGACCCCGTACGATGCATCCCATGTGAGACAGGAGATCCTGCACACGATCACTCTCAAGTACAACGAGACCACCGACATCGCACCCGATGTCAGGCTCACGTTCCACAACGCCGGCCACATCCTGGGCTCGGCCATCGCTCACTTCCACATCGGGGACGGACTCCACAACGTGGCGTTCTCAGGCGATACGAAGTACGAGAAGACTTGGCTCTTCAACCCTGCCAACAACAGGTTCCCCAGGCTCGAGACGCTGGTCATCGAGTCCACCTATGGCGGACACAACGACGTCACCCCCACCAGGGCCGAAGCATCTGAAGAGATGGGTAACCTTCTCCAGAGGGCCACCGCCAAAGGCGGCAAGGTCCTGATCCCCGTCTTCGCCGTGGGAAGGTCCCAGGAGGTCATGCTGGTGATCGAGGAGCAGATGCGCTCGGGCAAGATACCCAAGTGCCCGGTCTACCTTGACGGTATGATATGGGAGGCCACTGCGATCCACACCGCATACCCGGAGTATCTGAACAGCTCGCTCAGAACGCAGATCTTCCAGCAGAACGAGAACCCGTTCCTCTCGCCCATATTCAAGAGGGTCGAGACCGCCGACATGAGGGAGGAGATCTGTCATTCCCCCGACCCGTGCATCGTCCTCGCGACCTCGGGTATGATGTCCGGCGGACCGGTCATGGAGTACTTCCGCGAATGGGCCGATAACGAGAATAACTGGCTCCTCTTCGTCGGATACCAGTCCGAGGGCTCGATCGGAAGGACCATCCAGAGGGGACGCAACGAGATCACCCTCAGCATGAAGGGAAGGCCCATCGACCTCCAGATCAAGATGCAGAGGGTCACCGTCGACGGATTCTCGGGACACTCCGACAGGAAGCAGCTCATGAGGTACATCTCGTCCCTGGAGCCCAAGCCGAACAAGATCATCATCGGTCACGGCGAGGACAAGAAGTGTACCGATTTCGCGTCGTCCATCTACAAGAAGTTCGGCATCGAGACCAAGGCCCCGCAGAACCTCGAGACCATCAGGCTCAGATGACTCTTCGTTGGTCAAGCAGCTTTAGGAACTTGGTCCCGTTCATCTGCTCGCTCGTGACGAATTCCCCGTCGCGGAAAAGCGAGTATGTCGTGACCGGAGTGGGTGCGTTCTGCGCATCCTCTTTGCTGTCGATCCTCACGGCCTTGAATTGAGCCCCCTCGTTTGCCGCAGTCTCCTCGAGGATGGGGACGTACTTCGCGTTGAACGGGCACTGGTGGGTGTAGAACAGGACGTAACCTTCGCAGTCGATGTGCGGATGCTTTGCGCATTCCTTGATGGATGGTGTTGTAGTTCCATCATCGAAGGGGAGATGCCACAGCTGTATCCCGTTACCGGCCTCGTCGCATACCTCGAATCCCTTGTGCCTCAGGTACTTCGGATCCGCCAGGAAGGGTCTCTTCTTCTCGGAGGACAGGATGCAGAGTCCTATCCTGCCCTTCTCCCTGCTGTCGCGGATGCATTCGGAGAGGAGGTCGTTGGAGTATCCGTGTCCTTTGAGTGAACCGGATACCCACAGACAGTCTATGTACATGTAGCCGGGGGCATCGATGGGGATCCAAGCGTTCTCGGCCGGTATGTACTCGATGAAGCATTTCCCGCGCTCCGCGCTCTTCAGGAAGACCAGTCCGTCATCGAACCTGTCGGCCAACCATGCCTTCTTCGAGGATACCTGCACATCCTTGTCGTTCGATATGGCGCAGCATATGTGCTCCTTCGAAAGGTTGTCCCTCGTCACCCTGATGTAGTCCATGGATCGTCGGATGGGATTGCGCATCGCCCGATATATGGGCTACTCGGAGCATTGTACAAAAGTGTGGGATGGCGGAAGGAACGATGAGAATGGTTGGGGTTGGAAGAGCTCCTCCCGCCAGGATCAGCGGGAGGATTTGATTGTGATCACCAGTTGGTTGCCCTGACTTCGAAGAAAGACTGGGCGTGCTTGCACACGGGACAGACCGTGGGAGCTTCCTCGCCGACATGGATGTATCCGCAGTTGCGGCATTTCCACATGACGACCTTGTCCTTTTTGAACACGATGCCCTCCTCGATGTTCTTGAGGAGTGCGAGGTATCTCGCTTCGTGGGTCTTCTCGATCTCTCCGACCATCTCGAAGAGCTTTGCGATCTGTTCGAAGCCCTCGGCCTTGGCGGTCTCGGCGAACTCCTTGTACATCGTGGTGTACTCGTAGTTCTCTCCCTCTGCAGCTGCCTTGAGGTTCTCCACTGTCTTGGGAACCTTTCCTCCGTGGAGCTCCTTGAACCAGATCTTGGCGTGCTCCTTCTCGTTCTCGGCGGTCTCAAGGAAGATGTCGGCGATCTGCTCGTAGCCTTCTTTCTTGGCCTGGGATGCGAAGTATGTGTACTTGTTCCTGGCCTGGCTCTCACCGGCGAAGGCGGCCATCAGGTTGGCCTCTGTCTTTGATCCTTTAAGTTCCATATTAGTAACCTCGGAACATCCATCAGCGACCCCATTAATAAGGATGCCCATAGGTCCGTTTTCTTTAGGAAATGTTAAACGCCAGACGATAGTTAGACGACCCATGCGCGGTGACTGCATATGGTCGTTCTTCTCCCTTCTAGGAACTATCAGCATCACCGAGGACGGCAGCGGGAACATAACCGGCGTTTATCTGCCAAGCGACAACCTGCCTCCCATGGACCAGTGCGAGACATCGGCCCTCAGGGATGCCTCCAGGCAGATCAACGAGTACCTGTCCGGCAAGCGCATGGACTTCGATCTCGACCTTTACTACGACGGTTCTGATTTCCGTTGCAGGGTCATGGAGGAGCTCAACAGGATCCCCTACGGGGAGGTCCGTACATACAAGCAGGTGGCGGAGGCCATAGGGTATCCGAGGTCGATGAGGGCCGTGGGCATGGCCTGCGCGGACAATCCCCTGCCGATCCTGGTTCCCTGTCATCGCGTGGTCCCTTCATCGGGAGGGTATGGGAACTATAGGGGCGGAACGTCCCTGAAGCGCAGGCTCCTGAACTTGGAGGGGATATCCTTTGATCGATTACCGCAGGATGCTCTTCGATGCCGCAGAGCCGGAATATGCAAGGTTCTCATCCAAGCTGATCCCGGGGAAAGAGGGGATCATGGGCGTCAGGGTGCCCACCCTCAGGAGGATCGCCAAGGAGATAGTCTCTGACGATTGGAGGGCCTTCCTGGAGGAGGAGCCGGAATGCTTCGAGGAGGAGTTCCTCAAAGGCCTCGTCATCGCCACCGCCCCTATGGATGCGGAGGAGAGGATCGTGCTCACCGATGGTTTCCTCGACACCATCGACAACTGGTCGGTATGCGACTCATTCTGCCAGTCTTGGAAGTTCCGGAAGAAGGAGTCCGAGCACGTCTACGGGTATTTCGCATCGCTCATGGATTCGGACGACGAGTTCCGCATGAGGGTATCCGTGGTGTTCCGCATGGACCATTTCCTCGACGAAGGCCATGTCAAGGACATCATCGAAGATATCGAGGGCCATCGCAACGAAGGATACTATTACAGGATGGGTGCGGCATGGGCCATGTCCTTCTGCTACATCAAGTTCCCATCCGAGACTTATGCATCTTTGGAGTCCGGCAGTTTGGATGATTGGGTGTGCAGGAAATCCATACAGAAGATATGCGAATCCTACAGAGTGCCAGATGACGATAAGAAACGCCTCAGGGAGCTGAGGGACGCATTACGATGCAGTCAATGAACCTATGAATAATATTTTAAAGAAGGGAACTATGGGTGGCGTATGGACTCCAGGCTCGGTATCTCTGTGGCATTGTTGGTCATTGCTATGGCCATGTTCGTGCCAGCGGTGGATGCGGGCTCGGAGACGGTCGGAGAGACCATATTCACTTACACTGCCCAGCTGGACGAGAACAGCCTTCTCGTCTACAAGGAGGTAGGCAAGGCCACCTCCGTGGACGATTCCACGAGGACCTTCAAGGTCGAGCTCGAGAAGACCAGGCTGTTCAAGGAGGAGAGCGAGGCGAAGACCTACGGGACCTTCCTGGTGAACCAGGCCCTGTCCGCCGAGTATCTGAGCAACCCAATGATACCTTACCTCTGGAATTATCCCGTCTGCAATTTGGAAGTCACATCCGAGATCGATAAGGTCAAGGATTCCTCCAGCGGACAATCCACGACTTACTACGCCGTTTCGAGCGTCACCTTCAGCCTGTCCGTGCCCGAGGGGATCACATCGGACTCCATGAAGCAGCTCAACGACGCCATCAAGGACATCAAGGTCAACGGCAACACCGATGCCGACAAGGTCGTATCCATGATGAACTATCTCAACTCCCTGTCCTTCCAGAAGGATGACGAGGGCAAGATCAGCAACATCTACGACGCACTAGTGTCCAAGAGGACCACATCCGCAGGGGTCGCCCAGGCGTTCACCCAGCTGTGCATCCTCAACAACATCCCGGTCCTCACGGTGGCCGGGGACAACATAATGGCCAAGGACGAGTCCCTCAGCTTCTGGAACTACGTGTATCTGGAAGGCGACCAGAGCGGCTCGACCGAATTTTCATGGTACATGGCCGACGCCTCGTACGCCCAGTCGACTGGGATCTCCGGATATCTGACCGAGGTCTCGTTCGACGGTAAGACGTACTCGATGGGCGCGGCCCATTGTTCGGATCTGCAGCTCGTGGGGGAGAACACCCTCATCCTGCCTCAGATCTCAAAGGACAAGTACGTTCCGGTCGGGGGACCGCCGTTCCTCGAGCTTTACGGAGAGAAGCTGCTGCTGATCGTCCTAGGATTGGTGGTGGTGTTGGGCCTGGTCTACGCGATCAGGACAGGAAATATCTGAATGAATAGGAGAACGGGGTAAAAATGATAGAAGAAAGGAAAGAGAGGTGCACGCTGTCCGTCGAGGCATGGGTGGACCAGCAGTCGTTCCGTACTACGGACGATATCGATATCCCTTCGATGATGGCAGACCGTGTCATCGGACAGGACAGGGCCGTCGAGATCATGAGGAAGGCGGCGCTCCAGAAGAGGCATGTCATGCTTATCGGAGAGCCCGGTACAGGAAAGTCCATGCTGGCGAACTCCATGGTGGAGTATCTGCCTAAGGAGGCCCTGGAGGATATCGTTGCATACCACAACCCCGAGGATTTCAACGAACCCAGGATCAGGACGTTCCCGGCAGGGAAGGGCAAGGCCGTGGTCAACGAGCAGAAGGCCGCAGCCGCCGCCCAGAAGACTCAGAAGAACTCTGCATACATCTACATCTGCATAGCGCTGCTCATCCTCGGATTGATCGGCGCGATGTTCTTCGGATACACCATAGCGCTCCTCGCGTTCATGGGTGTGTTCCTCATCATACTGCTGTTCAGGAACCCGCTGCAGCAGAGGACCGAGGTCGCCATCGTGCCCAAGGTCCTCGTCGGACACGATCCTGGCGACACGCCACCATTCGTGGATGCCACAGGTACCCACGCCGGTGCGCTGCTGGGCGATGTCAGGCACGATCCGTTCCAGTCCGGAGGATTGGAGACGCCGTCCCACGACAGGATCGAGGCCGGATGCATACACAAGGCCAACAAGGGGGTGCTCTACCTCGACGAGATCAACCTGCTCAGGATCGAATCCCAGCAGGCGCTCCTCACCGCCATGCAGGAGAAGAAGATGTCCATCACCGGACAGTCCGAACGCTCATCCGGTGCCCTGGTCAAGTCCGAGCCCGTGCCCTGCGACTTCATCCTCGTCTGCGCCGGTAACCTGGATGCGATCCAGGGGATGCACCCCGCCCTCAGGTCGAGGATCAGGGGATACGGTTACGAGGTCTTCATGGAGACCAACATGCCCGATACCGATGAGAACCGTCTCAACATCGCCAGGTTCGTCGCCCAGGAGGTCAAGAAGGACGAGAAGATCCCGCCGTTCGACAAGTATGCCGTGGGAGAGATCCTCAGGGAGGGTCAGCGCCGTTCCGGTAAGAAGGGCGAGATCACCCTCAGGATGAGGGAGCTCGGAGGACTGGTCCGTATCGCAGGAGATATGGCCGTCAACAAGGGCGACAAGCTCGTCACCGCCGAACATGTCATGGCCGCCAGGGAGACCGCACGCAGCCTGGAGCAGCAGATCGCCGACAAGCAGATCGAGGGAATGATGAGGTACCAGCTCTTCCACAACGAGGGAGAGGCCGTCGGACTCATCAACGGACTCGCCGTCCTCAGCAACGGCAACTCCTCCGAGATGTCGGGAATGGTCATGCCGCTGGCGGCTGAGGTCACTCCCGCCATGAGCAAGAAGGGCGGTAAGATCATCGCCACCGGACAGCTCGGCAAGATCGCGCAGGAGGCCGTCGACAACATTGCGGCCGTCATCAAGAAGTTCACCCAGACCGACCTGTCCGAGCTGGACATCCATCTCGAGTACGTCGCCGCATACAACGGTGTGGACGGGGACAGCGCATCGGTCACCATGGCCACCGTCATAATCTCCGCCCTGGAGAACATCCCGATCCGCCAGGACCTCGCGATGACCGGTTCCCTGAATGTCAGGGGTACCGTCATGCCCATCGGAGGCGTCACCGCGAAGCTCGAGGCGGCCGCCAACTCCGGCCTCAAGGTCGCTCTCATCCCCAAGGAGAACGAGAAGGACGTGATGATCGACAGGAAGTACTACGACATGATCGAGATCTACTGCATGGAGACCCTTCGCGACGTGTTCGAGTATGCCTTCGTGGACTGCCCTGCCAAGCAGAAGTACCTCGATGCGCTCCTTCCGCTGAACCCCAACGGATCCACCGCCTACAGGGTGCCCATCCCGGAGAGGTACAAGAAGGACATGGAGCCCTCCGCGGAGGCCCCCATGGCAGAGGAGCAGCCGGCCACCGTCGTCACTGAGACCGAGACCGTCGCCGAAGCCACCGAGTGAACCATCTTAACGATCAAAACGAGGGGGCGACCCCTCACTTTCATCTTCTGGCAACTATTATTATACAGATTGCGTTAGCAGAACCGGTTAAAATGGCCGACAGGGTAGCAAACTTGAAACGCGAGACCAGGGAGACCAACATCTCCGTGGACCTCAACATCGACGGCAGCGGACAGTTCGCGGTCGATTGCGACATCCAGTTCCTCAAGCACATGGTGGAGACTCTCGCCAGATACGCGGAGTTCGATCTCAAGATGGAGGCATCGGGGGACAACGACCACCACCTCATCGAGGATGTGGCCATCACGCTGGGGAAGGCCCTTAGGCAGGCGATGGCGGATGTGCCCATCGAGAGGATGGCGACATCCACGGTCGTAATGGACGATGCTATGGTCATGA
>Ga0310786_10012243_pt1 | contig 10633 bp, 8 predicted proteins | sample AusTroGonzalo_MG_FD_203881 | JGI IMG/M metagenome (GOLD analysis project Ga0310786, IMG submission 203881) | Bovine rumen microbial communities from tropical cattle in Woodstock, Queensland, Australia - Gonzalo_03 (v2) (version 2) | ecosystem: Host-associated > Mammals > Digestive system >...
GATATAAGCAGCAATCCCAACGACTTGAGGTCGCAGGGTAAGAACTTGTGTATATGGTTGAATATCTTCATCTTAGCTCCTTCATTCTATGCTCAACTCTATCTGTCCGTCATCATCATGCATCTGGTACAGATACGTGGGCTTTACTTTAACTTTTATCCTGAAATGATCTCCTGCCTTAGGCGTCATGGGATTGCCGGCGCCTATTGTAAAACTGGATAGCGAGAAACTGTTCTCGGCCTCCTGTGCCAGTCTTACAGGTGTTTCATTGTCAGGGTCCTTTCTATAAACATCATATTTGACTTTTAGCGTAACATTTGGATATTCCAGTTGAGGGGTTTGTTCATCGTCGTCATCCGGCAGATAGCTTACTGGCAGGAAACAGAACGATGAGTATTCCCGATAACTTGTGGTCAGGGTGGAGTAGTCCTTACCCTCATCAAACTTGTCTGTAACTATTCCTCCTCCCAGGAGGTATATCTCAAGGTCATCTTGATTGTCCTGACTGATATTGCCGAATACTGCATCCTGATCAGGAATGAAACCCTCCTTGAAAGAGTAGGAGTGATTACCTCTGAATGAGCGCTCGGACTTGTCAATCACCAACTTGGCCTCCTTGAGACGGATGTCGCGGATTTCGGCGTATTTTGTATCAACGCAGAATGACACCGTAGCTTTTGACAACAGATGGTCCAATGCCATCCAGACCCTGAACTGCAGATTGCTGCTGCTGCCTGTGACCTCTGTCCTGGCAACCTGGAAAGTGCCTTTGGTAAGAGTGGGGGCAGTTACAGGAACAGATGCCTGCGGGTTGCTGGAGTCATATTTCTGGAATGACGATGCTATGCATACCAGCGGATCAACCGTGGTGAGAACGTCCAGATTTGTAAAGTTGACGGCCACATTGTCCATGTCAAAATCCTGGGCGCTGTAACTGTTTCCGGTAAGGCCCCAGTTGAAAGTCTGGTTCGATGCGCCCGGCAGTGTCCATCCTGCAACGGGATTATTCTCATCACGATATGCTGATGCTGCAAAGCCAAACAGGCGATAGTCATGCTCGGCTATTACGGCTACAGATGAATACCATTCGTTGTTGTTGCGTCTGAATGTGCCGCCTATCTTGAGGTTGTCAAAATCCTGTGCTGTGGTGTTGTTGTCAGGAACGGGAACGGCATAGACTCTGATTTCGGCGCCGTTGCCAAGATTGGAGTCGCTGTATGTGCCCGTGGCATTGTTGACTGTCACGGTGCCGCGTGTCTCTATAACAGGCTGGATTCCGGTGCTTATTACAGGATAAAGAAGGACCTTGTTGCTGTCCTTGGGCTCCTCGTTTGAGGTGCAGGAAGCAAAAAGCGCCAGCACGATAGCTGCCACCAAGATATTGGTGTTCAAGAGCTTTTTCGTGATTTTGTTATAGACGTCCTTCATATATCACTGCAAAAATAGTGAATAAATCTTAAATCTCCAAATTTAAATACTATGTATTTACCAGTTATAGATTTCTTTTTCGATTTCGTATTCGTTCCAGTCCTTGATTGCTACGGACTCTACGGTGAATCCTCCACCTGTGGTGTCAAATATCAGGGTCAGTACATATATCTTGCCGGGCTGGGTTGCATATCCCGGAGCAACGGTTCCCAATGATACGGGTATTGCCGATGAGGTCTTGACCGTGCTGCCCACACTGAACTCGATGGTCATATTCTGCTTGTACCATGTGTGCGGAACCATAAGCCAGCGTGCTACCTCAACGGGAGCAAAGTTGTTTATGTAATCCGGATCCTCACTCAACTCGTTCTTGAATATGATGGGCTCATTTGATACATCCTGCATTACGTAGCTGTCTGCCAGCGTTACGGTTGATGTAGGATCGGCGTCATATCTCTGAGTAAATGTCGTGGCACCGCCTCCAAGAACCTGATATGCGGCAGCGCCGCCTGCGGGTGACGGATCACCGCTTACGGGTGTGTATGCCGACATGGTGATGGAGTTTATCCTTACTCCGCCTGTGACAACGCCGTTTTCCTCTTGAGTCGGTTCCTCCCTGCCTACGTAGTACGCCTTAATTACCAACTGAGACAGCAAGTGGCTGAAATTAAGATAAACTATGCCTGAACTGTATTCTTCGGCGTAGCGTCCTACGCTTGTGGCGGTCATGAAATCCATTGCGCCGTCATTTGCGGTCTGCCAGTTGGGAACGTTGTGAAGGGTGAGTTCTTTGTTTGCCCCGTCCAGAATATCCTGTTTGGACGGTGATGATGCATACAGTGTTGTGGCGCGGTCTCCGGCAGCAACATCGCTTTCACCGGGCAGATATGGCCAGTATGCTATGAACTGATAGCTGGCCAGCGGATTGCTGTCCCAGTATCTGAGTGGTGTATAGACCCAATCAATGCCATCGGCAAGGGCTTGAACGGCGGTCTCCACGTCCTCAATGTCAGGTTTGCCGCTGAGATTCTGCATGATAAGGTCGGGATAGACGCGCATGTTGTCAAAGAGTTTGGTCGGATCGGAGTTGACCATCTTGTATCCGTGAACTCCAAAACCGCCTGTGACAATCCATTCGGATCCGCTTTGCGCAAAGCAGTCCCTGATCATCTCATATATCCCGACGTCTTGACTCGAACTCTCGATGACGGCTTTGGTGCCGGTTTGCCGAACGCCCATGGTGATAACTCTGTCAGCCTCCTTAATTCTATGTTTGTCGCGTCGGTTGCAGGATTGCAGCGACAGCAGGGTAAGCAGCAGGATTGCCAGTGTAAAACCTTTGGATATGTATTTTTTGTCTCTTAGCATCATTGTAATCGGTTAGGTTTCTTTCTGTAAGAAAAATTCCCTATTGGTTGATGTTATACTCCACCGTGTAGGTCTGCTCCCATTCCTGGACCGTTGCGGTAAACTCGATGGCAGCGTCATCCTCTTCACGTATGGGCTGTATCACGCCTGAATCCGGATCCTTCTGGAGCTGTCTCCATTCGTCGTCATCATCTATGTCGCCGTCGCCGTCAGTATCAACGTGAACCAGTATCACATCCTTGCCTTCGGGGTTGTCGGGGTCGTTGTCACTCGGATCTTTATCCGGGTCACTATCCTGCTTACGGGTTTCGGTGTCACCGTCAACATTGTCTATGTGACCGTCTCCGTCGCGGTCCAAACCTCCCTCAAGGAGACCGTCTCCGTCGATATCCTCCCATACAATCGGGTAGGGAACCCATGCGTTGGGTATGAGGTCATCATCGTCATCGGTATCCTCGTAGATGTAAATGATGTCGGGCTCGTCGGGGTTGTAGCGCATCGTGCCCGGAGTGGGGGTGTCGTCATCGGTGGCAATGGTGTCGCCCGTGACGGGGTCGATCTGTATGCCTGCATCACCGTCGGCATCCCATGTGCGGGTGGCGCGCTGCGGGTTGAATACCAGCGTGTAGTTGTATTTGTAGTTAGGTTCCCAGCTGGTAAGAACGTGGCTTGTGCTGCCGTTGTGTCCTGTTATTCCGGCAAGCCTCATGCCATCCTTGATATAGGTTGACGATGTGCCGTCTTTGTAAACAATTCTGAATGCGGCGTCGACGGTTATGTCCTTGGGACGGGATTCGGTGCTGAACAGCTTCTGCGGAATCATCAGATAGTCGTTGTACAGAGCCTTTGCCGTCTGCGTGATGGTTATATCGGTCAACTCCGGTATGTCCATGTAATTGCGTACGTTGTCCCATGAACCTACGGCGCGGTCATTGTTCCATCCGGTCTGCCTGTAGCGGCCGGTTGACATTATGTTGTGCAGCTTTATGCGCTTGAGCACGATGCTGTCTATGCTATTGACTTCAAGCGCATTACTTACCTTGACATATACGTTTACATCGCTCAGGATGTGGTGGAAGAACATATCCACAACATTGAGCGGGTCAACTTCACGGCGCTCGGATATCATCAGGTCAATCTGCTGTGCCGGGTCGTTGGGAGTGGTGTATTCGTCAATCGATATATAGCGCTTGGCGTCGTTACTCATCTTGTAGAGGGTCTTGGAGTAGGGGAAGAATCCGTAGAACTTGTAGGTAGAGCCTACGTTCCACAGTTTCTTGTTGTCATACGTCCATGAGCCGTCATCGGTATAACGTACATCCTGGTTGTTGAATATCACGTCAACGATATCGCCTGTGGTTTGCTCGCCCCAGACGGCCATAGTGTCGCCTACGGTGAAACTGCCTTTACCTACATGCATTGATGCACGTGACATTGTGTTTACATAGTTTCCAAACTCAATATACGGCATAGCCTTACCTGCGGCATGCATGTCAATCTCATGCCTCATGTCGGTCTGCGCGCATGACACTACCACGAGTATCATGCCTGCTATCAGGCTAATCTTGAGTCTGTCTCTAACGTTCTTCATCATCATCTTCAAAGTTTTCATCTTCAGTTTTTGGTTGTATAGGACTACTGGTTAATTCTTGCTTCCTGAACTACGTGGTTGTTCCAATCCTGCACACCGCCATCAAACGTGATTGGATCGGGGCCGATGGTTATGGTAATCACGTAACTCTTTCCTGTCTCAAATCCGCTGAACAGACGGTTCAGGTTGATCCGTTCGTTAAAGCGGTTGCGGTAACCACCCTTATGGCCGATGCTATACCAAACGTGTATATACTGAGTGTCGTCCAAACGCTGCGGAATGAACAGAGACTCAAGCACGTACGCCATGCTGTCCGGTATGGCGGCATACTTGGCGCTCGTTACGGTGTAACGCGGAAGAGTGTCTATACGTGTCCATTCACGTGCCAGCTCTTCGGGGTCATCGGTCATACACTGGGTAAAATCACCCTGGCAGATAAAACTGCCTATCTTTATGCTGTCTATAGTCAACGAGATTATAGAGTCAGGCTTTACATTGCGGTTGCGGCGTACTCTGACGCACAACTTTGATAAAATATGCTGCATGTTGAATATCACCTCACTGCGGTACATACCCAACATGCTCTGGCCTGTGCGGTCCAGCATCCAGTCAGTGTCCTCAACCTTGCCAAAGTTGGCGGGAGGTGCGGGAACACCGCTGTCTATTGTGTTGTTTCCCCTTAACGTCACACCCTTCATGCTTATGGCGTGTGTCTCAGGATCTATGGTAACCGTCACTTCAGGCACGCTGTCTGAGTGCGGAGCGTAAGCACAGAATCGGTAAGAACTGTTTTTCTCCCAGTACTTTACCGGATTGTATGTCCACTTTGCCAGGGGTGCGTTGAACGTCACTGCCTGATTGAGGAAGAGACGCTCAACGATACCCTCGGGTGTGGTTTGCCATCCCCAGACTCCCATACTTGCAGTATGTTCGCTGAGCAGGGTTACGGCTCGGGTGCGTAGTATAGGGTTCTCAATAATGCCGTTGCTGAATGATATCGCCAGACCATTGCTGCCCGCGGGTTGCTCACGCATATCGCGGACGCCATCTTCATACGCACATCCCGCCATTGTCAGGATAATTCCCGACATCACCGTCTGTGCAATATGTCTGAACAGTCTGTTCATTTTCAATCTCCTACTGGCATTTTTATACCTTCCACACCTTAATTATAATATACCTTATTATCTCTCTGTAAGGTATATCTTCAAGCCGTTGTCCTTTTTTGTTTCATTTTATCCTTCTTAAATTAAAATTGAAACCCTGGGCAACAATCTTTTTATAAATATCATTGGTCCTCTGCGCTCACGCTTTCTTTGTGACCGGTAGGGGTATCACCCCCTGCCGGCCTATTTAAAGAAAAGAGTTAGTCGATGATCAATTAAATATCTACTTCTTCATTATTAGTGCTTTCAGCCCAGTCAGCAACATCAGCTGTGAATTCAATCTCCTCGGGCTTGATGTTGATGTTCAATGTGTTCTGATAACCCTCAAGGAAATCAAATGTGGTTACGTTGGCATCAGCAACTTTGAATGAAGCAGCTACATTGTGATATGACTGGAAGAGCTCATCGTCAATCAAGTATGTGATGACAAAGTATGGCTTTGAAGTTCCTGATACTTTTACAGCTGCAGTCTTAATCTTTTGTGCGTCTGGCAATTGATTGTACTGTTCTTCTGTAAGTGAAGCGCTATTGGCTGTGTTGTATTCAGTATAATCAGTATAATAGACTGCAGGTGTTACTGTTCCATCGTAATCAACTGCTTCTACCTCAGTTGCCTGCGGAATAACCAGAGATTCGATGAAGTAGATCTTCTCATTTGCTTCCTTTGACAGGAGTACGCCATCGGGATCATCGTCTGCATCATCACCATCTGTTGATATGTAAGAGTAAACCACATCGTTAGAAGATACCTGAGCCTTTGCCTGGTTTTGCCAGCGTAAAAGTGATCCTGCAGTAGTTGCTGCAGCGAGGCCTTCGTTGAAGTTTCCCTTGTTCTTTAAATTGAAGAATTCAATCTTGAGAAGTCTTACTTGTTTGGACTCAAGTATTGCATCCTTCTTGACAGTTACGTTCATCTTGCTGAGAATGTGGTTGAAATGCAATGGAACGACATGCTTATTACTAACAGCATCATAGTAATTGGGGTAACTACCTGATTGCGGAGCTGCAATCAGCTTGTCAATATCGGCTGTGTTCTTGAAAGATGATGTAGCTTCTGCCAAAGAGGTAATCTTTGATGCATCAGTAGTAGCAGCCCTCAAGTTAACACCAGAGAGTGTTGAGGTTGTGGTGAAATAAGCTTTGTCCTGATTGGCATAGCTGTCAACACCTGTAGTTACTAATGTCCAACCTCCATTTGTCTCGGTGCTACCTGCGGCAGGAGCTGCTGCATAGAAATTGTAAACTGTTGTAGCTGATTTGTCCCAGTAACGAGCCTCAGCAGCAACTGCGTAGCCAAATGAGTAGGTGTAAGGAGCACTTGATCCTGTTCTTGTGGCGTCGATAACTACACCAGTTCCACTGTTGCTGTCAACGAAAATGGGAGAATCATAAGATGTGTTAGGATTCTTGAATGCCCATACTTTGAAAGTCTCGTGATGATTGAAGAATGTCCAATCATAATTTGCTGTTGAATTCTCGGCACGAGTCAGTTTCTGAGTGTAAGAAGAGAAACCTATGGCTTCGCCCTCTTCGTTGCCGCCGTTCTGGATATCCTTCTTTAAGGTATCCATTTCTGCGCAACTTGCAAATATTAATGCAGTTGCTACGGTAATGAATAAACTCTTTTTCATATTGCTGTCTTTTAAGTTATTATCTGTATTTAATATTTGGTTTACTGAACTTCAACTTCAGCAGTTTCTTCTGCGTTCCAGCCGTCAACCTTATCTACGCAGAAGTCAATCTTCTCGGGATTGATATCAATTGTTATAACCCATGAATCATTCGCTTCAGGATTATAAGCAGGCACAGTCTGGCTTTCTACAACTTTGGTGTCAATACGTCCGGTGGCAATGCAACCTAATTCGGGGTCGCCATCTGCAATGTACTGATCTACGGTGTTGTCCGTTGCGTAAGCAGGATTAAGTTTCATGTATTGAACGTCATAGGTTACCTTAACGTTGAAAGCATGTTTGGTGACAGTACCAGCTACAGGAGTAACGATAAATGCATCACCAATAGCAGTGGCTGTTGAAGTTGCAACTTGAGTGCTATTGAATACTCCTGTTTCATAAACTGTAGAACTTGTGGGCTCTGCAGTTGTTGCGTAATGTGCAGAATAAGTAAGGGTGTTGGTCGTTCCATTGCCGCTCCAAGAAACCTGAGGAGTTGCGTTGTCAACGTCGGTCGGGAAATTCAAATCAATGGTTTTAACGGTAAATACTGCAGAATTGGAATAATCTGCGTGTGTTTTAACCTTAAAGCTAAGTTTTGATAAGATATGCTTGAATACGAAAGGAACATAGGTTCCATGTGTAGAAGCATGATCTGTTATTCCCGTATGAGAAACACATTGTGCCATAGTCTGGGCGATGTACGGAGTGGCAACGACAACATCGTCAATGTGATTATCCTGTATTTTTGTGATTACAGGAATGTTGGAGAATGTAATGCCGCTTGCAGAACCATCCACATTGTATGCGCCATAAGGGGCATATGCATAGAATGTGTATGTTGCGTTATTGTTCTTATCCCAGAAACGAACGGTTGAATGAGTCCAATCATAAACATAAGGGTCTTGCTCTGATCCTGAGCCTGTTCTCGAAACGGTTACTTGTTCGTCGTCAAAAAGTGGATAGTTTGACTGAGAAGCTTTGTATCCAAATACTCCAAAGTCATGATACACCTGATTAGCTTGAGTGGCTTCTACACCTCTTAAGTATGCCGTTGTGATTTCGGCACGAGTAACCTTGTTAACGATAGTTGCATTGAAGCCAATAGGAACTTCCAGAGTGTCGACCTCATTGAAGGTGTCGTTGTCCATGCAAGCTGTCAGCAGTGTGGCAGCGGCTGCGATCATCAAATAACTCTTTTTCATAATCTCTTTTCTTTTAAGTTGTTTGTTAGTAATCTATTTTGTTTTTGTTTTTTCCTTATATAATATATAAAGATGTTTGTTTGCGGTTTTGGTCCTTAATTTATGGGTTTAAGGGATCGGGCAGAACGCTAACGGTTTGCTCCTCTTTCTCAGCCCAGGTAGCTGCATCGGCATCAAATGTAATAGCTTCGGATTCGAGCCTGAACTTGATGGTGTAGTAGCTGCGGCCAAGGATGTTTGCGAATATCTTATTGAAATCTATATCATACTTGAATATCTCAGAGTAGGTACCGTTGTTCTTTGTGATGTGGTATCTGAGTGAGAGTTTTGCGTTGTCTGATACGTTCTGGGGCAGGAGCAGTGACTCTATGAAATAGAGCGGTGTGGGATCCTGGCCCTCAAGCTGGTCAGGCAGCTCACGTGAGTTGCTGCTGTCATCATAACGTCTGTATGCAAGCTCAAAGTTGGGGTTGTTGTTTGTGGCTAACGTCCAACCGTTGTTGTATGCCTGCGGATCATCATTGTATGTGCTCTCTACGTATGTTCCCTTGTCGCGCAGACCGGTAATGATAAGGCTGTCTATGATGACCATGCCCTCATTCATTCCGATGGTCTTGGCGATTGAGATGTTCAGTTTTGAGAAAATGTGATGGAAATCAAACTGAACGGTGCTGTTGTAGGTTCCCCTAAGGTTGGTTATGGGCTGTGATATCATCAGGTCGATATCATGGCCTGCTGTTGTGTCGTCAAATTCCTCGTAAAGGTAAGTCTGCGGCATTGCCTGATGCAGGTTGGTGCCATTCATTATGTAGTTGGGTACTACGACGTCGCGTCCGTTTACGCCAAGATCGCCAACCTCGTCGTTCTGTCCGTATCTGAATACGAGCAGGCTTGTGTCAGGCAGTGCGGGTGCGTAGGCAATGAAGTTGTAGTATGCGTACTTATCCCAGAAACGCTCCTCGTCATAACGCCAGTTGGTGCCGTAGAATGTAGGGGTATTGTTACCGGTGTAATAGCAAGTGGTACCCAGCATGGTAGCGGTATCACCGAATACATACTGGATCTCATTCTCGATATCCTTCTTGGTGGCATGAACTGCAAAAGTGCTGTGGTAGTACTCAAGGTTGGTATTCTTTGCGGTATTACCGTTGTCGGTACCCTTGGTGGCTTTCTCTGAGTAGGATGAGAAAGTGATGACCTGAGGAAGGGTGTTGTCCTTCTTCATCTCCTTGAGCAATCCGTCACTGGTGCAGGCTGTCAGTGCAATGATTGATGCGATCGTTAAAACAAGTCTTCTCATATCTGTTGTTTTTTATTCGTTAGTTAGGCAGTTTTTTCTCGTTAGTTAGGCGGTCAGTTTATGAAACGCATCGTTGTTTCGTTGTACTGAGGGTAACGTCCGGTCGAAACCTGTCCGTTTTGGTACGATTGGCGTCCAGTTTCCTGGTTCGCTCCTCGCGTGCATGCCAGAGTAGTCAGCGCAGCAACCGCCAGCGTTGCTATCGCCATAAGGAACATAAAGTTCCATTTCCTTTTCATTAACTCCGTAAACATACTTATTTTATTTTAAACATTATTTAATTTTTATTCTGATTTTGTATGTATTTAATCGTTTTTACATCAAATTGTCACTTCAGCGTTCACTTCGTTGGCCCAATCCTCAACATTTGCATTGAAACCGCCGCCTGTGGTCTGCTGGCGCTTCTCGATATCCTCAACGATTGCGGGCTCGTTTGCAGCGTCGATGTAAATGGTGATAACACCACCGGCGGGCTTGTTGTGCATCTCCTCGGTGATGTCTCTTGTTATGCTGGTTACGTAATTGTTGCGAAGCTTGAGTCCGATACCGATTGCGTTCTTGTCAAGCTCGACTGCCTTGGTGCCTGCCTTGGTGGTCTCGATGGGAACGATTCCGGGAAGGCCCCATGTCAGTATGCGTGATGCAAGGATGTCGGCGTTATCAACTGTGCTGCCGTCCTGAAGACGAACGTCGTCGTGGTTCTGCAGAGGCTTAACATCATCGCTTGAAACTGAGACGGTGTTGTAGAAAGTCTTGCGGGTGAAAAGATCAACACCCTTTGAGAGACCGGATACTGTGATGCCATCAGCACCTACTACGCGCTTGCCCTTCTCGCCGTCGCAGTCGTTGTTGAGAATCACGATCTGGAACATATATATAAAGGAATAGGGGCGGAGCTGGGCGTC
>Ga0310786_10012244_pt1 | contig 10633 bp, 15 predicted proteins | sample AusTroGonzalo_MG_FD_203881 | JGI IMG/M metagenome (GOLD analysis project Ga0310786, IMG submission 203881) | Bovine rumen microbial communities from tropical cattle in Woodstock, Queensland, Australia - Gonzalo_03 (v2) (version 2) | ecosystem: Host-associated > Mammals > Digestive system >...
TTGGCGGAGAAGGCGAGATTCGAACTCGCGCACGCTGTTACACGTCTAATCCCTTAGCAGGGGATCCCCTTGGGCCTCTTGGGTACTTCTCCATTTCGCAATATAATTGTTAAATCATTTTATTTTTTGACATATAAATGCCCAAAAATCATTTAACTTCGTGTAGTTTAGCAAAAAAAAATTATGATGTCAATGTTTTTAAAGTTTAATTAAAGCATTTTTGACATTTCTATAAAATTAATTATGAATTTTCTTTTTATTTAATTAAAAAATAATTTGATATTAATTATTTTTGATAAAATGAGTATAAGTCGTTTCTTCTTTTTCTGGAAGCCCATATTTTTCTCTTGCCAGGGAGATACCTCTCATTAAAAACACCATATTTCTTGCTACGACTCTTGCGTTTTGTAGGCCTTCCAAATCTTCTTCAATTTGACATGTTTCCCTGCCAAAACCATTATTCCAATATCTGCCAGAAGCAATTGGCATTTGATTTATTGTAAAATATTTGTTAAGTTCGTCAAATGTGGCTGTTGTTCCTGCTCGTCTTGCAACTGCAAACGATGCCCCAACCTTAAACCGTTTGTCAAAATGTGATGAATAAAACAATCTATCAAGCAAAGAAATCAAAGATCCATTTGCAGAAGCGTAATAAACTGGCGAAGTGATAATAAGTCCATCTGCACTTTCAAATCTTTTAGACAACTCATTTATATCATCTTTAAAAACACAACCTTTATGGGTGTGACAGTATCCACATGCAATACAACCTCTTATTTCTTTTCCTCCAACTTGATAGATATCAATTTCTACATTCTCTTTTTCAAATATATTGCACATTTCTTTAATAAGCCTAACTGAATTTCCATTGATTCTTGGTGAGCCATTTATTATTAAAACTTTCATATTTTACCCCAATTTTTTTATTTATTTTGCAATTTCCTCTTTCACTCTATCGACAAAATTTTCTGGTTTATCTGCTGGTTCAAAACGAGCAACAACCTCACCTTTTCGGTTTATTAAAAACTTTGTAAAATTCCACTTTATTGACTGTGGCTTTCCTTTTTCATTTTGAGTAATAAGCCACTTGTAAAGTGGATCTGCTTTATCTCCTCTAACCTCAATTTTCTTAAATCTTGTAAATTTTGTATTAAATTTTAACGTGCAAAAAGCATTTATTTCCTCATCAGTCCCTGGTGCTTGACGAAAAAATTGATTGCAAGGAAAATCCAAAATTTCAAAGCCTTGATCCTTTAATTCCTCATACATATTCTCTAGCGCATCATATTGCTTTGTAAAACCACATTTTGTTGCTGTGTTTACAATCAACAAAACCTTTCCCTCATATTTTTTCAAACTCACTTCTTCACCATTTTGTGCTAATACATTAAAATCATAAACGTTCATACTTATCTCCTTATACTCTTTATTTAGATTTTATCAAACTTTTAAGTGTTTCATCGGCAAACTGTACATCACTGCCATATATTGCAGTTCCCTCTTCGATTATTGAATTTGGCAACAACTGCCTTAAATCTCGCTCAGAAACTCCAAAGCCACTGCCTTCATGCGTTGCTATTGGTATAATTGTTTTCCCTGAAAAATCATTTTTCTCTAAAAACGTAAAAACATGCATAGGAAATGTTCCCCAGTAAATTGGATATATCAAAAATATTTTTTCATACAAATCAAAATTTTCACAATTTTCTTTTAGTGGAGGTCTAGCATTTTTTCGCAAATCTTCTTTTGACTCTTTAAGACACACGTTATAGTTGTGCGAGTATGGTTTTAATGGTTCAATTTTAAACAAATCTGCATTAGGTAAAAATTCTTTTAATTTTTCTGCCAAAATTTCGTTATTTCCTTTGTCTACGTTCTTTATTCCGCCATCAAAATAATTTTCACCAGCACGAGAAAAATATGCAATTAAAACTTTCATTTTTAATTCCTCTTTTAACAACGAATATTAGATAAATTATACAAACTTATTGAGTTTATGTCAAAATTTTATGTAATTAAACATTTGAAAATAACAACGTATTATAACCTATAATTTTTATTTTAATTTGAAAATTTTGTAGTTTTTTTAATTTACATACACTTTGGCCCAAAATTATTTTCGTTTTCAATATATATTACAAAAATTCCATTTTATTACTAAACAAAAAATATATCGTTATTTAATCTAAATGGTGTTCCTAGCCCGACCCGAACCTCTGATTAACCTTTAGGAGCGAGCCCCGAAAGGCTAATTTTATTCACTCAATTTAATAAAGAAAAATGCGTAAAATCAAGGGTTTTTGCGTATTTAATAATCAAAATTGTATTAAACAAAAAGTGCCCAATTTAACGCAATTTTTGGTACACTTTTTACAGATTTGGGCTCACTTTTTTTGCTAAACTCAAAATATCTTGCGTTTTTGGGCTCACTTTTTTTATTAGCAAATGAAATAAGAACTATCTTGTATATCTTTTGTTTGGTGTAAACTTTGGCTCAACTCGTTCACCACCGTTGGTCTTGATTGAAACATACTTTGCAGTATAAGTGCCATCATTGAATATTACAAGCATTATATCGGCATGTACACAGCAAACAAGGATTACATGCCAAACACCATTATCATCAACAAACATATCGTCAAGGTGGTTTTTCACAATAGCATTTTCACCAGAAAGGTGTTCACGAAAATTTATAAAATGCTCATGTTTCAAAAGAACAGCTCTTTGAATAAAGTATTCATGCTCAATGCCCTCACCAAGATCAAGTTTATTTCTAAGAATTCTGGCATTAGCCACATTTTTAATAAATTTTGCTTTCATAAGCCCTCCAAATGTGTGTGTACTATACCTTAACAACCGCTTAATTGCAAGTCATTTGGCAAATAACAATCAACTAATTCCGTCCAAAATAAGATGCCATCGTATTTTGGTCGAAAAATATTTTATCAAATGGCAATAATCTCTGGACTTTAGCAAAATAATACGGTAATGTGTTGTGCTAACAAAGGAGCATAATATGGAAAAGAAAGTTCATGTATATTTTGGTAGCAATCTAAGAGAAAAGAATGTGAAACTTGCCACATTTGATACAATGGATGAGGCGGATGAGTTTGTGATGACGGTTGTTAAGGCAATGAATATGAATCACTCATATATAAGAAAAACAAAGCAATCAGACACTTGCTATTGGTATGATTATGGCAGTTATACAAAATTCTTCACAGTCATAAAAGAAGATGCTGATTCTTATAAATAAAAAATTGTTAATATATTAGCAATTTCTTGACAATAATGCATAAAAGTGCTAAAATATGAGCAGTATGGAAAATAAATATGATTTAAATAATTTTGTCCACACACTAACAGAACAAAGTGTTTTAAGTGGAATAGTAGAAAGAGTTAAAGAAAGACGCAAGGAACTTAAACTTACACAACATGGGCTTGCTCAAAGATCTGGTGTAAGCTATGCCTCTATTAGAAGGTTTGAAAGCACTGGTGAAATTTCTTTCAATTCTCTTTTAAAGATTGCAAGTGTGTTAAATGCACTTGCAGATTTTAACATGCTTTTTGGCAATGAGATAGTTTCAAACTTAAAGGAGTATTAATATGCAAGTCGAAGAAGTAAAAAAACTTAATGTTATATATAATGGCAAAACGGTGGGATATCTCGCAGAATTGAAAAACGGAAGCATTGCTTTTCAATATGACGATGAATGGATTAAAAACGGATTTTCAATTTCGCCAATCTCCCTTCCTTTATCAAATAAAATTTACATCAGTGATAAACCAACTTTTAATGGTTTATATGGTGTGTTTTGGGATTCGCTTCCAGATGGTTGGGGTGAACTTCTTGTTAGGCGTATGCTAAACAAACATGGCATTAATTTTGATAGGCTCTCTCCACTTCAAAAACTATCTATAATAAACAAAAATGGCTTAGGGGCATTAGAATATGAGCCAAATAAAAGTTTGGAAACAATAAATGAAAACTATAATTTAGATGAAATTGCAACTGAGGCTGAAAAGATATTAAACGATGAAACAGAAGGTATTGACCTTGATACAATATACAACCTTGGTGGATCAAGTGGCGGTGCTAGACCAAAAGCACATATTGTTTACGAAAATGTCGAATGGATTGTAAAATTTCCTTGTGCTATTGACCCTAAAAACATTGGAGAAAAAGAATTCAATGCTAACCAGCTTGCAAAGAAATGTGGAATAAATGTTAACGAATTTAAGTTGTTTGATTCTAAAATTTGCAGCGGTTTCTTTGGAGCAAAAAGATTTGATAGAACAGAGAATAAAAAACTTCACATGATATCTTTATCTGCACTACTCGAAACAACTCATAGGTTGCCAAATTTAGATTATGGACACCTATTCCAAGTTATCTCAAAGATTAGTGTAAATAGAGAAAATGACTTATATGAAGCTTTTAGACGCATGTGTTTCAATGTGTTTTATAAAAACAGAGATGACCATGGTAAAAACTTTTCATTCATTTATGATGAAAATCTCAAAGGTTATAAATTGTCTCCTGCCTACGATTTAACAAGCTTACCAAACAAACCTGAACATGAAATGACAGTTAATGGCAATGGAAAACCAAATGAATGCGATTTAATGCAAATAGCAAAAGATTTTAAATTATCAATAAAGAAATGTGAAGAAATAATCACGATAATTAAGAAAACCTTATTTATTAAAGATTAATTCTTAAAAATCTTTTTACATATCTCATATGTAATCATTATTGCTTGGTCAATTTGCAGATTTGCAAGTTGACCTTTTTCTATATCTAAATCAAAATACTCTCGCCACTTTGCCTTAGAGAATTCTTTAACAAATACATCTTCTTTTTCACATATCTTAATCAGTTGCAATTCTTCTTCAGCAGTTATCTTTCTGCTGGACAATTGCTCACGCACTAGTTCTTTAATCTCTTTCATGCTTGCCTCCAACTATCTCAACTTCATCACACTTTTAGTAATTTCAAATGTGTGAACGATGTATTCCTCAATATCTAATTTATGGAGTTTATAAATGCTTGCTAAAAGTTGTTCAAATGCTTGTCTTTGTTCATTGTTTAAAGTATCAATGAACTTTGCTTTCTCATGTTGCAATTCGATGCTTTGCTTAAAATACGTTTGTGAATTTTTGAAGCTTAAATTAACAACTTCAACAATCTTTTTCATATGCCACCTCCAGGTTGTGTTGTACTTTACCTCAACTAAAAACTAATTGCAAGTCATTTTGAAATCTTTCTGAACTATTTTAAGAATTGCTTTAATGCAATGTAATTATAATAAATAATATAATAAATATAATTTTTATCGTAAAAATCCATACAAAATGACAAAAAGTATGCTATACTTAATTTATATTGAAAATTTTGGAGGTTTTTATGGAAGAAACTGCTGGTTACATTTATATTTTAACCAACCCTTCATTCCCTGAATATGTCAAGATCGGCTATGCTGATGATGTTGATAAAAGATTAAATCAGTTAAATAGAACTGAATGCACACCTTTTGCTTTTAGACTTTACGCAACATATGAAGTGCCAAATAGATTAGCTGATAAAAAGTTGCACTCATTACTTGATATGTTTGATGCAAACTTAAGAGCTGTTGATGAATTAAATGGAAAGAAAAGAGTGAAAGAGTTTTATGCAATGCAACCAGACAAGGCTTACCATGCATTAGAGCTCATTGCAGAACTTACTGACACAACAGACAGATTAATTCTACATGAAAAAAGCAATAAAGACAAAACGGAAGATGAACTAGCGAACTCTATAAGAAGACCCAAGTTTAATTTTAAGAATCTCGGAATAAAACCAGGCGAATTTCTTGAGTATGTCCATGATAATAAAATTAAAGTTAAAGTTTTAAATGATGATAGGCTTGTTGAATATGAAGGAAAAGAGTATCACCTAAGCAACCTTGCTCAACAATTATTAGGTAAACCATTCAGAGTTCAAGGACCTCTGTATTTCTCTTATAAAGGTGAAGTTTTAACTGATTTAAGAGATAGATTAGAAAATAAGTAAAAACTTAATTATTAGATAAAGGAATATACAGCAAAATAGTTTTTTTGCTGTTTTTTTATTTTATATTGATACAAAATCTAAAAATCTATGCTATAATACTCTCATAAGAAACTTCCAATAGTTTTTTACTATGTAATATTAGGAGGATTAAATGGCAAGAGAAAAGAAAGAAAAAGAAATTAAGCAAGAGAGCCTCGAGAGTGTTCTTTGGGCATCTGCCAACAAACTTCGTGGCGGAGTTGCTCCATACGAGTATATGAATGTTGTTCTTGGTCTTGTATTCTTAAAATATTTGTCAGATAGATTTGAAGTAAGAAAGAAACAACTCATAGAAGAAGGCGATGGCTTTGAAAATGACCGAGACGCTTACGAAGAAGAGTTGGTTTTCTGGATTCCAGAGAAAGCAAGATGGAGTTATATAACTACTTTTACAAAATCACCTGAAATTGGAAAAATTTTAGATGATGCATTTGTAGAAATTGAAAAAGAGAATCCATCTCTAAAGAATATCTTACCAAAGACATATTCCAAACTTGAAATAGATAAATCTGCCCTTGGCGAACTTGTTGACTTATTCACAAATAAACTTGACACAACAAACTATCAAGGAGATTTATTTGGGAAAGTATATGAATACTTCCTTGGCGAGTTCTTTAAGAGCTTAGGACAAAAAGGTGGCGAATTCTATACCCCAAGATGCATTGTTGAATTGCTTGTTAATATGATTGAGCCATTCAAAGGAAAGGTATACGATCCAGCATGTGGATCTGGTGGTATGTTTGTTCATTCTGCAAAGTTTGTGCAAGAACATCAAGGGAACATAGATGCCATTTCAATATACGGTCAAGAGAAAGAAGCTAATACATGGCGACTTGCAAAAATGAACTTAGCAATTCGTGGTATTGATGCAAACCTTGGCTCATCAAATGCAGATACATTCCATGATGACAAACATCCTACACTAAGAGCAGATTACATATTGGCTAATCCTCCATTTAATATAAGTGATTATGGTCAACAAAAACTACTCAACGATCCAAGATGGGCTTATGGTACACCGCCAGCAGGAAATGCTAACTATGCTTGGATACAACATATGATATCAAAATTGTCTCCAAATGGTGTTGCGGGTTTCTTACTTGCTAATGGCTCATTATCAACATCAGGCAAAGAAGAATACGCAATTAGGAAAGCAATGCTTGAAGATGGAATCGTTGATGCTATTGTCACTCTCCCAACTCAGTTGTTTTCAACCGTTGCAATCCCGGTATGCGCTTGGTTTTTGAGAAAGAACAAAGCAAACAAAGGTAGAACACTTTTCATAGATGCTCGTCAAATGGGCGAAATGATTGATAGGAAAACAAGAGTTCTCACAGATGAAGAAATACATAAAATTGCAGACACCTATCATAATTGGTTGAAAAACGAGAATTATGAAGATGTTAAAGGTTTCTGCAAATCGGCAACATTAGATGAAATTCGTGAAAGTGATTATTCACTCGTTCCTGGCAGATATGTAGGTATAGATAATTCAAACGAAATGACACCAGAACAAGTTGAAGCTGAAATCAAAAAGTTAAAACTCGAATTAAAAGACCTATTCGCAAAAGATAAAGAAATTGATGCCAAACTACAACAAATACTAGATAGTGATGATTAATATTTACTATGTGTGATTGAGTCGATGGATCGTGGATATTAAAAATTAAGTTTTCTAAATCTGGTTTTGATATCGAATCATAGACAGAACCAGTAGACCTTGTACAAATATGTTCCTTGTTTGCTAACAACAAATAATAAAGGTATTTAGTAGAAACATTAACACCTTTAATTGATGCAATCCCTCTACCAATAGCAGTTGTGGTTTGGCAAATATTCAAATCACCAACTGGGGCTCTGACTGACATCAAAATATCATTTGCATAAGCAACTTTATTATAAACTGCAGCCCAGGTATCATAATAGGGAAACATCCTTCCAAAAGTTGTTCTTCCTTGTAAGAAAGGTAATCCTTCATGATTTGAATTATAGTATTTTGAATCTGGTGATTGTCCCATTGTAATAACAGAAATATCTTTTAACTTAACAAGCATACTTCACCTCACAATTTATACTATTTACTATGTGTTGTTGCTCTGGTAAAGAAATGTCAGGTACATCAATAGTTGAAAGTATCTCGTAAGTAATTTGAGGAAAAGTTCCAGAACGAGATTCTGCCATTGTTTGCAAATCATTTATTACCTTATTACTAATTAAAAACTGATAGATATAATTCATGTTATAATTATCGTTTTTCTTCCTTAAAACCATCAATTTAGTTGAAACAACATAGTTATCTGGATCTTTAACGTTGACTAAGGCATAATGTCTATTGATTGGTCTAATTTCAGAATAAAGCAAATCATTGTTTTTGATGGACTTCTTAGCTTGTCCTGGCAAATATGTTTTATCAGTGAAATTTTGATGTAAGATTTTTCCTTCACTTACATCACCAGTATTCAAAAAAATGATTTGATCTTTATTTGTAAAGTCATATGTATCAGATATACTTTCTAAAATATTTTTAATTAACATAAAACCTCCAAGGAGTAAAAATGAAATATAAAATTAAAGACATTTGCACTATAGTTTGCGGTGGTACACCATCTACAGAGAAAAGAGAATATTGGGGATCAGACATTGTTTGGTTAACGCCAAAAGATTTATCTGTTTATAAGGGTAAATATGTTACTGACAGCCTAGTACATATATCTAAGCTAGGACTTAATAACAGTTCTGCTAAAATGGTTCCAGTTAATACTGTTTTATTAAGTTCCAGAGCGCCTATTGGATATTTGGCAATAGCTAAAACTGAATTGTGTACTAATCAAGGATTTAAGGCTTTAATTTCTAATGAGAGTCTTTTAAATCATGAATATTTGTATTATTTATTAATGTCTAAAGTTGATGAGTTGCAATCAATTTCTACTGGATCGACTTTTTTAGAACTATCGACTAATACTTTAAAAGAATATGAAATAGATATTCATTCAATGTCAGAGCAACAACACATAGTAAATATTCTCGGAACTATCGACGATAAGATTGAAAGTAATGAAAAAAAGATAGTCAAAAACAAAGAATTAATGGCTCGTTTATATGAATCTATTTCCCTTAATAAAGAATGTGTTAGAATTGGTAATATAATTAGTGAAATCAAAGAAAGACTTGATGATAGAAAAGCAAAAGCTTTTTCAGTGATTAATTCTGGCGAACTAGTAGAACAGGACTCTTATTTTGATAGAAGAATTCATAGCAAAGATATGTATAAATATAAAGTTATTCGCAAATATGATTTTGCTTATAATCCTTCAAGAATTAATATAGGTTCTATTGCTATGTTTGAATATAATTTTGGAGCAGTTAGCCCAATATATATAGCTTTTACTTGTGATAAAAAATATAGCTACTATATCAATGAATTTATAAAAACAAAGCAATTCAATAAGGAAATTTGTTTAAGAGCAAATGGCTCAGTTAGACAATCTGTTAATTATGACGTTTTTGAAGGGATACAAATACCTTTGCCAAATGAAAATGATTTAATCGAATATAATACCAAGTATTCAATGATTCAAGAAAGTATAGATGCTCTTAAAAATGAAAACACAAAACTTAATTCTCTTAAAAATTTATATCTTAAAATATTCTTTGGATAAAACAAAAGTTCTTCCTAATCGAAGAACTTTTTTAAATATAATTGTTTTAATCTATTAAGAATTTTGTTTATTGAAAGTAAATTTTCTATCTTTTCAAAATAAACCAAATTATAAGTAAATAATTTTTCATCAACTATATTGGGTATTGGTGTTTTTGCTACTGTTGATAAACTTATATTTGCTTGTACACCTTGGACAATATGTTCATTGAAAAATATGTTTTGTTGGTTAGTACAAAAATAACTATAAATTTGAAGAAATAGATTCTTACTTTGGGGTCTAATGATACATACTGCTTGGTTAGTATTCGCTGGTATTAGGTCTTTTGTAACAAAAGCAAATCTTCCTATTGTTCCAGCAATTGATAAAATAATATCATTTTCCTTTATTTGAGATCTTTTTAGCAATTCATTCGTGTCATTATCTATAAATGAAATTTTGTTTTTATCAATGATATGATTATTGAGGATGCTTTCTGCTTTTATGAAACAAATTCCTTTATTTGTAAATTTTTTACCAAGTGTTGTAGGCGTTGTGCCTTTCGTTATTAAAGTACATAGATCTGATAATTGTGTCTTTTCTAGAGAAGTGTATTTTCTGCAAGAAGAAGAAATAATTAGATTAAGTTTTTCAATCATTTTCGCGTTATTTTCAATCTTATCGTCGATAGTTCCGAGAATATTTACTCAAAGGACATTACCAAGTGATAATTTTATCAACAATTTCTTGTTGTTCATTGGCGGTTTTTCTTAGATATATTCGTGTTGTTTCAATGGATTCATGTCCCATTAAATCTGCAAGCAAAGCCAGGTCGTTATATTTCTCCAAAAAGTTTTTTGCAAACCTATGCCTGAAAGAATGTGGATAAATCACTTTTGTA
>Ga0310786_10012247_pt1 | contig 10630 bp, 9 predicted proteins | sample AusTroGonzalo_MG_FD_203881 | JGI IMG/M metagenome (GOLD analysis project Ga0310786, IMG submission 203881) | Bovine rumen microbial communities from tropical cattle in Woodstock, Queensland, Australia - Gonzalo_03 (v2) (version 2) | ecosystem: Host-associated > Mammals > Digestive system >...
ATGATGCAATGTTAATAGGAAAAAATGGTAAGAATTTAAAAGCTTTAACTACTGTAGTTAATGGATATTTAAATACTGAATTAGGTAGAACTTATAAATTTATTATTGATGTTAATGAATATAAAGAAAAAAGAGAACACAATTTAGAAAGACTAGCTAAAAGAGTTGCTCGTGAAGTTGCTACTTCAGGTGTAGAAGCTAAATTAGATTCAATGAATTCTTATGAAAGAAGAATAATTCATAGTATATTATCTAATAATAAAAGAGTTTATACTGAAAGCGAAGGCGAAGAACCTAATCGTTATGTAGTAATTAAACCAAAAACTGAAGAAACTAAGGAAGATGAATAATCTTCTTTTTTTTACATTATTTACACCCTACTCTCTAAAAAAATAAAATCTAAACCACTAAGTAATGATAAAATTATAATAATATGGAGTAATATGTAGAAAAAATTAAAGTATTATGTTATAATACATTAGTCAAAAAGGAGGGATACCATGAATGATACAATATGTGCAATCTCAACAAGTCAAGGTATTGGAGCTATATCTATAGTAAGAGTATCAGGAAATGAAGCTATTGATATAGTTAATAAAATCTTTAAAGGTAAAGATTTAACTAAAGTAGATTCTCATACTATTAATTATGGACATATAGTAGAAAATGACAAAGTAGTGGATGAAGTACTAGTATCTATAATGAAAGCACCAAAAACTTTCACTACAGAAGATATAGTAGAAATAAATACTCATGGTGGTATTGCTCCTACTAATAAAGTACTAGAATTATTATTAGAAAATGGATGTAGATTAGCTGAACCAGGAGAATTCACAAAAAGAGCTTTCTTAAATGGAAGAATAGACTTATTAGAAGCTGAATCTGTAATGGATATGATTGATTCAAAGACTGATATACAAAGAAAAATGGCTATGAATGGTATTAATGGTAAAACTTCTAATCTAATAAATGAATTAAGAAGTGATATGGTTCAAATAATATCTAATATAAACGTTAATATAGATTATCCTGAATATGATGATGTAGATATAATCACAAATGATCTATTAATACCTAAAATTACTAATCTAAAAGATAAGATTAATAAGATATTAAAAGAATCAGAAAATGGTAAAATAATCAAAGAAGGTATTAAAACAGCCATCATTGGTAAACCAAATGTAGGTAAAAGTTCTCTTTTAAATGCATTACTAGAAGAAGATAAAGCAATAGTTACTGATATTGCAGGAACAACACGTGATATAGTAGAAGGTACTATTAAAGTAAATGGTATATTACTAAATATGATAGATACTGCTGGTATTAGAGATACTGAAGATATTATAGAAAACATTGGTGTCGAAAAAAGTCTAAAAATAATGGATGAAGCAGATTTAGTATTATTTATGTTAAATAATAATGAAGAAGTAACAGATGATTTAATAGAGTTATCCACTAAACTTGTGGATAAAAAATATTTAGTTCTAGTAAATAAAAATGATCTAGAAACAAAATTAGATATTACAAAACTAAATATAGATAAAGATAGAATAGTTAATCTAAGTATTATAAATAATCAAGGTATTGATGAATTAAAAGATAAAATAACAGAACTATTTAAATTAAATGAATTAGAAACACAAGATCCAACTTACTTAAGTAATACAAGAAGTATAAGTATCTTAAAGAATTGTTTGAAAAAAGTAGAAGAAATAGAAGAATCATTAAAGAATAATCTTCCAATAGATATGATTGAATTAGATATTAAAGCTATTTGGGAAGAATTAGGTAAAATAAATGGTTCAACATATGAAGAAGAACTATTAGATGAAATGTTTAAAAGATTCTGTCTAGGAAAATAAGAAGGTGAGAATATGGTAGAAATAATAGTAGTAGGTGGTGGCCACGCTGGATGTGAAGCCGCTTATTCGTGTGCAAAAAAAGGTCATAAAACTCTATTAGTTACCAGTAATTTAAAAAATATCGCAGATATGCCATGTAATCCCCATATAGGAGGATCAGCTAAAGGTATCGTTGTACGTGAAATAGATGCTTTAGGTGGAATAATGGGTAAAGTTGCTGATAAAACACACCTTCAAATAAAAATGTTAAATAGTGCTAAAGGACCTGCTGTTCAATCTCTAAGAGCACAAGGAGATAAAATAGCTTATCCTGAAGAAATGTTGAAAACACTACAATCTCTACCAAATCTAGAAATAAAAGAAGGAATGGTAGAAGACTTAATAGTAGAAGATAAAACAGTTAAAGGTATTATCTTAGAAAATGGAGAAAGAATAGAGTCTAAAATAGTAATACTAACTACAGGAACATACCTAAAAGCAGATATCTTAGTAGGAAGTACTAGAACTAGACAAGGTCCACATGGAGAAAAACCTTCTCAACACTTAAGTGATAAATTAAGAGATTATGGATTTACTATTAAAAGATTAAAAACTGGTACTCCTCAAAGAATAGATAGAAAATCAATAGATTTTTCTAAAACTAAAGTAGAACCTGGAGATGATAAGTATCTTACATTCTCTTACGACTTAGAACCACAATATAAAATAGAAGACCAAATACCATGTCATTTAACTTATACAACAGAAGAAACTCATAGAATTATAAGAGAAAACTTAAATAAATCTTCAATGTATGGAGCATTAGATGATATAGAAGGAATTGGTCCAAGATATTGTCCATCTATAGAAGATAAAGTAGTAAGATTCAGTGATAAAGAAAGACATCAATTATTTATAGAACCAGAAAGTAGATATTATGATGATATGTATCTACAAGGTTTCTCAACATCTATGCCACCAGAAGTACAAGAAAAAATGGTACATAGTTTACCAGGATTTGAAAATGCTAAGATATTAAAATATGGTTATGCTATTGAGTATGATGCAATTTATCCAACTCAATTAAAGAATTCTCTAGAAACAAAAGTATTAGAAAACCTATTCACAGCAGGACAAATCAATGGTACAAGTGGTTATGAAGAAGCAGCTTGCCAAGGATTAATGGCTGGAATTAACGCAAGTTTAAAACTAGAAGGTAAAGAACCATTAGTATTAAAAAGAAATGAAGCATATATTGGAGTATTAATAGATGACCTTATAACTAAAGGTATAAGAGATCCATATAGATTATTAACTTCTCGTGCAGAATTCCGTTTATTACTACGTAGTGATAACGCTGATCTTCGTCTAAGAGACCATGGTTACGAAGTAGGTCTAATAGATGAAGAACAAAAGCAAAGACTAGATAATAAGAGAAAACAAATTGGGGAATGTTTAGATTATCTATCTTATAATAAATTAAAGATTACTAAAGAAATAAAAGAAGTATTTGAAGAAAATAATATTCCAATACCTAATGCTACTATGTCTTTAGAAAACTTATTAAGAAGACCAGAAATAACTACAGAATTCTTAGAGAAAATGGTAGAAATTCCATATTCTGATGAAATAAAAGAACAAGTATCAATTAATCTTAAATATGAAGGATATATTTCAAAAGCTTATAAAGAAGCAGAAAAAATGCTTAAATTAGAAGAAAAACAAATACCAAAAGATATTGATTATGATAAAGTTAAGAATATTGCTTCAGAAGCAAGACAAAAACTAAAAGAAGTAAGACCAGAAACAATCGCTCAAGCAATACGTATTTCAGGAGTTAATCCATCAGATATCTCAATACTTTCAGTATATTTAAAGAAGGAGTATGCTAAAAATGAATAAGAATGAATTCATCAAATACTTAGAAGAATTAAATATATATCCAACACAAGATCAATTAAATAAATTAGATAAGTTTTATAACTTATTAATTGAATGGAATGAAAAGATTAATTTAACTAGAATAGTAGATGAAAAAGATGTTTATTTAAAACACTTTTATGATAGTTTAACTATTACTAAAGAAGTAGATTTATCTAAAGTAAATACACTATGTGATGTAGGTACAGGTGCTGGTTTTCCAGGTATAGTTTTAAAGATTATGTACCCAAACCTACAAGTAACTTTAATAGATTCATTATTAAAAAGAGTTAACTATTTAAACGAAATAATAAAAGAATTAGAATTAACTAATATAGAAGCAATCCATTCGCGTGGAGAAGATTATAAAGGAAGCTTTGATGTAGTAACATCTAGAGCTGTAGCTAATATAGAAAAACTAGTAAAATACACTATGCATTTAGTATCTAAAAATGGTGTATTTATAGCTATGAAAGGTAATATTGATAATGAATTAACAGATTCTGTGGAAAAAGTTATTTCAAAGAAATATAGCATATTAAAAATAAATAAATTCAAACTTCCTATCGAAGAATCAGATAGAAGTTTAGTAGTAATAAAAAACATGTAACAGTATTTACATGTTTTTTTTTAGTGATATAATTAGTTAAGAATAGGGTGTGATATAGTGAAAAAATCAATTAAAATAATAATTCTTATAGTATCAGCAATAATTCTAATACTAATAGGAATAATACTAGGCAATAATTTACCACTTCAAGAAAAAATAAGTTCAATAGAAGATAATAGCGATTATATATATGTGTGTGTGATTAAACAAAATTCGAATACCATTAAAACTTTTTTCACAACAGATGAAAAAACAATAAAAGAAAACAAATGCAATAAGTATAAAAAAATAACTTGCATAGATGTAAATAATAAGGTATATAAGTGTTCTGAAGTGAATGCTCAAGGTCTTTTCTCAACACAAGCATACTCATATTTTACCTATAAAATAGATGGTAAAGAATATATTAAAGATTTTTTAACAGATAAATATGTAGTTGATCCATCAGAATATGATAGTTTTGAATGGAAAAATGGTGCCATAGTATTTCATATAGGTGATAAACAAAAGATATATGAAAGTAGTGCTCAAGATTATAGGAGTTACTATGGATATAGTGATTATAAAGATTATGAAGTAATTGATAATTTTATGTATAATCGAGAAACCGGGCCAATCATATTACAAAACAAAGAAGGCAATATAAGAGTTTATATTTCTGGGGGAACATATTTAAATGATATAAAAGTAGATAAAGTTCTTTATGCAAGTGACGATAAAAGAATATTTATTACAGATGGAAATCACATAAAACTATATGAAAAGAATAATTTATTATGGGATTATGGCGAGTTTGAAGAAATAAGCAAAATAAAATTTATCACTTCAACAGGTGACTTAGAAGGAACCATGGTATATGCATTTAAAAGAGATAACGAAGATTCATCATTCTATTTAATATACAATCCATCAACAAAAACAGGAACAATCAGTTATACTAATCACAATTAAAAACATGTAGAAATACATGTTTTTTTAGTTGAAAGAAATCTAATTTTAGTATATAATGCTAATATAGGGTTAATAAAAAGAATAAAGAAAGGGGTTTTTTTATGTATCCAGATGATAAAGATGAAGTTGTACAATTATATCTAGATGACATAATTCCAAACAGATTTCAACCTCGTGAAGTGTTTGATGAAAAGGCATTAAAAGAATTAGCTGTATCAATCAAAGAACATGGTGTAATTCAACCAATTATTGTTAGAAATGTTAATGGAAAATATGAAATTATTGCTGGTGAAAGAAGATACAAAGCTAGTGCTTTAGCTGGATTAACTAAAATCCCTGCAATAGTAAGAGATTTAGATGACAAAGAAAGTTCAAAAGTAGCATTACTAGAAAACCTTCAAAGAAAGAACTTAAATCCAATAGAAGAAGCAAGAACATATCAAAAAATTCTTGAAATAGATCAAATGACACAAGAAGAATTAGCAAAAACAATGGGTAAAAGTCAATCTGCTGTAGCTAATAAATTAAGACTTTTATCACTATCAGGAGATGTTCAAGAGGCATTATTAAAAGAAGAAATTTCAGAACGTCATGCGCGTGCTTTAATAAATATAACAGATGCTAAAAAACAAAAAGAAATGTTAAAGAAAGTAATAAATGAAAAAATGAGTGTAAGATTACTAGAAGAGGAAATTAAAAAGATGTATCCAAAAGAAGATGAACCACAAGTTATAGAAGAAAAGAAAGAAGAACCAAAAGAAGAATTTGCTTCAACAGATACATTCCTTAATATTAATCCATTAGCACCAACAGTAGAACAAGATAATGCAGAAGATTATGGAAAAGTAGTTATAGCTCCACCAGAAGGAGAAGAAAACAATTTACCTAATAAATTTATTAATTATGGAGAAATTGGAAAAGAAGAAGATGAAGAGCCAACTGAAACTTTACCAGCAGCAGTAACTTCGTTAGATGTAAATGATATTAAGAAAAATACAGAAGATATAAATAATGATTTAGGTGGAGGTACTTCACTAGATAAACTATTAAATATTGGAGGATCATCATTTGCTAAATCAGATGATGAATATATAACTCCAGCAGAAAAAATAGTAAAAGGTGAAGATATCGATGAAGAAGAAAATTTTGTATCTGACTATTTCAAAATGCCAGAACAATTTGCTACACTTGATGTTAATTCATCATTAAATCCAATCACTGATACTGCAGTTATACCAGAAAAAGAAACATACACAGTAGATACAGCCATTGAAGAATTAAAGAATACAATAACTAAACTACAAGAAAAAGGTATAAAAATAGACTTAAATGAAATGAATTTTGATAAATCTTATCAAATGATTATAAAAATAGATAAAGAGTAGATAAAAATCTACTTTTTTTATTAAAAACATTTAAAAAAAACCCATTATTTGATACAATAAATTAGTAATATGGAAACAGGTGATTAGATGGGAAAGATTATATCATTAGTAAATCAAAAAGGTGGAGTTGGAAAGACTACAACTAGTATCAATCTTTCTGCATCATTAGCAGTATTAGGAAAAAAAGTATTATTAATAGACTTAGATCCTCAAGGAAATACAACTACTGGTGTAGGAATTAATAAAGGTGAAATAGAAAGAAGCATTTATAATGTTTTAACAGGTGAATGCAAAATAAATGAAACAATAATTAAAACAAAATATAAAGATTTCTATATAGTACCTTCTTCTATTAATATGGCTGGTTTAGGAACTGAATTGTTAGAAAAAAGTAGAAGTGAAGCAGGATTTAATTATAGTGAACAATTAAAGAATTGTTTAGTAGATATCAAAGATACATTTGATTATATTATTATAGATTGTCCACCATCATTAGATATTATTATTACTAATGCTTTAGCAGCATCTAATTCAGTAATAATACCAGTACAATGTGAATTCTTTGCACTAGAAGGAATTACTCAATTATTAAGAACTATAATGTTAGCACAAAAGAGTTTAAATCCTACACTAGACATTGAAGGAGTACTTCTAACTATGTATGATGCAAGAACTAACTTAGGACTTGAAGTAGTAGAAGATATAAGAAAATTCTTTAAAGAAAAAGTTTATAATACAATAATTCCAAGATTAGTAAGATTAACAGAAGCTCCATCACATGGAGAACCAATAATAGTATATGATCCAAAAAGTAGAGGATCAGAAGCTTATTTAAATTTAGCTAAGGAAGTGATTGAAAGAAATGGAAAATAATAATTTTCAAGAATCAGGAATACCTAGAAGAAGAGCACTAGGTAGAGGTTTAGAAGAACTATTTAATAATGAAGTACTAGATTATAGTGCTGTAGAAAAGAAAATAGTAAACGAAACACCTAAAGAAGAAATAGTAAATATAAGTTTAGATGAATTAAGATCTAATCCATATCAACCACGTAAAGTATTTGATGAAGCAGCATTACAAGAATTATCAGATTCAATTAAAGAACATGGTGTATTCCAACCAATTATTGTTAAAAAATCAATTAAAGGTTACGAAATAATAGCTGGTGAAAGACGTGTTAAGGCTTCTCGTATGGCAGGATTAACTGAAATCCCAGCAATTATTAGAGATTTCAATGATCAAGAAATGATGGAAATTGCATTATTAGAAAACTTACAAAGGGAAAACTTAAATGCAATTGAAGAAGCTAATGCTTATAAGAAACTACAAGAAACTTTAGCAGTAACACAAGAAGAATTGGCTAAGAGATTAGGTAAAAGTAGAAGTCATATTACTAATATGATTGGAATTCTTTCTTTACCACAAAATATTCAAGATGAAATAAGTAAGAATAATGTTAGTATGGGTCATGCTAGAGTATTATCTAAATTAAGTGATGAATCTCAACAACAAGAACTTCTAAATAAAATATTAAAAGATGGTATAAGTGTAAGAGAATTAGAAAGTTTAACTCAAGCACCAACAGTAGAAAAAGTCCATCAACAAAAAAGAAAAGAAACAAATAGTGAATATTCTTACTTGCAAGAAGAACTAAGTGAAAGACTAGGAACTAAAGTAGTAATTAAGAAAAACAAAATAGAAATAAGTTTTGTTAATGACAGTGATTTAAATAGATTATTAGAATATATGAATATAGAGGTAGATAAATAATGAAAGTAGATTTATTAGGATATACAATTAATTTAAAATTCATTATCCTACCATTAGTATATATAATCATTGGAATGATTGTATTTGCTATTATAAAGAAACTAGTATTGAAAACAACTATAAAAAGTAAATTGAAAGTAGCTCAAAAGCAAAGAGTTAAAACTCTTTCAATGGTAATATTAAATATTATTAAATACACTATAGTAATTTTAGTAATACTAGCAATTGTATCTTTATTTGGATTTAAAGTAGGATCGATATTAGCTGGACTAGGTATAGGGACAGCTTTATTGGGATTAGCTTTCCAAGATTTAGCCAAAGACTTAATTGCTGGATTTGCTATTATTACAGAAGGAGAATATGAAATAGGTGATACTGTTGAAATAGATGGATTCATGGGAGAAGTAGTATTTATAGGACTAAGAACTACAAGAATTCGTAATTTCAAAGGAGCTACTAAAATAATAGCTAACCATTATATGGATAATGTTATTAATTATAGTGTTAATAACTCTCTAGCAGTAGTAGATGTTTCAATTGCCTATGAAACAGATGAAAAACTAATTGAAGATACACTAAATAAATTAATAAAAGATTTAAGTGGAAAACTAGAATTTGCTACTAAAGATATTGAAGTATGGGGAGTTAATGATTTATCAGATTCTGCAGTAATATATAGAGTAGTGGTAGAAACAAAACCAATGAAACATATTGTAACAGAAAGAATCTTAAGAAAAGAAATTAAAAAAGCATTTGATAAAGCAGGTGTTAAAATACCATATACTCAGATTGAGGTGCATAATGGAAAATAAAGAATATAAACTAGGTTCTATTGTAATAATGAAAAAACAACATCCCTGTGGCACAAATGAATGGGAAATTGTAAGATTAGGTGCAGACATTAAAATCAAGTGCCTAAATTGTGGAAGAACAGTATTATTACCTAGAATAGAATTTAATAAGAAATTAAAAAAGATAGAAAGGGTTTAATATGAACGAAAAAAGAAAATGGAAATTAAAGAAATTTTACATACATCCAGTATCAACATTCATGATTATGACAGTGTTTATAGTATTATTAAGCTGGATATTAAGTATATTTCAAATGCAATCTACTTATAATGTAGTAAATGCTAATACAAAGGAACTAGAACCAGCATTAGTTACAGTAGAAAACCTACTATCTTTTGATGGTTTAAAGTTCTTAATAAGTAATGCCTCAAAGAATTTCTTAAGCTTTGCTCCATTAGGAACACTATTAATCGCATTAATAGGTTTAACTATAGGAGAAGGTTCAGGATTTATAGAAACATTAACTAAAAGACATTTAAGTAAGATACCAAAAGGATTATTTACATTTATCATAATCTTTATAGCTACTATATCTTCTCTAATTAATGAAGTAGGTTATGCAATATTAATACCTTTAATTGCATTAATATATTTCATTAATAATAGAAACCCAATATTAGGTATAGTTACAGCATTCTGTGGAGTTTCATTTGGATATGGAGTATCAATATTTGTAGGATCTATGGAAGTATCTTTAATGGATTATACAAAAACAGCTGCTCTATTAGTAGATGAAACAAGTCACATTGCATTAACTTCAAACTTAATATTTATAGTAGTTGCTAGTATAATTTTATCAGTAGTAGGAACAATAGTAATAGAAAAGATTATAGCTCCTAAGATTGGTAAATATAAAAAAGATGAAGAATTTGCTAAGACAGAGCAATATACAACTATAATAGCAGAAGATGAAGAGCAAAGAATCCTTGAAAAAGATAAATATGAAAATAGAGGATTACGTGCAGCTTTAATAGTAACAATAATTGTAACATTAATATTTATATATTCACTAATACCAAATCTACCAGGATCTGGAATGCTATTAGATATGAAAGAAAAAGCATACATGTATCAATTATTTGGTGAAAATTCATATTTCCAAGATGGATTTACTTTCTTAGTATCACTAATATTTATACTTTCTGGTATAGCTTATGGATTTGCATCAAAATCAATGAAAAGCTATAAACAAATAATAGAAAATGCAGGAAAGAAATTTTCATCTGCAGGATCAGTATTTATATTAATATTTGTTACTAGTCAATTTATTGCTTTATTTAGAAAGAGTAATATTGGTTTA
>Ga0310786_10012248_pt1 | contig 10629 bp, 9 predicted proteins | sample AusTroGonzalo_MG_FD_203881 | JGI IMG/M metagenome (GOLD analysis project Ga0310786, IMG submission 203881) | Bovine rumen microbial communities from tropical cattle in Woodstock, Queensland, Australia - Gonzalo_03 (v2) (version 2) | ecosystem: Host-associated > Mammals > Digestive system >...
TTGAGAATAATGGTAAAGTTTTAATATGTGATGTTTAGGAGTAAATTGATGGCAAGAGTGGTGATTTTGATGTTAGATTCTTTTGGTGTCGGGGGTGCAAAAGATGCCAAGTTATTCGGTGATGAGGGGGCAAATACCTTTTTACATATTGCCGAAAATTACGAAGGGTTTTGTGTTCCCAATATGGAAGCTTTAGGGCTTAAGAAAGCCGGGAAAATTGCTTCAAATGTTGAGGCGCCGCTTAAAGAAGAAAAGCCAGCCATAACGCTCTTGTCCAAATATGGGGCCATGGAAGAAATGAGTGCCGGTAAAGACACCATATCCGGACATTGGGAAATGGCCGGTGTGCCGGTTAAAAAGGATTTCGGGCATTTTAGTGTGAACTATCCGAGCTTTCCTCAGGACTTGATTGATAAGGTTTGCAAACGTGCCGGGATTGAGGGAATTTTGGGAAATAAAGGGGCATCCGGTACGGTGATTATTCAAGAACTGGGGGAGGAACATATCAAAACCGGTAAGCCTATTTTTTATACCTCGGCAGACAGCAATATTCAAATTGCCGCACATGAGAAATATTTTGGTTTGGAACGGCTTTATAAGCTTTGTGAAATTGCATTTGAGGAAGTGAAACCTTATAACATCGGACGCGTGATTGCCAGACCTTTTGAGGGCGAGAAAGCCGGTGAATTTAAGCGCACCAAGAATCGGCATGACTACGCGTTAAAGCCCTTTGCTCCGACAATTTTGGATAAGGCAAAAGAAGCCGGGTTGTCTGTAACGGCAGTGGGGAAAATTAATGATATTTATGCTGCGTCCGGGATTACCAGAGCCGTTAAAGCAAGCGGGTTAGAAGAGCTTTTTAATGTAACGCTTGAAGAAATTAAAAAGATGGGTGATAAAGACGGTATTGTGTTTACCAACTTTGTGGATTTTGATATGGAGTGGGGGCACAGGCGCAATGTAAAGGGATATGCCGAAGGGTTGATGTATTTTGATAAAAGGCTCTTTGAAATAGAAAAAGTGCTTAATGATGATGATCTTGTGTTTATTACCGCAGACCACGGGTGCGACCCCACCTATCAAGGAACAGACCATACGCGCGAGTGTGTGCCGGTTTTAATGTTTGGCAAAAACGTTAAAGCAGAAAATATCGGTCGGCGCAAAACTTATGCCGATATTGCCGCCACCATTGCCCAAAAATTTCAACTATCACCTTTTGATGTGGGTGAGAGCTTTTTGTGAGTTTGATTGGGGAAAAGATAAAATAAAATTTGCAGGGTGGAAAAAAGGTTATATATTTTAGAGCATAATGTTTATATCAGAAGATAAGGAGCTATTGTGTTGGTAGGAATAATTGCGGCGGTGTTGGTGATTGTGGCTGACCAGATTTCCAAAGCTTTGGTGTTTGGCTATTTGGCAGAAAAACAGGCGGCCGTTCATGTAACAGATTTTTTTAATTTGGTTGGCGCGTGGAATAAAGGTGTCAGCTTTTCTATGTTTGATAATTTGGGCGGTTACGGTGTTTATGTTTTATCCGGCTTTTCGCTTTTTGTGGTTTGTGTGCTGGTTTATTGGCTTATAAAAGAAAAAAGCCGGTTTATGCAGTTAGCGTTAGGGTTTGTGATTGGTGGGGCACTCGGCAATGTGGTGGACAGACTTCGTGTCGGTGCCGTGTTTGACTTTTTGGACGTGCATATTCATGAACATCATTGGCCGGCGTTTAATGTGGCAGACAGCTTTATCTGCATCGGAGCCGTGCTGATTATTGTGGGTGGTTTATGCGGTTTTGATAAAAAAGCTAAACAAAATGAAATTATCATGGAAATTGAAGAATCAGAAGAGGAGAAAGAAAATGCGTAAATTGGCAGTTTTGTTGGCGGCTATTTTATTTTTGAATGCTTGCGGGTGGACTAAGGAAAAACTTGGTATGACCAAAAAAACACCTGATGACGGTTATCAGGCCAGAAAGCAAATGTTGGTTATTCCGCCGGATTATGATGTAAGACCGGCAAAGCAATAACTACACTAAAGAGGTGGCAATGAAGTTTGCCCGAATGGTGAAAATGATTAAGAAAATTTTGGTTGTGTTGTGTTTACTTTTGCCCATTAAGGCAGAAGCAAAGTTGCTTGAGATGTCTTATTTTAAGCTTTCTAACGGGCTTGAAGTGGCCGTGATTGAAAATCATAAAGCGCCGGTGGTTCTTCAAATGCTTTATTATAAAACCGGTTCGGTGAATGATCCTCTAGGTAAAGGAGGGTTGGCACACCTTTTGGAACATATGATGTTTCGGGGAACAAAAAATGTGGCAGACCAAATGTTTAATCGCTTAACTGATGAAAACGGGGCAGAAAATAATGCCTATACAACCTATAATGAAACCGGGTATTATGAGTTTTCGGATATATCTAAACTGGAACTGATGATGGCCCTTGAGGCAGACCGCATGGTTAATCTTAATTTAAGCGAGGAGGCCTTTCTTAAAGAGCGAGATATTGTGTTGCAGGAAAGACTGCAACGTTTTGAAACCAAGCCGACACCTTTGTTTTATGAAATGTTAAGCGAAATGCTTTGGCAGGAGCATCCGTTATCACATCCGGTGAGCGGTAAGGTTGATGAAATTAAAGGGCTGACAAAAGAAGATGCTCAAGCTTTTTATCAAAAATGGTATCGGCCGGATAATGCTTTATTGGTTCTTTCGGGGGATATAGGCGTTGATGAGGCAAAAGTATTGGCAGAAAAATATTACGGTTCCATTAAGCCCAAAAATGAGGCAAATGCGTCTTTGGAATATGCCAAACCCAAAGAGATGGACAGTACTTTACATCTGAAACTTAAAGGCGTGGAACAAAAGAGATTTGCTATGTATATCTTGCTTGAAAGCGGGGCTTTCAGCAAAAAAGATGTGTTGAGTTTGGAGCTTTTGGGGCGTTATTTGGCGGCTGATGATGCAGCGTATTTATATGATAAGCTGGTTTATCAAGAAAAGAAATTACTCGCTATTGATATGGGGATAAGCTATGATGAAAAGTTGGGCGGAACACTCAGCTTTTATGCCATACCTGCGGATATGAATGTTTTTAGAGGGGATGTAACCCAGCTTGTTTTGACAGCGGCTCAAAAGGGACTTGATGAATTAACCGAAGAAAAACTTACGAGAATTAAAAATCAGATGCTTGCAAGCACGGTTTATCTGCAAGAAAATCCTCAAAGTGCGGCCAGGTTTGCGGGCGATATGTTGATGAACGGTTTTAATGCCCATGAAATTATGCACTATGATGAAGCCATAGAGGGCGTTGGTGTTGATGACATCAAACAGGCTTTTGAAAAGGTGATGGCATCAAAGGTGCGCGTCAGCGGTTATTTGGAGGCAAAAAATGAGTAGAAAGCTTTTATGGCGCAGTTTGGCTTTTGTGTTAATTTGTATGGTTTTGATAAAAGCGTTTTTTTCACCGAAGTTTGATGCTGAAAAAATATTGGAAGAATCAACTCTTAAAGAAAGAAGTTTTGCCGGGGAGGCTGTGGAAATAAATGCCTTTGGTGATAAATTAAAAGCCTATTTTATGGAGGAACACAGTGTGCCGATTGTGGCTGTGAACTTCGGGTTTGAAAAGGCAGGCAAGGCTTATGAAAAAAAAGAGGGCGTGGTGTTACTTGCCGAAACCTCTGTCCTTGACGGGGCAGGGCCGTTTTCAAGAAAAGAACTGCGCGAAGTGATGAAAGAAAAAGGCATACATATCTCTGTTAGTGCGGGGAACGATAATCTTAATTTTTCATTGAGCTATGTGAAAAAATTTGAAAAAGATGCTTGGGATATTTTAAAAGCCGTTCTTTATGAACCGCGGCTTGAAGAAAGCGACTTGTCTTTAACCAAGCAACAACTGGCAGCCGAGAGGGTGAGACAATTTGAAAGTCCGTCTTATCATTTGGGGCGGCTAGTGGATGAGTATTTTTATCAAGATCATCCGTATGGCAAGGATAGCATACCGACCGATGAAGTGTTGCATAAAATAAGTGCGGAAGATATTCGGGCGTATTTAAAAGAAGCCATGAGTAAAGATAATTTTTATGCCGGTATTGCCGGTGATTTGACAAGAGATGAGGCAAAAGCTTTTTTGGAATATGTTTTTGACGGCCTAAAAGATAACAGAGAGGAATGGACGTTACCGGAATGGACGCCTGATTTTAGTATGCCTAAAGTTGAAAAAGAGCTGAGTTTTTCGGCGCAGAGTTTTGTTTTGATGGCAGGTCGTGGTATTAAAAGGCTTGATGATGATTTTTATCCGCTATACATTGCTAATGACATTTTCGGCGGTTCGGGTTTGAACTCAAGATTAAATAAGGCCATACGTGAAAAAGAGGGACTGACTTACGGAATATACAGTTATTTTTCCAACAGTGATGCTGTTGATTTGTGGCAGATTTCTTTTTCGGCGGCGCCTGGTAATGCCGAGAAGGTTTTAGAAATGGCTGTGGCGGAATATCAGAATTTTTATGATAAAGGGGTTACAAAAGCAGAGCTTGATCAAGCAAAAAAGAGCCTGCTTTCTTCGTTTAATTTGAGGTTTTCAACGTTAAGCAATATTGCCGGAATGCTTAGAGAAATGCAACGCCAGGGGTTGGGAATAGATTTTTTAGCCAAAAGGCAAGGTATGGTATCTGAAGTTGAGCTTGAGGCTGTTAATCGGGCCATTAAAAATAAAATGCCCAAGTCCCTTAATCATAAAGGCGGCATAAGAGTATTTGAAGTCAGCGGAAAATAATCCAAAAAAATATTTTTTTATTACCAAATATTAACCATCAAGGGTGTTTACTCATCTTGATATGAAAGTGATTTGAGAGAGAAAAATGGGCACCCTGAATGAATTAGCGGAAAAATTGAAGAAATCAGGTCTTCTGATTATTTTTGGAATTTGCTCTTTTTATTTTGTGATTAATGCGATTAACGGTAACCGCGGTATATTTAGATATTTATATTTGAAAAGTAAGGTAGAAACAGCCACAAGAGACCGTGCACGCTACGAGGAAATTAAAAAAGATTTGGAGATAAAAGTGGCCATGCTTTCAGAGCAGTCTCTTGATTTGGATTATTTGGAAGAAAGAGCGCGTGTGGTGCTTAATATGGTTAAGGACGGCGAGTATGTCGTTCTTTATAAAGATATTGAAAAAAAGTAAAAAACAGTTGTATTTTAAAATATTGTTGGTATAAGTAAGCGTAAAGCCCTGTACGTATATACTTGGCAGCATTTTTCTAGTGAGGTTTTTTATTGAGATATCGGCATAGTATGAAACGCCATAAACCGGTTAAATATCAAGCAACGGAGAGCCAATCGTTCTTTTCCGAAAAGGAGATTATTATCCGTAACGGTGCGCATGCTAAGGTGTTTAAAATTTCATCTAAATTGCAGTGGGTTGTGTTTATCATGCTCTTAGTTGCCGGTATGTGGAGCGCCTATTCTTATGAGATGTATAATGTATCGGGGCGCATTATTTCATATCAGGAAAAAAAGCTGGATGAAACGCGTAACGCTTATGTTGATTTGATGAGTGATTTTGTGGCCGTGCATAATAACTTTGCCGCGATTGTAGATAATTTTAATAACTCGGATGAACCGGCTGCCGAAAATGTGGAAGATTATTTGAAAAAAGCTGAAGTGATTGAAGATAAAATCCGTCGGATTACGGCTCATGAAGATTGGATTGATCCTACCGATTTGGAACAAAAAAATGCCTTGCGTAATGCCGTTTTGCACCGTGATATGGTGGTGGAAGAGAAAAAGGTTTTGGAAGAAAAAGTGGCTCAGCTTGAAGATGTGATTGATTCTTTAACCGATTTTGAAATTGATATCTTAAAAAAGGTGGAAAGCATTTCTTCTAAAGAAATAGAGAAGATTAAAAATTCAATTTCTGTTGTTAATAATGAGCTCAAAAAAAGAGGGAAATATTATAATCCAATGGCTAATTCCAAAAAAGATAACAGAGGTGGCGTGTATGTGCCGGATAATCTTTCTCAGGAGGCCTCACGGGAGCTCATTGAACAGGCCGAGAAGACCTATGAAATTGTGGAAGATAATAAATATTATCAGGAAACATTAAAAAAACTGCCACTTGGAAAACCTGTTTGGACCTATTGGCTGACATCACCGTTTGGCAAACGTTTGGATCCGTTTAATGCTCAAAGTGCCGTTCATAAAGGTGTGGATTTGGCTTCAAATAAAGGTAATAAAGTTAAGACAATGGCTGAAGGACGTGTGGTTAAAGCCGGGGTGATGAACGGATATGGTAAGGTTGTTGAAATTGATCACGGTAACGGTTTTAGGACAAAATATGCGCATTTAAATGCCATATATGTTAATGAAGGCGATGGTGTTTTGCAAGGTGATGCTATCGGTGAGGTAGGCTCAACCGGTCGTTCAACCGGTCCGCATTTACATTATGAGGTTTTGTTTGACGGGGTTAATATGGATCCGATGGTCTTTATTAAAGCCCAGTAAAATTTGATTTGTAAGGAGAATTGGCCAATGAGAAAACTAAGAAGGATGTTGTTTCTAAAGTTCGCCAGATTATTGAGAGGTGAAAAAAATGTTGTTCCGTGCATCATCAGCACCGGCACCAAAATTATGGGCAATATTATTGATGGTGATATTGTTCACATAGATGGTAAAGTTGAAGGTGATGTGATTGGCGCAAAAGAGGTGATTATCGGTACAAGCGGCATGATTAAGGGTAATGTTCAGGCCAAAAGTTTGGAACTTTACGGAGAGCTTTCCGGTAAAATTAAGGCGGAAAATTTGTTTATTGCAAGCAGTGCAAAGTTTGTGGGCGATGCTGTTTATCAAACAATTGCCATTGAGCCAGGGGCTGTGTTGGTGGGCAGTTGTTCAAATTGTCCGGATGAAAAAAAAACTGATGAAAATTCCTCACCGAAATTGGTCGCCTGAGTTTTTTATATCCAATTAGTTAAAACACATGGTAAAAGCAGAAAAACAAGATTTGGTTGCTGCTATGGATTTGGGAACAAATTCCAATCGGTTGCTGATTGCCGATAAAAAGGGAAAACCCGTCTATCGTGATGTCTATCATGTGGCCTTGGGCGAGGGATTAGCTGAGAACGGGTGCTTTTCTGAAACGGCAATGGAGCGGGCTATTTGCTCGTTTATGAATTTTTCGGAAATGATGGCCGCTTATCATGTTCAAAAATATCGGGCGATTGCCACGGCCGCTTGTCGGATGAGCCAAAATACCGCGGCTTTTGTTGATGAAGTTAAGAAATCATGCGGGGTTAATTTAGAGGTTATCAGCGAATTTGAAGAAGCCAGACTAACACTCTTGGGGGCAAGGCTTAATGCGCCGACAGACAAAAAGTATCTGTTTGTTTTTGATTTAGGCGGCGGTTCCACGGAAATTACGCTTGCAACGAATACGGAAAAACCGGAAATTTTGGCAACGGTTTCGGTGCCTTTGGGTGCACGTAATGCTACGGAGATTTTTGATTTGACTGATTATAATGCCTTTGGTGCAGAGCGTTTAGAGGCCGATGTAAAACGCTATGTGAATATGTTTTTGGATAAAATTAAAGATGTAGATTATAAAGGAAATACGGCTCTGATTGCCACATCTTCTACACCGTTACGCTTGGCATCGTGGTTATCACATCATGAGAAATATGATAAATTTGCGGCAGACGGTGTGTGTGTTTCCACAAAAGATTTAGATAAATTGATAGAACAGGTGTTGCCGATGAGCGAAAATGAACGAGCGCTTTCTCCTTATATCGGGCGTAATCGTGCAGGGATTTTTGTGGCGGCGCTCATTATATTCAGAACAATTTATCAAGGCCTTGGGTGCAAAAATTTGATTGCTTCGCTTAAAGGGGCACAAGAGGCCATTGTGGCGGATTTAGCAAAAGAGTAATACAGTTTTTTAGGGCTTAATTTTATCAAAAATCATATTTAAATCTGAAGATAAGGGTATGTTCCTGATAGCCATTACGATAAGCACCCATATAGCTTGCGCCGATAGTTGTCTTATCCGTTAGATGAGCATTTAAGCCTAAGTTTAATTCATATTCCATACGAGATAGGCGTTTTCCTTTTACAACGTAATTTGTGCCGTTTGTAAGGTTTACCAGCGTGTTATTTTTTGGAGTTGTGACATCATAAGCCAAACCAAAATAAACATCGGGGCGATATATGCCATAATCTTTGGCCAAACGAATACCGGCTGTTGCCCTCAGATAATCGGATGTTGAAGCGTGTACATATTGAGAAGCGGTATCTCTATAGGCCTCGCGCGTGATGTGATAATAACGTAATCCAGCCTCGGGAGTAAAGTATTTGAATTGATAACCGGAAACAGCGGCAACAGATGTCATACGCACATCATAGTCGGCTTTGTATTTTGAGCCAAGAGCATATTTATATTCATCATAGCCGGATTGTCCGTAAGATAATGTACCGTTTATAAACCATTGACTTGGTTTATATTCTCCATAAACAAATCCCACTACTGTTGAGATATCTGTGTTACGGCGTTTGGCATCTATGTCAGTTGAGTCATATTGTAAACCGACACCTACTTTAAGGGTTTTATCTAACTTTTTCTCAACACCGGTGATGATACCGCGGCTTAATGTCTTTTGAGAGGCGATGTTATGGCTCTTGCTTATTCTTGATTGACCAAAATAAGGTTTTGCCCAAATATCTACATCTGTTAAAATGTCACCGGAGGAAATACCCAAAGGATCTCTTTCACCGCGAAGATAGCTGTCTACGGTCTTAAATAAGCGACTTGCTTCTTCAACGGATTGACCTTGAACCGTGGCTGTTTCTGTTGGGGCAAGAGCTTTGATTTCGGTGATTAAAGCATCAACATCATTTTGTGCTAAAGAGGCTAGTTTGTCAGCAATTTCTGCAGCAACTGTTCCCGGTTCAAAACTATTGCCATCAATGTAGGCACTAGCTGCATCGGCTACCCATTGTTGTCCGCCATCTTCAATAACAACATCTCCGCCACTATTTGTTTGAGTGATGGTATAATTACCATTTTTATCTGCCTTTTCAAAATGGTACATGTTATTATCAAAGCTATCGGTAAAGTTGTTGAAATCGGTATTGTCTGCCTTCAATAACTGTAATGTAACGGATTGACCATCTTTTACAATGCCTTGAGCCAAAGTGGCTTTTAAGGTAGCACCATTGGCAACTGTTATTGTATCAGCAGTTAAATTACCATAGTCAGATGAACTGTTAATCGTTAGGGCTAAAGTTGATGAGGCATCAAAATCAGCAGATTTGACAGTTGCTTTTTGATTGTTAAGAGCAATTGTGCCGCCGATAACATTTAAGCTTACATCTGCTCCCAGATTGTTTACACCAGATAAGGTGGCATTCTTCACATTAACCGTGTTACCACTCCAAGCACCACTTACTTCGTGATCTGCGTTGATGTTTGCGGTACCTGTTCCCGAAAGTGCTCCTAAAGTTACGTTATTATTTATCTCTAAGGTACCATTATTGACGATATCATCGCTAATAGTTGTGTTGGTTAAATTTACCGTGCCCTCATTAGCAAAAGCATAGTTAAAGCCTGTCATATCACTTACATTGTTCATTGTTAAGGCAAGAGTGTTGCCAACATTGATACCATCTAAGCCGTTTGATGTGGTAAAGCCGTGATTGTTACCGTTTATCTCTAGGTCCGCAAGCAAGCTGTTTGTGCCACTCCATGCAGATATGACCTCATCGGCATCTGAGGTGATGGAGTAGGCATTTGAAGCGTTTTGAATGGCATTAGGTAAACCACCGCCACTTCCTGTTTTGGTGAAAACAACATAAGAGCCTGAAGCATCATTTTGTGCGGTCACATCATAATTTGCCGTACTGGTGGTGATGGTGTAGCCGTCTTTTACCGCACCGCTCACATTGGAAGCGGAATATTTAATGGCTAAATCTGTTACATCTGCATCAGCTATCACGTTAAAAGAAGAAAGTTTTAATGTTCCCTCATTAGATGTAATGGTAAGGGTATCTGATGAGCCGGAACCAGATAAATCCACATCCATTTTATACTCTAAAGTGTTGCCAGATTCTATGTTAAAGACGGCTGGTGCAAAGCTACCGATAACGGCATTGGCTGTATTTAAAACGGCATTACCTTTGACATAAAATTTATTGTTATTAATTAAACCATCCGGATTAGCAAATCCTGCATTAAGCGTTGCATTTTGACCGATAGATAATGTTCCGCCATAAAGATTGATGTTAAAGATATTACCCGACTCATCACCAACCTTATCATTAAACTGAATTTCACCTACATTGGTAATTGTTACAGGATTACCATTAATATCGTTGTATGATAAACCACTTTTATTGATGTTCATAATGACATCAACACTTCCATAAGCCGCGATTGTGTTATCAAAGATAACCTTTTTACCACTGGCGGCGTTAATGTTAAATGCAAAACCTGTTTGATTTCTTACATCGTAGTAAACAGCAGCACCGCCATTATATGTATCCGTCGTATTGTTTGCGGTATTTCCGCTAAAAGTTACATCTTTTGTATTAGCAAAAATATTTAAGTTAGTTCTTTCAGAATAAATTGCTGCACCTTCATTAGCAATATTA
>Ga0310786_10012250_pt1 | contig 10629 bp, 13 predicted proteins | sample AusTroGonzalo_MG_FD_203881 | JGI IMG/M metagenome (GOLD analysis project Ga0310786, IMG submission 203881) | Bovine rumen microbial communities from tropical cattle in Woodstock, Queensland, Australia - Gonzalo_03 (v2) (version 2) | ecosystem: Host-associated > Mammals > Digestive system >...
TAACCAGAAACGGTGATCCGGATTTATACCGGATCACCGTTTTCGTCGCATTCCGTGGTCTTCTGTTGGTCCGTATAGTATTTGTTTTCCTATGGATCAAAATAAATCACTGTCCATCCTGACGGGACCGCGTGTATCCCAGTGTCATTCCATGACGCGTTAATGTGTTTCACGAATACGCCTGACTGCGCGACATTATCAACCCAATACAGCATGTTCATGCTTGTATATGTCAGGGCGAGCATCTTTATGTATTGTAGGCTTGAGCAATGGTCGAACATATAGACATAGCATTGGTATTGGAGCGTCGTCGCAGGAAGAATCGCTTTGCTGTTCAACCGCGTGCATCCCTTGAACATGCTGTCGTAGCAATGCTCTACAATATTCGTTGCCGGCAATTCAGGGATGTTCACCAATGACGTACAGTTTTTGAACATATCGCCGTAACAGTATGCGGCCAAAACAGTCGCCGGCAGCGACGGTGGCTCCGTAAGACTTGTACATCCCTCAAACATCTGCGCGTAACAGTTTTTTATAAGGGTTGTCGCCGGCAGCTGCGGCGCGGTGACAAGGTTCGTGCAGTTCTGGAACGCCTGTAAATATACGTATTCACCGTAGTTCTGATAAATGTCCATAACTAAATATTTGGCGCCGATGAGGTGAGTGTTTGACGCGAACAGACTTATGAAAGTGGTGTTCCCTGTCATACTCAGGCCCAGGTTACCCCTGACGTAGAAGTCGAACGTGAAATTCCCTATGCCGAAATATGACTTGTCACTCTTCACGAACACGGGCCGGTATTTCGTCATACTGACGGTGGTAGTCGACCTCGTGCTCGCCCATTCCGAACCGTCCTCGCTGTAGTCTATATACGTGAAATCCACCGTTCCGTCCGCGAGCGGCACTATCTCCATGTAGCGCTGCGACCAGTCGGTATTGGCCGTCGCGCCGTACCATTCGGGTATCTCGCCGGCCGTCGATTTCTGCCAGATTATGTTGTTGTTCTGATCCGTAATCATCGTAACATTCCCTTCAGGTATTACGATATCTGTGATGTTGGCGAATGTCATATAGTGGATAGGATTACTTTTTTGGTGACTGTGGTCTGGTTGTCAAGCGTGAAGGTCCACGTCTCGGTATATACGGACGCGTTCTTCAGGTAGGTCTGGGACACGGAACTGTCAAGCACGAAACGGGAAACGTCGTTGCTTTCAAGCTTGTTCGAAACATCATTCGATGTGACAAACTGACTCACATCATTGGAAACCAATCTGTTGGATACGTCATTCGATGTGATGAATTTACTTACATCATTTGAAACGAGCCTGTCAGAAACGTCGTCCAATGTGATGAATTTACTTACATCGTTCTGTACCAATCGGTTGGAAACGTCATTCGATGTGATGAATTTCGAGACGTCGTTCTGGACGAGATATGCGGATACGTCATTCTTCTTGGCGTATACCGACAGATCGTTCTCGCGTATAACGTCCGATAAATCCAGTTCAGCCTCGGTCACGAATACGGAAATATCGTTACCTGTAATAAATTGGCTTACGTCATTTTGAACCAATCGGTTGGACACGTCATTCGATGTTATGAATTTCGAGACGTCGTTCTGGACGAGGTGGTTTGACACATCGTTCTTCTTGACGTAAATCGACAGATCATTCTCGCGTATAACATCGGTCAAATCGAGCTCGGCCTCGGTGACGAATACGGAAATATCATTCGATGTTATGAATTTACTTACATCATTGGAAACCAAACGGTTTGACACGTCATTCGACGTGATGAATTTCGATACGTCATTCCGTACCAGCCTGTTGCTTACATCGTTTTCTGTGATAAACGCTGAAATGTCGTCGTAGCTCGGTATCTCGTCGAAAATCACGTTGGTCAAATAAATCGAGCAGTCATCGGCGGTGACGAATTGAGACACGTCCTGACTTTTCAGGAAACCCTGCGAATTCACGTCGGCCATGGTGACGAAACCCTGTATGTCCGCGCCGGTCAGGTAATCCTCGAGCCTGTGGTTCAGCTGGTTATTGGTGACGAACACGCTTGTCTCCTGCTTGGTCGCGAATTCTTCAAAATGGTGTGTGTAAGACTTGACGCCTTCATTCGTTTGCAATAAGTACCAGACGCCCTTCTCCGTCAATTCTTGGTTGCCGCCTAATGTGACACCCGCCGATGTTGACATGTATATTACGTAAGCCCCGTTTCCCGATCTTCTGCCGGTCATGTAGAATTCCTGGTCCCATACGGGGTATGTGTGCAGTTTAGCGACGACGTTCATCCCCGCGTCGAACGCGGCGTTGACCTACTGGACGGTCTTGTCCGCCGTATATACGTTGTTGTACTTGGATATCGTAACAACGAAATCCCGGCCGACAGCCGAAACGTCGTTCATCGTGATGAAACCGCTGAGGTCAGATTTCCGGGCGTATACGGAAAGGTCATCGACGACAACGATGCTTTCAGGCAGATCCCCGGTCCGGATGAACGCGCTGATGTCGTTCAGCTCGGCGTACCCGTCCAACGCATCATCAAGCTGATCCTGTGTGATATAGTTTCCTATCACCTCACCTTGGGCGGATGTCTCCAGATTACCGGAAAGCTCGACGGTCTCGATTTCAATGTTGTCGTCAGTCTCATCGTTTTCAAGATCACTGAAACGGACAAGCTCGAACGCGTAACGGTAGTCATAAACGCTCTGCTGGACCTTATTCCTGTTCAACCAAATGGTTATTATATACTTTCCGAGAGATTTGAAATCTTTTCCTAAAAGGGTGAATTCCAACACGTTTCCGTTGCTTACGGTGAAATCCTCAATATCCCTCTGTACACCGTAGGCGTCCGTCAATACGAGCGACAGGTCCCAATCAGATATATCCTGCTCTATCCCGTTCACGTACACGACCCAACGCACGTCTACGTCCTTGCCTATGCGAATTTTCTTCATCTTTGCGTAATGTATTTTTATATTTATCTCGTCTTGACATGAAAAAGGGCCGCGGATCACCGCAGCCCGGACAATTATATGAAAAATCAGAGAAGAAGAAACGCGTTAAGACGCGTCCTGTACGGTCCATCCTGACGGTACACCGTTTTCTCCTGTCGGCAGCGCATACTATGACGCGGCCTTCACGAACGTGCCTGACGCGGCGACATCATATACCCACATGGTGATGCAACCGATGGCGAATATATCGGTCGCGAGCATCTTGATGTAATTCAGGCTCGTACAGCCGTTGAACATTTGATAATAACAGGATTCAGCCAGTGTGGTAGCGGGCAGTTCAGGCGCCGTTTCCAATGACGTGCATCCGTAGAACATGTATTCGTAACAGTGTTCAGCCAGCGTGGTAGCGGGCAGTTCCGGCGCGGTTTCCAATGACGTGCATCCCTAGAACATACTAGCATAACAGTATTCAGCCAGTGTGGTAGCGGGCAGTTCAGGCGCCGTTGTCAATGCCGTGCAATCGCTGAACATGTATTCGTAACAGTGTTCAGCCAGTGTGGTAGCGGGCAGTTCAGGCGCCGTTGTCAATGCCGTGCAATTGCTGAACATACTTAAATAACATCCATCAATCAGCTCAGTGGCCGGTAGAACTAAGTTCCCGGCGTTTTCCATCTAGTCGCTTGTCGCAAATAAATAGTCGAATTTTATTTCATTGCCGTTGTATTCAAGCGACGTCTCGGACGCGAATCCAGATCCGTATACGAGCGACATTATGTTACCCTGGACGTCGAACGCGCAGTCGCTTATAAAATACTACACAGGGTTCTGGAAACCGCTGTTATCCGCATCGTCCATTATGGCGGCGACGTCGCACCTGAGCATTATTGTGTCGCCGGTCTGTACATCGAATTCGAATTCCGAATAGCCGTCCTCTTCAGCCAGCTGCGCGTACTGCCATGTCACGCCGCCGTCATCCGAATACTCGAACGGGTACCATGCCATGGCGTCGCCCTCCATTTCGGAATCGTAATGGTCATATGTGCCGCCGTCGATCGTTATCGTGCCGTCGCCCTGAGCGACTATCGTGAACGGATCGAGCGAGTAGTCGTGAGTGAGCGGGTTGCCGTGGTCGTCGCAGCGGGTTGTCTTGTCGGATAGGTAATAGTAACCGGTCGACGGGTCATAGTAGATGACGGTCCAGTTGGTCGGGACGCCGCTCGCTCCGGTTGTTGTCCATGTCGCGTCTATGTTCTTCACGAATATGCCCGTAGAGGCGACGCCATTGACCCAATTTTCTAGACATCTGTTTGCAGATATTGCAGTTGCAAGCATCATTATATAATTAATGCTTGAAGAATTTCTAAACATATTGGTATAGCATGTGGATCCCAGTGTAGTCACAGGCAATACAGGCGCCGTAGTCAATGACGTGCATCCGTAGAACATTGTAGCGTAGCATGTGCCGGACAATAGGGTAGAAGGCAATATTGACGGTGCCGTCGTCAGCGCCGTGCAACCCTGGAACATGCTTTCGTAACAGCTGCCCGCACCCGAATCTAAAGTTCCAGGCAGTTCCGGCGCCGCCGTCAGCGACGTGCATCCGTAGAACATTCGCTGATAACAATTGCCGTATATGGCAGTCGCGGGTAGTTCAGGTGCTGCCGTCAGCGACGTGCATCCGTAGAACATCTGGGCATAAGAGCTGTTCTACAATGAGGTCGCCGGTAATTTAAGGTCGCCCGCATCACAGCAATGTGTATCCTTGAACAAGTTTATAAGGCTGCTGTTCGCCCTGAAAGCGGTTTTCCCGATGAAACTGTCACCGTATAGCAATGACATTATATTGCCTTTAATATCAAATGACGCTGTAGATGCACTGAAGGCGCCTGATCCCTGATAGCTTGATATCAATTCACCTTTCCATAGCACTTTGTCACCCGCAACCACATTAATGGTTACATCGCCTGCAGGTGTCGACCATGTCGCGCCGTTATCAGTTGAATAAGAAACAGTGTTTGAGTTTTGTTTCTCGAATTGGAATGTACCGGAATCCTTTGCCACAAATGTCAGGTATTTCTTTGAATAATCTGTCGGACCGGCCTCCCATACCTTCACGTTTCCCTGCCCGTAAATCGCAACCAAATCCACGCCGCCGTAAGCCTTGGCCGCGACAATGTTAGTTGAATTTATAGTAGTGCTCATGATTCTATAATAAGGTAAAGTTTATAGTCGGTATGATTTGACAAAAGTGCATATGCGCTGGCATCACCCACCCAGAACAGGCTCGCGTCCTTTGTCATGAAGTCGCGGCTCGCGTCTGCGATAGGCAGGTAATTGTCTAAATCGGACGAATAGGCGACGTCGCTGTTTGCCATATAATTGGATACGTAGTTGCTGACGCTCGAGTCGAATCCCGCGTATGTCATATAGGTCTCGTCGAAATTCTGCTGCATCATCGCGTCATGATCGCTCATGTAGCTTTCCCTGATTACCGGGTCAGTCAAACCGTCATCCAGAACATATCCGTTGGTGGACAGGTATGTCTCCAAATCAGATTCAGTGATGAACAGGGATATGTCATCGGCCGATACGCCTCCGCCACCCAAATTACTGATATCATTGCTCGTCAAAAAAGCGGATATGTCGTTGGCGTCGACGAATCCTTCAAGCTCGGATTTGAGCGCCAGATTTGACACGTCATTTGATTTCAGGTAACCCTCACCCTGAACTTGAGACAACGTGCAGAATGTCGAAACCTCGTTCTTCGTCGCGAAATTCTCGGAAGTGTCCTCGATGAACGCGACGTGCTTCTGGTACCCCGCGCTGTAGTTTGTCGATATGTCGCCCGAGTAGCTGAACGTGAGCTTCTCGTGGTCGATTGTCAGCTTCGCGTTATCGACGCCGTTGACCTTGTTGCTTATGTTCGTGCGGTTATCCCCGTTGCCGAATCCGCTCAAGGACTCGTGCCCGTTGAATTTCTTCACGACCCTGATGCTGTAACCGGTCGTGTCGTTCGACCCGCCGATTATGAGGTTGCCGGCGTTGGCAGCGTTAAGCTTCGCGAAGACTGACACGTCGTCAGCCTCCAGTTTCGTACTGATGTCGTTGATTTCCAATTTGTTTGACACGTCGTTCAGGGTGATAAGGTCCTCGATCATGTCGACGGTCACCAGCCCGAGCTCGTCTATCACCGAAGGGTCGAGGGTGCCCGATCCGCTGTATTCGGCGTATTCGCCCGTCGCGTTGTTTGTGGACATTATGACGCTGCCGGTATCCTTGATGAGTACGATGTCATTCGAAGGCACGCCCTCGCTGTACAGCACGTTGAATTCCGAGCTGTCGTTTACGATTTTAAGTCTTTTCATTATTTCGAAATAATTATTTTTAATCTGTATATTTATCCTTAATCATTGCCGTCCGGGTTGTACTGCGAATCATCAGTGTAGTAGAACGGGACGGTGCAGATGTCGTAGAGCCCGTTGTACTCGTCCTCGTACTTGAACGTTACGCTGTTCGTGTACTTGGCCTGCGTCAGCTCGAATCCGGGCACCCACATGTAGAGCCTCAGCGATCCGCCAGACGCGATGGTCGCCTTGGTCGACGATGTCACCGTCATGGCTGTCTAGTTCTCGTTCAGGAACGTTATGTCGGCCTCGTTCACGCCCGGTATCCTGCGGTAGAGCCTGCTGTAGTAGAAGTCGTTGGCCTGATCGCCGTTGTTGTATATGACTATCGATATGCCGACCTTGTAGTCGTATCCGGAATTCGTGTTGCCGTTGTACATCCAGAGGTTCTCTTCGGTACTCCTCCAGTATTTCTTCCCGCCTATGGCCTTCTTGTACGTGCCCGTCTCGTTCAGCGTGTACCACTTGCCGCCGGTCTGCCAGCCCGGGGTGCCCGATGCGGCGACGTAGCGCTTCCAGTACACCTGACCGGACTCGATATCCGAGGCGAAAGGCTTGATGTTGGCGTTGGTCCACGGCTCGGTCCATACCACCGGCCAGTGCTCCCTGTCGAACGGCACCGCGACGCAGTATGACGGGTATTTCGAGCTGCTCGTCTGCGTGAACGCGTATGGGTTCGTGTCGTCGTACATCCTGAAGTTGGACGACGAGTAGGTGAAGTTGACGCCCAGCATGAAGACGAGCGTCTTCGCCGTCATCGTGTCACTGTATATATTGAACGATCCGCCCGATGTGAGCGCCGGCGCGCTGAGCCTGAACCTCAGGCCGTACCCGTTCGAGTTCGTGGTCGCGTGCGAGCTGCATATCCACGTTATCGGGGCGGCCGATATCGTGTCGCCCGCGAACGGGTCTATATGACCCTCGAACACGGCGCATATAAGGCGGGCGTTCTCGAGGTTGACGCCCGACCCCTGCTCATTGAACACACTGAAGTCGAAGTCTGAGAATTTCAGATTCCATTCGGACGCGCCGTCATCGGCGGCCGACCCGAATTCGATATTGAGCCTCAGCGAGTTGTTCTGCAGGAACCATTTCACGGTCTTCGGATCGCCCTGCCACGTCTTCGCGTAGTGCGAGTAGAGCGGCGGTTCGGCGCCGTGGAAATATTGGCGGAAATCACCCATGCGATAATACTCGTTGTAATCGCCACCCCTTGGTGGTAAATACGACCAGTTCTGATCGGCGTTCATAATCTGCCTGACAGTTGACAGGGTATAGTACGAAGACGCGTTCATCTGCTGCACGTATGGCACGCTGAGCCCGTAATGCGCCGCCTTGAATTCGGCCGCGGTCAGGCCGGTCAGCTTGTTGTACCTGACGGGCTTGAATTTAGACCATTTCTGAATCGACGGATGCGAGCACAGGCGGCCGACATCCTTGCTTGTCGTCTGTAGCGTCGCGCCTATCTGGGACACGGTGAGCCCCTGTTCGACGCCGTCGGGTAAAATATTTGGATTTGGCATATGCGTTATCAGTTATTTTTCTTGTAGACCGATATCTCGCCATTGACGACGAGCGAGCCCGTAATGGACAGGTCCCCGTCGATAAAGACATTTCCCTCCAGAACCTCGTTCGGCGCGATGTACACGGGCTTCTCGACGGTCTTGATCACCTCCTTGTACACGGTCTTCGTCATGTCGACATGGAATTTATCGGCAAGCCATAAAATAAATCTTTTCATATGAATTAATTTATTTTATTATTTATCTGCGGAATAATCGACGGCGTATGCCCATTGGTATCCTTTATGGAATTTTTGTTTTCTTTGACAACACAGGCTGACAGCTGATGTGGCAAACCCGTCTTCTTTTACATCAGTCAATCTATCATACCTCTTTATTATCTGTCCATCTTTTATACATAGCACAGGTTTTCTTAAAGATTTAAGCACCAATCCCATACGTGACTCAGACAGTCTCTTTTTCGTTTCATCTGACAGGTGTTTTCCGAACGCCCAATTTTTTTCACCTTTTCGTGCTTCTGAAAAACGTTTCAATGTGATAGGGTTATTCATATTGCCTTTATGTGTGCAATATCTCAAATTATCGACGTGATTATTTAACCTATTTCCGTCTATATGATCAATTTCAGGTAGCATATCAGGATTCGGGATGAAGGCCTCAGCGACAAGCTTATGAACCTTTTTATCATGTTGTTTCCCGTTTTGACATAAGTGTACAGAATAATACCGATGGTTTTTTGTACCTACCAACCCAAGTGCAAGAATCCTTTCCCTCCCTCTTTTCATACTCTTCACCCTGCCCCAGTTGCTCACGAAATAATCGATGAAATCCTTGATCTGTTTCCATATCTCCTCCATATACGTTTGATTTTTTCATCTTATATACGGAATCATAAAATAGTTACACTAAATAATGTTAAAAACAAAGGGCCGAATCAAATCAGCCCTTTGTCTATCAGTAAAGATTTCAGTTCCCTTATCTCGTCCTCCAGATGGTTAACCTGCGCCGCGAGGGCGGCGGTCAGCTGCGGATAATTCAGACCCAGATAGCCATTTTCATTCTGATGTACCAGTTCCGGATACGTTTTCTCAACGTCCTGTGAAATAAAGCCGATTTGCCGGCGGTTGTCCTTCACGTAAGTCACCGGGTTGAGTTTACCCCTGAAATCCAACGGTCTGATATCAGATTTAAGCCTCATGTCGGAATCAGTTATCAGCTCACCTGTGCACGTTATGTCGTTGTCAACGTAGAGTTCGGCGTCGCAGTTGACCCTTCCTGACGCGGAAAGGTTTATAATGTCATTCGCAACGATGTCAACATTGAAGTAGTCGGCGTTCGTTGAAGTCCTCTTATACCCGCGTATGTATCCGTAAGTCGTCGTGCCGCCAAATATGATGCTCGATTTGTAGTTGTTCAGCGAGTCCTTCCTGCCGAGATAGATGTTGGCCGTCGACGAGTTCATTGATATGTCAAGCGTCGATATGGGCGCGCTGATTGAAACGTCCGTTGCGTTCAGTACAAGCTTGTTGTTGGATGTGACCGCCATGTCGTATTTATAAATTGACGCGTTGTTGACCTTATACTGTTTCCTGTATACGTTTATCGATCCCGTATTGTTCCCGAATATTATCGACGCGTTCAGGTTGCCTGTTGTAGCGTTGCTGTAAGGCTTGCCTATCCTCAGAACGGCCCTAGACGAGTCCATCGTCACGTTTGCGGCCGCGCCCAGTGACACGTTGTTCAATGATGACTTGCCCGATACCTACATGTCCCCGTTCGTTGAGACATTCTGCAAAGTTGTCTTGCCTGAAACCTGCAGCGCCGCATTGATAGATGTATCGCCTTTTACCTACAGCTTGCTGTTCAGATTAGCCTGATTCCTTACGAACAGGTTACCCGTACTTGTGTTGCCGCCCACATTAAGCAGGTGGTTCCCTAAATTAATATCTGAACCGGTGCGCAGGTATTTCTGGTCGAACCTCGGCTCCCAGTGTTCGTTCATCGACACGTTCGATACATAGTCAGTCAAATCTATCACGCCGCTGCCGCCTGAATCCGAGCCCTGGCCGTATGCGCAGATCTCCTGTCGGGATATAAGGGAATATGCCGTTACTAGTTTCCCGTCCTGGAGCGTGAACCATTTCTCGACATTATTCACGCTCACGTTCAGGTTGCCGATGGACGTGTTCACCTTACCTAAGCTCGAGCATATCAGGTTGATCGACGTGTTGACGATACCTAAGCTCGAGCATATCAGGTTGATTGAGGTGTTCTGCTTGATCCTGTCGTTGTTCCATGTATTATATGCGACATAGTTGTCAGCTATATTCGCGACCGCCGATTCAAGGTTCGTCACGCTCGAGTTGAGCCTGTTCACTGCCGTATTATACGTAGTCGTCTTCACGTAACTGTCAAGATCGGTCTTTTTAGCGTACAATGTCAAATCGATGTTGTCCATCTTGTTGTCAATCAATGAATTGACCTCGGTCTTCGTGTAGTAGTTGTTCAGGGTGGATGAATCAACAAAACGGCTGTAATCGATTTCCTGTCCGGAAGACCCGTCCTTATACGCGCATATCTCTTTCTCCGATATGAAGTCATATTTCGTGTACAGCTTACCGTTCTGAAAATAGAACCAGTCATTGAGCCTCGATGAGACGTTTATCGCATATGCCGACACGTCCTTGATTCTGGTCGACAGATCGGCGACGGACGCGTCCGTTGACCTGAGCCTCGT
>Ga0310786_10012251_pt1 | contig 10628 bp, 8 predicted proteins | sample AusTroGonzalo_MG_FD_203881 | JGI IMG/M metagenome (GOLD analysis project Ga0310786, IMG submission 203881) | Bovine rumen microbial communities from tropical cattle in Woodstock, Queensland, Australia - Gonzalo_03 (v2) (version 2) | ecosystem: Host-associated > Mammals > Digestive system >...
AGATTCGTGGTTTGTACGAAGACGGTGTCATTACCGACGGTGAACGTTATAACCAGACGATCGACGTGTGGTCCAAGACCACGTCCGACGTCGCTGCCAAGCAGTGGGACTTGCTCTCTCACGACCGTGACGGTTTCAACCCGGTCTACATGATGGCCGACTCCGGCGCTCGTGGTAGCCGCGAACAGATTAAGCAGCTGTCCGGTATGCGTGGTTTGATGCAGAAGCCGATCAAGCAGCTCGGTGGTCAGGAAGTTATTGAAAACCCGATTAAGTCCTGCTTCCGAGAAGGCTTGAACGTGATGGAATACTTCATTTCGTCTCACGGTGCCCGTAAGGGTCTTGCTGATACCGCTCTTAAGACGGCTGACGCTGGTTACCTTACCCGTCGTCTCGTGGACGTGGGCCAGGACCTCGTGATTACCGAACCGGACTGCGGCACGACGAACGGTATCGAAGTTTCCGCATTCAAGGACGGTGACGATACGGTCATTCCTCTTGAAGAACGTCTCCTCGGTCGCGCACCGGTCGAAGACATCAAGCACCCGGTTACCGGCGAAGTGATCGTGAAGGCTGGCGAACTCGTCACCGAACGCGACCTCCCGAAGATCAGTGCTACGGGTCTCGAACACATCAAGATGCGCTCCGTGCTCACTTGCGATTCCAAGAACGGTGTCTGCGCCAAGTGCTACGGCCGTATGCTTGCTTCCGGTCGTCCGGTTGACCTCGGCGAAGCCGTGGGCGTGCTTGCTGCTCAGTCCATCGGTGAACCGGGTACGCAGCTTACCCTCCGTACGTTCCATATCGGTGGTGCTTCTTCCCGTCTTACTGTCGAAAGCGACAAGAAGGCAGCCGTCGATGGCCACATCGAACTCGAACAGGTCGAGACGGTGGACCACGAAGGCCAGAAGGTCGTCGTTTCCCGTATGGGCGAACTCGTCATTTTCGATACTACCGGCATCAACAAGGGCCGTTACCAGATTCCGTACGGTGCAATCTTGCACGTCGAAAACAATGCTACCGTCAAGAAGGGCGAAAGCATGTTCGAATGGGATCCGTATAACAGCCCGATCATCACGAACGTGTCCGGTACGATCGCATTTAACAATCTTATTGAAAACAGAACTTACCGTATTGAACGCGATGAAATGACCGACGTCGAAACGTGGATCGTCATCAGCGACAAGCAGCACGGTAAGAACCAGTTGCGTCCGGTTATCGCCATCAACGATGCCCGTGGCGAAAAGGTCGGTCACTTCATGCTTCCGGACGGCGCTATCCTCGCCGTTCATCAGGGTGACAAGGTTACTTCTGGTCAGGTTATCGCAAAGCTTCCGCGTGCAGCTGGTAAGACCCGCGATATTACCGGTGGTCTTCCGCGAGTTGCAGAACTCTTCGAAGCCCGCGTTCCAAGGAACAAGGCTTACATCGCTCCAGTTGATGGTCTCGTATCCTACGATCCCAACATTATCGGCCCCCACAAGTATCAACAAGTCATCATCACCCCGCCAAACGGAGAAGCTGCAAATGTACTAGTTCCGTATGGAACCCATCTAGCGGTCAATGACGGTGACCGTGTCCGTGCTGGTCAGAAGATCAGCGAAGGCAGTGTGGACCCGCACGATATCCTCGAAGTCCTCGGACCTGAGGATGTGCAGCGCCACTTGGTGAACGAAATCCAGGCAGTGTATCGCCAGCAAGGTGTGGCTATTGCAGATAAGCACATCGAATGCATCGTTCGTCAGATGATGCGCAAGGTCCGCATCACGGATTCGGGTGAATCAGAATTCTTGCCGGGTGAAGAAATTTCCAAGACCCGGCTCCGTACCGAAAACGAACGTCTGCGCGCTCTCGGTAAGGCTGAAGCTAAGTATCAATCGATGCTCCTTGGTATCACAAAGGCTTCCCTTGCAACGGACAGCTTCATTTCTGCTGCATCGTTCCAGGAATCCCAAAAAATTCTGACCATCGCCTCCATCGAAGGCAAGGTCGATCCACTTAAGGGCATTAAGGAAAATATGATTGTAGGCAGGCTTATCCCGTGCGGTACAGGAGCCCGACACTTGCGAGATGTCCAAGTGACCGACACCGATGCCAAAGAACTAGAAGAACGCTATCGTCCACGATACGTGTTCGACGAAAGTCTCTCTTTCGATTCGGAAGCTCCATTAAACAACGAATCCGATTCCCCTGACGAGGAAGAATCGGATTCCGAAGCTTGACAAGAATCATTCGGAGTCAAGAACTCCGAAGTCCAAAACTACTCCCCGATTCTCACGATCGGGCTGTTCGTCTCGATACCGTTCACATGGCGGTCGAGCCAGTCGAGCAACAAGGCGTCGCGTTCAGCCTGCGGAAGCGCAAACTTTTCGCGGCCCTGCTTCTGCATGAACACGTCGAGGTAAGTCATCAAAACGCCACCGGCCACAGAAACGTTCATCGATTCGGTGATGCCATACTGCGGAAGCTTGAATTCATAATCGGCATGGGCAAGCGTATCGGGATGGTTCCCGTGGAATTCGCTGCCCAGGTAAAAAGCCATCGGCTGGCTCAAATCGAGGTCGAGCACGGAATTCGTGGTGTTCGTGCTGGCCACTGCAATCTTGTAGCCCTTTTCGCGGAGCTTTTCCATACAAAGCATACGCTTCTTGTACAGATAAAGGCTCATCCACTTGTAGGATCCCTTCAAGATGGACTTGTTCACGCTATAGGCATTGTCTTCTTCGATGATATGGACATCCTGGAGGCCAAAGACTTCTGCGGTACGGATGACGGCCGAAATGTTGTGCGGATCGAACAGGTCTTCGAGCACCATGCAGAAATGCCTTGTACGGCGGTTGACGACAGAGGTCAACAACTCACGGCGTCTTTCAGTGACACGTGCAAGCAGCGATTCCAAATCCTTCGATTCACTCATTTTTTAATCCTTTATTTTTAAACATTCACGAATTACTTGGAGGGAGGCATTGAAAGTTCCCTCTGTTGTTTTTCCTTGCGCAAGGCATCTCCGAGCTTCCAGGGAGCGCCAGCAACTACACTGTCAAATTCAGCGATATGGCGTGCATTTTCGGGGGTCTGCAACTTTTTGCTTTTGGCGATGGGGCGACGGTTACCGCCATAGTACATGCCGGCAGCCTTCTTGATGTCGTTCACGACATCGTCAATTTTCGAATTCACGACACTCTTGAACACACGCAACTGCATGATGGAATTGAGTACGGAATTTCCGGGGAACACAAATGCCGTCAGCTTGTACTTAAGCTTCCTCGGGGCGACCAAGTCCATATCCAGGTAGGCAACAGCAGTTCCCTTCAAGGACCACTTTAAAATCTGCGCATAGCCGTACCCAAAGAACATATTACGAAGCACGGACTTTTGGCCAACGCTATCCTGCAAGGCCCAGTAAAAGTCACCTGAAAGTCCGTTGCCGTTGCTTCCCGAGAAATAGCGGCGATCGAGACTATTGTATTCCAGCGTGTATTCCGTTTCGAGATAGGCGTTGATAAGATCCGCCGTAAACGGCATATTGTCGAACAGGAACCTGATTTCGCTGACTTCGAGCGGGAGCGTTCCTTCGCTCGAATAAACGGCCCTGTACTGGCGTCCCAGACGCATGAACACGTCCACCATCATATTCGCCTTCACGTCCGTCGAAAAGCCACGTTTGACAATTTCCTTGTAAGGGCCGCAAAATTCTTTGTCGTATTCGACCTTCGGCCACGGCTTCATTTCCTTTTCCGTACAGGCTTCGTACTTCATGTCGAGGCACTTGTACATCCCGGAACAGAACGAGCGCATGTCATCATCGCTGTTCTTCGTCTTTTTAAGGAGTAGCTTACGGGGAACATCCGACGTAGAAATGGTCTTTGTCGCAAAGGACAAGGACGAACCAAAAATCAAGACGAGGACAAAAATCCACATCGATAACGAAAGATTCAACCGGATGTTACGCATAAGTCCTCGCCTCCTCAAGATTACCTGAATTCAAGACTATCCAGCGGGATCACCGTAAAGGGCTTCAGCGAATCGAACATGGCGACAGGCCCGACAATCGAGATGGTCATCTTCTGCTTGTCGAAGTACTTCGCAATCATCGCCTTGACCTGTTCTGCGGTCACCGCATTGACTTCCTTAACATAATCTAAATAATGATCATCCGATTTGCCAACCATTTCTCCTCTTGCAAAAATGGAGGCGGTCGATGCAGGAGAATCGAACAGGCTCGGCAAGCTCTCGATCAGGGACTTCTTTGCCTGGGTGAGTTCGTCATCCGTAGGGCCATCCTTTGCAAGCCTTTCAATTTCTTCAAAGACGAGCTTCAAGGCAAAGTCCACCGTTTCGACCTTCGTCTGGAGGGCGATCGTCGTCATGGCGGTGTCGCGATAGTCGTTGCCGACCGTGCTGTAGACGCTATAGGCAAGGCCTTCGTCACTGCGAACGCGGTTCATGAGTCTGGAGCTGAAGCTTCCGCCACCCAGAATAAAGCTAGCCACGGCCGTCGGGTAATAATCCGGATGCGGACGCTTCACGAACGGCTGGTTCATCGAAATGTTCGCCTGAGTGATATCCTTGTCGACCACATAGACACCGGGCTTGCGGGCAAAAGCAAGCGGTGCAGGGGCAGCCTTTTCGGCCGCCTGCGGAGCGACGTTCCATTCGCTAAAGAACTTCTTGAGCATCACGACTGCGGAATCCTTCTGGACATCGCCCGAAAGTGCAAAGACAATGCGCTTCGAAGAGAACACGCCCTTGGCAAGACGCTTCACGTCGGCGGCGGTCACGGCCTTGTATTCTGCGGAATTGGCATCCCAGAGACGCGGGTTCGGCAGGTAGTTCACCTTGCTCTTAAGCTCGGCCAGCACCTTGGACGGCGTTTCATGACGGCGTTCGTAAGACGTCACAAAATTGGCCTTCATGATTTCGAGCTGTTCCTTGTCGAACGACGGTGCCGTAAGCACGTTCTTTGCAAGTTCGAGCATCGCCGGGAAGTCCTTCGAAAGGCAGTCGATGTTGAATGCCGACGAGAATGCGCCCACGCTTGTCGAAATCGAGGCACTTACGAATTCCAGGGAGTCTTCAAGGGCATGGGGTGAAATTCCGCCACCCGAACCGCGACGGAGCATCGGTCCGACCATTTCAGAAGCAGCCACATCCTTAAGCGAAGGCGGCAAATAGTTTTCTTCGAAATAGACCGTAAAATCCACGAGCGGGAGTGTGCTGTCGCTTACGATGTAACCCGTAATGCCATCAGCAATCTGCACACGGAAATCCTTAGGATGCGGAGCGACATACTTGTACTCCGGGAAATCGATCTTGCTGTAGTGTTCGGGCAAGCTTTCCGACCCATCCGAAACTTCCTGGGAATAAATGTCCCCGCTTTGCGAATTCCGGTAAAAAGCACCATTTCTAGGCATCATATGGCAGGCCGTCAAAACCGCCAAAAAACCAACTGGAATCAAAAACTTAGTATTCATCTACTAGAAAATAGTAAACTAAAATAGGAACATTCCAACATGGAGCATCCATTTTAAGTTTTTTTAATCCACCTCCCGGATTAGGACATATATTAATACTTGAGCCTTCCTAGTGGCCACAACACGCGTAGTAAGTCAAACCTCCGACTTCCGCACAGTTCTCCAGTCGAGACACAACACCACCAGGAAGGCTTCTTCAATCCCTCCTATGAAATGACCCGACGCACGCGCGCCGGGCCTTTTTTTGTCATTTCCGTCTTGAGCGGGAACTAGCTGAATCTTCCGTTGAGCTGTTTGCGGCGACGACCGCGTTCCGAAATAAGCGCCTCGATGAGGAACAGCAAGGCGGCAAGGCCGAGGAATACCTGGTAGCGGTCCTGGTAATTTTCCATGCGGTCGCTGCTCTGGTCCTTCTTTTCGAGCGTCGCAATCTCGGTCAGAACCTTCTGCAGCTGGAACTCGCCCGGGCTGGCATAAAAATAGCGGGCGCCCGTCACGTTCGCGATTTCCTGAAGCGTTCCTTCTTCCAGGCGGGTCGTCACGATATTCCCTTGCATATCCTTCTTGTAAACGCTCCCGCCCTTGCGGTCTTTCAACGGTATAGGCACGCCTTCCCTGGAACCAATGCCGATCGTGTAAATCTTGATGCCCATCTCGGCAGCTTCCTTCGCGGCATTGACGGCAGCGGCTTCAAGTTCTTCGCCATCGCTCATCAGCACCATCACGGAATGCTGGCTTGCGCCACCGGAGTTTTTGAACAAAGTCATACCCTTGCGGATGGCGTTTTCGAGGTTCGTGCCCGGCATGAGCCAACCCGGATTAAGTTCACGCAGCACCATCTGCACCGTGCCGTAATCCAGCGTCAACGGGACCATCACCTGCGCTTCGCCACTGAATGCCACCAGGCCTACACGGTCACCCGTGAGCGACTCAAGGAACGCCGAAATCTCGTGACGGCTACGGACCAGTCGGTTCGGCTTCACGTCTTCGGCAAGCATCGAAAGCGAAACGTCCTGCAACAGGACCAAATCCTGCCCGCGGCGTTCGATATGTTCCATTTTACGGCCCCACTGCGGACGGGCAAGCGCCACGAACAGAAACGCAATCGCAAGGAGGAGCAGCAGCACCTTCGTCAAGCGCCTCCACGGAGAGACGCTCGTCGAGAGCTTTGGCAACATAGAAAGCGAGACAAAACGGGCCGCAAGCTTTTTACGTCGATGATACGCATAAACAAAAAGAAGTGCAAAAAGCGGGAGTGTAAAAAGCCCCCACAAAAAGTTCGGTTCAGCAAATCTCATTATCTACTCCGATAAATCCGCCATATTTCACATTGGGCAAAAAGAATATACAAAAATTGGAGTTTCTAAAAGCTATATTATCCTGGGGGTTTTGCGAGAAAATGTCATATATAGGTCTAATCGAAATCAATATTATTTGCATTGTAGTGTTGCTCATTACACTACTGCAATTCCGTGAAAGCGTCCTCAGGCACTTGGAAGAACGCATCCTCGGTTTTACCATCATCGACACCATCATCTACATCGTGTTCAACACGGTGACCAAGATGCTTTACTCGATCTACCAGGAAAACGCCCTATATTCGAACAACGCAAAGATCGGTGTCATCTACTCGCTCATTTACGCATTAAGCCTGATTTCATCGCTACTTCTCGCCCAGCTCTGGTTCTCGTTCATCTTTTTGCGCATCCGCAAAAGCATTTACACCTACAAGCACCTGTTCCCGCTCTTTTCGACGCCAAGCATCATCGGCATCCTGATCTGCATTGGCGTTGCCATCTACGGGTTCACGAACGATTGCCACGCGACGACGCTCCAGTTCAGGAGACTCCTGCCCTTCCTCATCACGCTGAACTTCATCTACATCATCGCGACGATGATCATCGGCATCCAGCACGCCATCGCGCAAAAGAACTCCTCGAACCGCAAAGAAGCGTTCTACCTGTCGTTCATCGCCTTCCTCCCGAGCTTTGTCTGCATCATCCAGTACTTCATTCCCGAGATTCCGATTCTTGACCCGATCTTTGCACTCACGCTCCTGCATGTTTACGTGACCCTCCTCAAGTACCGAATCACGTCGGATCCGCTCACGGGAGTCAACAACAAGATTCGCCTCATCGACTACCTGCAATACATTTCGCAGCACCAGGACGCCAGCAAGCGCCTGTTCCTGCTCGTGATGGAAGTGGACTATTTCAAGGAAATCATCCGCAAGTTCGGCTATGAAATGTCGGACCGCGTGGTGGCTGACCTAGCATCATTCTTCAAGCGCCAGTGCAGGGAACAGCAGGCGTTCCTCGCCAGGACCGGCGAAAGCCAGTTCGCGATCGTGATGGAACGAGACGAGGTTTCTGAAATCGAATCGTTCTGCCAAAAGCTCGTCCGTGAATGCGAACGCGACAGCATGCAGGCCGACATGAATTCCTGGAAGATTTCGTTCAATGTCCACTTTGCCGAAATCTCGAACATTTCGTCAAGCAACATTTCGAAGATTTTCGCCGAAGCAAAGAAGAACTGCTACAAGCCCGAAACGCCGGCACCTAGGGAGTAGGCAGTAGACAGTAGGAAGTAGACAGTGGTTAGTGATTAGTGGTTGGTAGCTGGTGGTTCGCGTTGAACCTATAAAAAAAAGCGCCCGCAAAGGAGCGCCATAGCATAACCAAATCGCGAAACAATCACGGGATTCTCACGAATCTGGTATTTGCGAGGATGAGTTCCAGCAAAATGAGGAGTGCGCCGATCAACAGCCACGGGTAGAACTTTTCGGCGTAGCGGGCGTAGGCGATTGTCTCGATTTCCGTCTTTTCGAGTTCATCGATTTCAGAGTAAATCTTTTCGAGTTCAGCCTTGTTCTCGGCACGGTAAAAACGGCCACCCGTCTTTGCGGCAACGGATTTAAGCACGCTTTCGTCAATGCCTTCTTCGGGCTCGATTTCGCGTTCGCCCCAAGAGATTTCACCCGTCCACGGATTCTGCTGGAACGAAAGGATCTTGCCGGACTTTTTGCCGACACCGACGGTGTAGACCTTGACGCCCAAGGACTTCGCCACTTCGGCAGCACGCATCGGAGGCACGACGCTCGCATTGTCACGGCCATCGGTCAAAAGCACCACCACACGGGACTTCGCATCAGAAAGCTTGAGGCGGGCAAGGGCGTTCATAAGGCCATCGCCAATGGCCGTCCTGTTGTTCACGACGGAATCGCGGGCAAGGTCGTCAGTCGCCTTCAAGATTTCGAGCAGGGAGCCGTAATCGAGAGTAAGCGGGCACTGCGTAAACGAGCGAGAACCAAATGCCGAAAGCCCGATGCGATCGCTATGGCGCTTCTTGATAAAATCGGCAATCACGTCCTGGGCGTATCCGAGGCGGCTGTACTTCCAGTATTCGCCTTTTTTCAAGATGCGTTCGGCATTCATCACGCCAAGCTTTGCCTGTTCCGTGCGGGTAAGCATATCGAGCGTGCCCATGGAACCGGAAACGTCGAGCGCCAGCATAATGTCGACGCCATCGGTCGAGGTGTATTCGACTTCCATCGCATTCTGCGGACGGGCAAGCGCCACCACAAAGCAAGTGAGAGCTGCCAGGCGAAGCGCCGGGACGATATGTCTAAACTTTACACGACGGCTCGGGACCGCCTTTTTGGCAAGCGCAAGCGCCGGAAACTTGATGGTACTCTTGCGACGCTGCTGACGGTAAACATAAAGGGCTATCAACAGCGGTACAAACAACAACAGCCAAAAGGCTTCGGGATTTTGAAAATGAAGAGATCCAATATCCATTTCAGCTCCAAAATAACGAAAAATTCAAATTCTACAGGCAAGAATATACAAATAAGACAGTTAAAAAACTGCGAATCGCCCGTTATAAATTCAAATTTTGCAGCCGGGGGAAAGGCTACAGCACAAGCAGAAGTCCGTCGACACCGAGGACGGCAAGGCAAGAGACCGCGGCAACCGTCACGAGTCCACCACCCAAAAGCGAAGCCACAACGGCAGCGACAAGCGCACAGGCGCCCGTAATGCGACTATCGGTCGCAAAGAAAATTGCAGGCACCGTCATGGCACTCAGCACCGTGTACGGCACGTAAGCCAAAAACGAACTCCAGAAGACGCTCTTGAGCTTTTTACGGAGCAAGATGAACGGAACCGCACGCAAGAATAGCGTCACGCCAGCCATGACAAGCAAGTAAATCACATAAGTACGTGCATCGATATTCACTTGGCGCCTCCTTCGTCATCTTCGAGTTTCATGGGGAAAAACGCCGCCGCCAAAAGCGAGGCCACGAGCGCACAAATGATAATCGCAAAACCTACGGAAACACAGCTCAGCGCAGGGACAAACTTGAATGCGCAACTGAGGGCAATCGCAATCGCGACCGCAAAAATCGTCGGCTTGTGAACCTTCATCTGCGGGACGACAATCGCTACAAACATGCCGTAAAGAGCGACGCCAAGGGCATTCGTCACCATCGCCGGGAGAATTTCGCCACAAATGGCGCCAACGGCCGTTCCAGAAGACCAGCCGATGTAAGGGAGCGTCATAAGACCCAAGAAATAAATCGGAGTCACGCTCTTTTGCGCCATCGAAACGGCAAAGATTTCATCGGTAATGCCAGTCGCCAGGAGCAGGCGCTTGACCGTCCCAAAGTCCGGCGAAACCTTCTGCGACAACGAAATTGCCATCAGCGAATAGCGGAGGTTGATAAAGAACGTCGCAAGCGCCATCTCGATAAACGTGCCTGCCGCATCCGTCATGATCTGGAGACCGGCAAACTGCCCTGCCGAGGTCAGGTTCGTCATGGAAATAAGCGTCACGAGCGGCCACGACAAGAAATTCGAGCCCGCAATACCGAACGAAAACGAGACTGCAAAATAGCCCAGTCCTATCGGAAGTCCGTCTTTTACACCCTGTGTATAACTCATGCGCGCAAAGATAGCAAATTTAGGGCGTTTGGGGCATGTTTTATGCAAATATTTAAATATACGCAAATTATATAGCCAAGCAAAAGGCGATCCATTTGAATCGTGTAAGGCGATCCCGCAACAAGTGCGGGATGACATTAAAAAAAATCCCGGAACAAGTCCGGGATGACATCACACGGCGGGAGAGCCCGCGCATTTCAATTACTTGACGATT
>Ga0310786_10012252_pt1 | contig 10627 bp, 8 predicted proteins | sample AusTroGonzalo_MG_FD_203881 | JGI IMG/M metagenome (GOLD analysis project Ga0310786, IMG submission 203881) | Bovine rumen microbial communities from tropical cattle in Woodstock, Queensland, Australia - Gonzalo_03 (v2) (version 2) | ecosystem: Host-associated > Mammals > Digestive system >...
GCGGAACTGTCAACCTCTTTGCTTACACCCTCAAGAAGCTCGGCATCGAGTGTATCTTCGTAAATGCCGATGCTCCCGAGGATGAGATAAGAGCCGCTTTCAAGCCCAATACAAAGGCTGTTTTCGGTGAGACTCTCGCTAATCCGGCTCTCGCTGTATTCGATATCGAGAAGTTCGCAAAGATCGCTCATGAGAACGGTGTTCCGCTCATCATCGACAATACCTTCCCGACACCTTTCCTTTGCAGGCCCTTCGAGTACGGTGCTGATATCGTTATCCACTCCACTACAAAGTATATGGACGGCCACGCAGTTCAGGGCGGCGGCGTTATCGTAGATTCCGGTAATTTCGACTGGACAAACGGCAAGTTCCCTGAGTTCACAGAGCCTGACGAGAGCTATCACGGTACTATCTATACAAAGGCTTACGGCAAGGCTGCCTATATCATCAAGGCAAGAATGCAGCTCATGAGAGACTTCGGCTGCTATCCCTCGGCACAGTCCGCATTCTACCTCAACCTCGGACTCGAGACACTTACTATCCGTATGGAACGCCACACTCAGAACGCTATGACTGTTGCTCAGTTCCTCGAGGCTAACGACAAGGTAGAGTCTGTAAACTATCCCGGACTTGCATCCAACAAGTACCATGAGCTCGCTAAGAAGTATCTCCCCGGCGGCTGTGCAGGCGTTATCTCCTTCGTTATCAAGGGCGGAAGAAATACCGCGGTCAAGTTCATGGATTCACTGAAGCTTGCCTCAAACGAAGTACACGTTGCTGATATCCGCACCTGTGTTCTCCATCCTGCAAGTGCAACTCACCGTCAGCTTTCCGATGAACAGCTTGCAGCAGCAGGTATCAACGGCGGTCTCATCAGACTTTCAGTCGGACTTGAAAACATCGACGATATTCTCGATGACCTCAAGCAGGCATTTGCAGCAATATAATTGAGAAACAAACGGAATTCTCAGACCTTCCCGTACTATCGGAAATGTCTGAATCCCTGTGAAAAAACGGCCGGCGGTCTTCTGGACTGCCGGCTGTTCGTATCTATATGAAAGCAGCCGTCCGGGAAGGCTTTTTTGTCCGAAGCTGTCCGCGGGCAGCTTTGCCACTCCGGACGGCGTTCCTTTTCTGCCGCTTATCTTATTCTATGCTGAAATCCACGAAAGGTACAAAGAAATTTCTTACATTTCTGATTTCCGGAGCTGTCATATTTGTCAGCATTATGTAACTGATATAAACCTTTCAGTAAACGTTATTATTCCAAATTGTATAGGAGCTGATAATCTCCTGTTATTGCATTACGCAGAAAGATAAGCTATAATATAGTCAGAAAAAGAGATAAACACAATCCTTTCTATCCGTACTTACGCTCCCTCCTTACCTCCGGAGCGTTATCCTAACCTGTACCGCCTCCGGCATACACACCCCCGGAGGCGGCAAAACCTGAATCACTCAAGGCATTATGAACACACCTTTCAGATAAGAACGTCCGGCAGTCTGTTAGACTGCCGGACGTTCTTTAGTTCTTAGTTCTTCACACCCCGTACTTTATCTTGATGCGTTCGAGCTTTTCACCGAACGGTCTTGCAAGAAGTGCGAGAAACAGCACGTTCGAGACCGCATAGGATACCGTATAGGGTATTGCCGTGCCGAGAGCCGAGAAATACAAGTTCCACTTGAACCCCTCCGCGTACCACAAAACCGTCCATATATCCATAATGAAGGAATATGCCAGACCTGCTATCGCACCATAGACCAGCAAGAGTATGCGGTTCCGCCGCAATGGTTCTGAGAAAATCCCGGCAAACAGCCCTATCATGCCCCATGCGAGCATCTGAAAGGCTGTCCACGGTCCTTGTCCGAAATAGAAATTGGACAACAGCGCAGACATTGCCCCGACGAGGAAGCCTGCCTCTCCGCCGAGGTACAGCGCGGTTATTATCGTAAGCGCCGTCATAGGCTTCAGGAAAGGTATGAATCTTCCGGCAAAGCACAGTGCCGTCATCACGGAAACTATCACCATGCGACGTGTGCCCGTGGTCTTTTTTTCGAAGCCTGCCGCAAACAGCAGGAGTGCAAATACCGCTATGGCAAGGGAGATAATAATATGGCGCTTCCTTGCAAAAGCCATTGAGCCGATAACTGCAAGCGCCGGTATCACCGCAAAGGGAACTGCCGCTTTTATGCCGTTCCGCAGCCCCCTGCTCTTTATCACTAACATATCAGCCCTCCCGACGCCCGTTTATACGGCAGAGCTCCGCGGCATCCTCAAGAACAGCCGTCCTGTCGTAAATACCGCGGGTCATACGGCTCACTGCCGTTGTATAGAAGTTGTTCGCGGTGAAGAAATCCTCAGGAGTACCGACTGAAACTATCTGTCCGCCGAAGAACATAGCACAGCGGTCAGCGCATACAGCGGCGAATTCAACATCATGAGTGACCGCAACTATCGTTATGCCGCTGTCCCTGAGCTTTTTCAGGACATTCACTATGCCCTGCTTCGTTGCGGCATCCATGCCCTTTGTAGGCTCATCGAGAAGAAGGAGCTTCGGCTTTGTGGCAAGCACCTTAGCAAGCGCAGTGAGCTGCTGCTCGCCGCCGGAAAGATCATAGGGGTGCTTGTCCATCAGATGCAAAAGATCGTAGGGAAGCGCAGAAACGTCAGCTCCGGCTTCATCAAGCTCCTCGCGGACGGTATTCCGCAGAAAAACTGTCTGAACGTCCTGAGGAAGCATCGCAAGGCACTCGCGGTAGAGCGAACGGTTGCGGTAGTCCTTCTGCTTTTTGCCGAAAATTCGGATATCTCCGCAGTAAGGACGTAATATCCCGGCAGCAGCCGATAAAGCCGTTGTCTTTCCGGAACCGTTTCCGCCCAGTATGCAGAAAAGCTCGCCTTTCATTATTTTCAGGGACAGTCCGCTGAGAACGTCCGGAGACTGCCTGTCATAGCGAAAAAATACATCCCGGAACTCCAGCGCTGTCTCGCCGTAGGAAGTCCTCGCCGGCTCAGGGAGAGAGCGTATCTCACTTCGGAAGTTTTCGGCGATGTAGTCCCTTCCCTCCCGGACAGTGAGCGGACATTCACCGCTTCCGCCAAGCGCCGCATAAAGCCTTGAAGCCGCAGGCATACCGCAGAGCAGCTCCGGACGCTTCCGGAGTGAGGATATGACCTTCCGGGGACTGCCGTTTGCCGTTATACTGCCGTTTTCCATGACTATGAGCCTGTCACATAGGGGGACGACCTCCTCGAGGCGATGCTCCGCGATGAGTATGGTTATTCCGAAATCCTGATTGAGCCTTCGGAGAGTTGCAATGAAGTCAGAGGCAGCTATCGGATCGAGCTGCGCGGTAGGCTCGTCGAGGATGAGCAGCTCGGGCTGCATGACCAGCACTGCCGCAAGGTTCAGGAGCTGCTTCTGTCCGCCGGAAAGCTCCGCTGTATCGCTGCCGTACCAGCTTATTATGCCGAAGTAGCTCGCAGTCTCGGCAATCCTCCGGGCGATCTCGTCCTGCGGTACACCGAGGTTCTCGAGTCCAAATGCCAGCTCATGCCAGACTTTGTCCGTAACTATCTGCTGTTCCGGTCTCTGCATGACAAAACCAATGCGCGAGGCGGAGTCCCTCGCGCTGAGTTCACTGAGAGATGAACCGCAGAACATCACCCTTCCGGACATATCACCGTTTGGGATGAGTTCCCTTTTGAGCATACGAAGGAGAGTGGATTTTCCGCTTCCTGTTGCGCCGCAGAGGACTGCGAACTCTCCTCTTTCAAGGCTGAACGAGACGTCCCTTACCGCAGGCTGACTGCACAGAGGATAGCTGAAGCTCAGATCCTCGACCGCAAGTATCTCCATTTTATGCTCACCTCCGTTTCTATGATGACCGGCAGCAGCGCAAGAAGGCTGTATGCCGCTATGCCGCATATCCCGAAAATGCCGGGAGTTCCGTATTTTATCGCCGGATAGAAGCTGAATGTCAGCCCTCCGGCTATTGTTGCAGCGACCGTTATCCCGAGCAGCGTGAGCGTTGTCAGAAGCAGCACTGCATCGCTCCGCCTGAACCGGAAACGCTTCATCTGCGAACGTCTTCCTGTTCCGTAACCTCTTGCAGCCATGCTGTCCGCAGTGATTATGCCGTTTTCGAGTCCCCATGTGACCAGTATCGAAAATATCCGCATACGTCCGCGCACATCATCAACGATGTTGTCGTCGCGGAAGAGTCCCATTGCGGTCTGAGTGTCCTTCACCCTCTTCGACTGCCTGTTGAAAAGCGGCACGAAGCGTATCGCCATTGAGAGTATCAGCGCAAGCTTCGGGGAAAGCGTTCCCGCAACGTAGAGCAGCTTCTCGCTGGTCATTATCTGCGTGAACGACCTGAACCAGTAGAGTACGCCGATTATCATTGCAGCTGAGTTTATGCCGTAGAGCAGCGCTTCGAGGGTTATAGGATTGTCGTTCATGATAAACAGCACCGTCACGCCGTTGTGGGACATAAGCGGATTTGCAGCCGCGAGTATGATAAACAGCAGCAGAAAGAAAAAGTGCGATTTAGCGTGTTTTCTGCCGTTTCTCACAAGGTAGAGCGCTATTCCTCCGAACAGCGAGGCTGCCATGAAAGGCGGGTATGAAGCGAACATCGCTATTCCGGTAACGCTGAAAAAGTATACCGCGATGACTGCCGGATTGAATTCCTGAAAGCTTCTCATTCTTCGTATACCTCGTCAAGATCGTGACCGAGTTCGCAGGTATAGAGCCACTCGATGCGGTCTCCGTCGCTGAGCTCATATTCGCCGCAGCCGCGCGAAGGCGTGATGCCGTTCACATGGTAGACCCAGCCCGAAAGATCGCCGAAATCCATTTCATAAAGGTAGTTTATTCCGGCAATGTAGACCATTCCGTGAGCCGAACCTGAACTTCCGCGATTCTCGACCTGTATGCGGTAAGCCCTTGCCGCCTCGATGAGGATATCATAGACCGTTTCCCCCTCTTCGATGTCGAACTCAGTTACGTCAAGGATAATGCCGTCCTCGGGGATGAATTCATGGTCACATCTGTCGGCAACGGTATCGCAGCGTATGGTCATAGTGACCGTTCCCACGGCGTTTTCCTTGTATTTCTTCTCGCCGGTGTAGTAGCTGTCCGTGGACTGGAAATCCGTTACGAGAACGAACACTATACCTGCCGCAGCGACAGCTCCTATCGCTATGAAATTCTTGTAATTCCTCTTTCCGGAAACAAAAGCGGCAATTGCGAGAACTCCGGCAGCACCGCATATAACGGCGATAGCCTTGCCCTTGTAGCCGCCCTTCCCGGAGCCTTCTGAAGTTTTTCCGGCAATCGAAGCTCTCGTCTCCTTCGATGTCGAGGTCTCAGCGGAAGTTTCCGCGGTCTCCGTGGCCGTGACCGTCTCGGTTACAACTGTCGCCTTTGATGTGACCGTCGCTGAGGCAGAGGTTACAGAGGTCGTGACAGTTTCCTTCACTGTTTCTGTGACAGTTCCCTCAGGAGCCGAAGTCTGGATGTTCTCCGTTGTCCTTGCCGCAGTTGTGGTAACAGCGGAAGTTGTGACCACTGCGGAAGTCGTGATCTCCTCCTGACGGGGAGGCTTGCGGTTATCGAGTACAAGAAGCGGAGACTGTCCACGTTTCATGCGGATATAAGCCACATACGAATAGTAAGCCTGAACAGTTGCGGTAGGATTACCGGCACCGTCCTTGACATGGCAATAGCTTCCGTCCGCAAGCCTGTATGAAGCTATTGCACTGATGATATCTCCGCCGTTCTTGATGAAGCGCTGGTCGGTCTGGCAGTCTATGCCAAGAGCCGAAAGTGCGGTCAGTACCTGCGCGGCACTCTCCGGATTGTCATTGCCAAAGCCCTTGTAACCGCCGTCCGGCTGCTGCCTTTCCGAAAGCAGCGTCAGCGCACGGTCAACAGCCTCACGGACCTTTCCGTTGGAGCTGTAATAGGGTGCAATAGCCTGCAAGGTCATGGCAGTAACGTCGATATCGCCCTGATTACCCCAAAGCGCCCAGCCGCCGTCCGCCAATTGCAGGGAGAGGAGCTTGTCCGCGACCTTGTCAGCGTCAATACCCGGCGCATTATAGCCGTTATTGATGATGTGCAGACCGTATATCCAGCTCATGATGCCCTGCTTGTCATCGAGCTTTGCGAGAGCGTCCGTGATGAAGCTGTCGCTGCTCCCGACAGCTATCAGCGCAAGGGCATACTTCTCCTGTGAGGTCACGTTTATGACCTTATCGGAGCTGAGGTAAGCCTTCAGAGCCCTTTCGTAGGAGGAAAGCTTTCTCTCCCCTGACTGACTGAGCCCTACTATGTACCACTCCGATGACAGTCCGGCGCCTTCAGTGAGAGCACCGTCTATCCACGACTGTATACTGTCCGCGCCTGCCTTCTCACGTTCATAATCAAGGATACCGCCGGCAAGAGATTCGACCTCACCGACGGTATGAGATGCACCTGCGGCAACTGTCACGACAGGACCGAGGTCAAATATTATCGCAAAAAAGCAGACAAGAACAGCGGCAAACGCCTTAATCCTCATTTCTCTTTCTTACAGCGAATGCTGCGAATACGGAAACTGCAAGAGCAGCGGCTGCTGTGCCAACTCCGCCGACACCTGTCTGAGGAGCGTTGCTTCCGTTTGAAGCGGAGGAAACTACCTGAGTCGAGGAGCTTCCTGCGGCAGAAGTGACAGTATCAGTGCTTGTCGATGTTGTTGCAGCTGCAGTAGTTGTTGTTGTAGTGAGAACGTCTCCGCCTGTCATATTTGCAACAAGTACGGGAGGAACGAGGTTAAGATTGTCAGACTTTGCGCTGATCTCGTTTCTTCCGGCTTTGCTGATAGTAATAGTTGCCTTTCCGTCAGCATCTGTGACAAACTCTGTGGGAACGCCGTTGAGGAGGATAGTTGCACCTGCAACGGGCTCGGGAACTGCATTCCAGTTTGCATCATATGTATAGTGATTGAGAGTGAGCTCTATAGCCTGACCGCACTCTCCGTTGACAGTGTACTTGTCGAACCAGCTGTATGTATCAGACCAGTTGGCAGTATCAGAATAAACGAAAGCGTAGATGTACGCTCCGTTTGTTATCTCGTCAGCAAGGCCCATTGCAGCCACATTGTTGACATAGTAGCCAAAGCCGCCGCCGTTTTCAATGCCGCAGAGCTTGTCAAGTGCGAGGCCATACTGTCCGACAGATGACTTATATCCGGCTGCTGCGCCGCCTGCGTAGTTCTGCTCGTGGAAGTTATAGAGAGCATCGTTGATAGTGAGCTTGCCGTCGTCGTCGATATCGGTAACGGCAACTTCCTTCTGAACGAGACCGAGCCCGTCCTCACCGAGTGAAACTGTAACGTAAGCCTTGCAGAGGTCGTTTTCTTCTGCAAAAGCGGAAGTGTAAGCGCAAGAGCTTGCGAGTGCAAGTGCTGCTGCGGTAATGATGATCCTTTTCATAGCTATTCTCCTTAAACGTTATTTCTGCCCGCACAAAAAATGCGCTGTGCGTTCAGGACGCAGAAGCGCAGCGCAAAACTGCCGGCATACAGCGGCAGATCCCGATATGCGGTGCAGCTCGTTTTTCAGCGTCCAAAAACAAAGGCAGCATAAACGGTCTGACGAGCGATCCGGCTCGGAAGCTATGCGCTTCCCCACGGCAGTGACTGCTGCGGCGGCTTCTGACCGCACTTCCCTCAGTTTCAGACCTTTGATATGTTTATATTATACCACCCGTCTCTGAAGATGTCAAGTACCGCACCGAATGAATAAACTTAAAGCAGTTGGGGGACGGATATAATCCGCCCCCCCATCCCACTACGTTATGCTTTCCAGCTTCACGCGGAGCTTCTTGATTATCTTCTTTTCAAGCCGGGATATATAGGACTGGGATATACCAATCTGATCAGCGACTTCCTTCTGCGTCATCTCCTTGCCGTTCACAAGCCCGAAGCGCATCTCCATTATCTCCCGTTCACGGTCGCATAGCTCACCTACAGCCGAGCGGAGTATCTCTCTTTCGGCCTCAGTTTCGATACCCTTGTTCACGATGTCCTCCTCAGTGCCGAGGATATCAGAGAGCAGTAGCTCGTTGCCGTCATAGTCCACATTCAGCGGCTCGTCTATGGAGAGCTCGTTGCGGTACTGCGATGACTTTCTCAGGAACATGAGTATCTCGTTCTCGATGCACCGTGATGCGTAGGTCGCAAGCTTGATATTCTTGTTCGGACAGAAGGTCTTTACTGCCTTGATAAGACCTATCGTGCCTATCGAAACAAGGTCTTCTATGCCTATGCCTGTGGACTCGAACTTCTTCGCAATATAGACCACGAGCCGGAGATTGTGTACGATAAGGCAGTTGCGCGCCTCCGGGTCATTTCCTGAGAGCCGCCCGAAGACCTCCTCCTCTTCCTGCCTGGTAAGCGGCGGCGGAAGCGTATCCGAACCGTTTATGTAGTCTACTCTGCCCGCCAGCATGGCTTTTATACGTCTTATGAGTTTTCCCAAGGTATTCATTTCGTTCTCCTTCTGTATTCAGAATTTCAGTATTTTCGGATTGAATATCGCTGCGCCGGAGCTTCTCCCGAGACCGATCATCACATCGACAGGCTTGCGCTTTCCGGTAAAGCTGTTGATTATCAGCACCTCGTCCGGACGAAATACCGGCATAACTCCGTTCTCTGTCACCGTCATGCAGGTCAGCAGCCGGAAGCCCTTCAGCGGCAGGCTTATCCGCTCCGGAAGTATATCCGAAAGTCCTTCTCTGTCGCAGACTATCACCGGTGAACCGGAAAAATGGTCCACGAGAGAATTGCCTGTGTCAGCGATCCCATCCACCTCAGTGACCCTTCCGCGGTACTTCACTACCACCTTGTAAGTCCCTGCACCGGGCGGCGACCTGTCAAGCAGAGCCCTCGCAATATAAGCGGCAGCGTAAAGGGCAGCCGTTGTGAGAATGAGTATCAGCAGCGAAAAATCTATGTAGAAGTAGGAGTTGTTGAAGTGCATAAACTCCGGTGCGAGCCACGAATATACCGCGTAGATGCTCCCGGCGAGAATGAAGTTTGCTCCAAGGAAAGTCCCTGTAATGACGGCAAGACGTCCTCCACCGTGATACCCAAAAGCCACAGCAGATATAGTCACCGCAGCAAATGCTCTTATCACAAACGAGACCAGACCGTTCATGTCCGGAACAAGTATCAGCAGCGAGAAAAGGCTCCCGTAAGCCGCTGCCGCCGCGCACCTCCCGGCTTTCAGCGGAGAGTGCGTGATGCAGGCAGTTATCCGCAGGAGGAAAAAGTTCACATAGATATTCAGCACGATCAGCACATCAAGATAAATCGTCTGCAAGTCCGCACCTCCCCTTCTGATAATATTATATGGCATTTATTACGCGGATTATGCCGTAAACGGTCGGCTGCGGAAATTTAGACATGATAAAAAATGGACGACCAATGGTCGTCCCTTATATTTCTAAAAATTATGCAGACTGATAATATGCGGAGCTATACTGTCGCCTCGGACGGTGCTTCTGCCTGCGGCAGAGGTGTCAACCGGACACAAGCCCCCCCTCACAGGTCATGATCCTGCTATCTCCTTTTCGCATTCAGACAGTATCTTTTCAGTGTCTGCTCCCCAGATGTCAAGTCCCAAAGCCTTGATGAGACGGCAGTCCCTGATACCGTAGAAGCTCTCCGCAAGCGCTCTGACGTAGCCGAAGCCATATTCCTCCGGGAAGAACATACCGCCTGCTGTGGTAACGTAGTAAAGCTTCTCAGCCCTGCAAAGTCCCACCGGATAGCCCTCTTCTGTATAGCGGAACGTTATCCCGGTAACGTTTATCTGCTCGAAATACTGCTTCAGCGCTGCCGGGAAAGAAAGGTCCCAAAATGGTGCGGCTATGACCACGGTATCCGCAGAGGCGAACTGCTTTGCCATATCAAACATCGGATCATCTAAGTTTCCGGCAGCAATGAGAGCATCCCTTTTGCGGAGGAAATCCTCATTCACCGCAGGGAAATCAACGTCCTCGAGCCGGAGTTCAGTTACCTCTCCACCGAGCTTTGAAAGAAGTACATCTGCTATTTTCTTCGTCCTTGATTTTTCTCTCACACACGCATTTATAAACAGTGTCATATTATCAGCTCCTTCGTTGAAACCAGTATCAGAAGGTCTTGCGCAAAACCGTATTGCTTTCATGTATTGCTGCCGCTGTTGCTATAAAACAAACAACTGCCGCACTGCACTTCAAATCAATAAATTCAAGAGTTACCGGAAAAATGAACATTAAGCATCCGGTGAGTTTATTTATTACAGAATGGGCAGCCGCAAAAGCATTCTGTTTTATGTATCCTATGGCGATATTGAGTAATTTTATCATCGCTATGAATGATATCCATATGTAAAGCCAAGCCGGTACTTCCATTATAGGAAGCAGCTTTATCAGACAGATCGTTGTGAACACGATGTCTGCGATCGTATCCAGTTTTGAGCCAAACTCGCTGACGGTACCTGTTTTCCTTGCCACAGCACCCTCGACCATATCAGTCAGACCGGCAGTCAGGTACAGCACATAAAAAGCAGGAGAAAACGGAGTGCAGAAAA
>Ga0310786_10012253_pt1 | contig 10627 bp, 11 predicted proteins | sample AusTroGonzalo_MG_FD_203881 | JGI IMG/M metagenome (GOLD analysis project Ga0310786, IMG submission 203881) | Bovine rumen microbial communities from tropical cattle in Woodstock, Queensland, Australia - Gonzalo_03 (v2) (version 2) | ecosystem: Host-associated > Mammals > Digestive system >...
GACGGAATCGTCCGACTCTATGGAAGCAACCTCCATGCTGCCCCCTGCGGGGATATCTCTCTGGGAATAAGCGCAAATGGCCATGCACATAAGTACGAGTGTTACAAATAATCTTTTCATGGTATATATGTTCAGTGTTCTATCTTGGCAATTCCTCCTCCTTGGCTTTCTAGGCGAGGAAGGCTCAGTGCGTCATCTCCTTGATAAACCGGACCTCATTCGCACTATAGGGAGTGCCGTCCGAGCGGAAAAGGTCGTGGAACCACAGGTCCGGCTCTTCCGTAAAGGGGATGGGCTCACCGTCCTTCACAGGGTTCCAGGGATAGTGGCACTGTTGCTTTCCGTTCACGAGGCCGTAGCTGAAGCATCCTATCTTATTCTCTTTGAAGAAGGGAAGAATGGAGGGATAATCCGATCCGCGTGTGCGGGCCATCCACTCTGAACAAAGGACAGGCCGACCATACGGCTTGCAGTATTCATAGAACTTGATGCAATCTTCAAGAGCGTTGTAGCAGTGGAAAGAGATGATATCGCTGTTTTCCAAAACGAACTCGGAGATACCTTTGTCATAGGAACCCCAGGTTGGCAGGGCTATTATGGGCGATGTCAGCGGCTGAGAGGGATTCACTTCCCTTGCCCAACGGTAAACCTCCTTTAAAAAAGGAAGCGTGTCAAATCCTCTGGTATTCTCCGGCTCGTTATACAGGCACCAGGCGAGGATGCGGGAATCATTCTTATAGCGCTTCATAACCTGCTTGAGATAACGCTCGATCACCGACCACCTTGACGGATCATTGACGACGTCTCTCCCCGGCGAAGACATCCACACCGAATTGTGAATACCAGGCACGGGCTCAGGCTGAGGACCCAGATAGGGGTTCTTTATAGTGCCGCCGTTGGTGAAAAAAGTCATAAGGATGCGCAGCCCGTGCTTGTCGGCCAGTTGCATCGTCTTTTCAAGCCGATCCATAAAGCCTTCCGGGTCTTCCTGCCACACGATGTCGCAAAGAAACAGCCTTATCGCATTGAAACCAAGATCCTCTGCGAGGGCCAGCTCCCGGTCCATTACATCCGGCTGGAAATAATCCTTACCCCATATCTCCACGGGCGTGCCGGAATAGGAAGGCATATAAACGCACCCTACCGGCCAATCCTGTGCGGCATACCACTCATTGGCCTTTTCCTCACTCCATTTTTCTGCGGGTGAAACGGCGCACCCGGTCAGCAGGAGCACGAAAGCCATACTGATTTGCAATCCTTGTTTAAAAATCTTTCTCATTTATCGGACTTGGTTTTGTTCTTTTCTTCGGCCTTATAGGACAAATACATAGACAGCATACCCATCGCACTTGATAGCATACCTAGTAATCTGGTTATGATATTTCCAGGAAGGACTAGCCAAACGATGAAAAGAATCGCAAATAGAATTCCGATTATCAATTGTCCTTTTTGTTTCTTATTCATAATGCGAAGATAATCTTTTTTTGAGTATCTCCGCATCTGTGAAAACGGTATATTCGAATACGGCGCATCCTGGACTGGCTTTATGGATATCCGCACATCCAAGGAGAAGGCCGATTATGAAGTATGCCAATTACCTATAGCAAGGAACTGAATAGCCTTAGGTGGTCTATTAGCGTTCTATCTTGACCACTTGGAGTTCGAAAATGAGCGTGGAATGCGCCGGGATATCCTCCATCTTCATAGAACCATAGCCCCATTTGGCCGGGATATAGACTTCCCATTTATCGCCTTCGTGCATACGTGTGAGGGCAATTTGCCAGCCCATGATGAGGTCTCCCACCATAAACAGAGCTGGAAGCTGGTCGCCTTCCGTGGTGTCAAAGACTGTTCCGTCTATCAATCGGCCTGTATAATGGACGTAGACGATACTGCGGGGCGTGGGTTTCTTGGTGCCATGACCTTCCTCGAGTATCCTGTACATCACGCCGTTGTCCAGCACGATGATGCCTTCTTCCTTGGCTTTTTGGGCCAGGAAGGCCTCGTTGGCTTCTTTGTAGGGATTGGCCCTTTTCTTTTTATTGTGCATACTTATCCTGCAATTTCCGCTGCTATATCAGCTTGATTGAATTGATATTACGTCCGCACTGAACGCCCTCGCGACGGGCCGAGAAGAAGGATTCATCGGTAAAGGTGTCCATTCCGCAGACATGGATGTTTTCGGATTTGACGCCTGTCTGCTCCAGCAGCCAGCAGTTAGCCTTCCAAAGGTCAATGTGATGTCCTCCGGACATTGGCGAGCCATCACCCTTGCCTTGGAAAGACCAGATTATGTCCATCGGGAATTGGGCATTCTTGAAGTGTTCGGCCACTTCCTCGCCAACCTGGAAACTCTCCGGCCCGATGGAAGGGCCCAGCACCGCACGGATATCGGCCGGATGGCAACCGTACTTGGCCGCCATCAGATTGATGGTTTTCTCCGAGATATGCAGCACCGTCCCTTTCCAGCCGGCATGCACTGCCGCTACGACCCGTTTCACGGGATCATACAACAGCACAGGCACACAGTCGGCCGTCCTTACGCCGATGGCGACATTGGGCAGGGTGGTCACAAAAACATCGTAGCCTTCCAACTCCTCCCGCGTCATCCCCGGCCGCTCGATGATAGCCACCTTGGCCTCATGCACCTGATGTCCTTGAATCACCGGATAGGGGAGTACAGACTCTCTCCGTGTGGAGAACGCCTCAACACCCGCCCCCAGGTCATATTTCAACAATTCCGAAAACATGTCGCTAATATACTAATTATTCGGCTTTTTGTTGTATTTTTGCTAAGTATGGTCACTATCATCCTCATAGTTGTAACAAGCCTGGTAAGCATCCTTTGCTTCACCGAGAGGCTCAATGCCAGTAAGATGCTGTTTCATGCCTATTCCGTCTGGCACCGGAAGGAGTGGTACAGGATGCTGACGTATGGCTTCGTCCATGGGAGCTGGGGACACCTGTTCTTCAACATGCTCACCCTTTACTTCTTCGGCAGAGTGGTGGAGCAGTATTTCCAACTGGCTTTCGGCGGCACACTGGGCATTGTCCTTTATGTAGTCCTTTATGTGAGTGCCATTGCCGTGTCCAGCGTCTGGGATTTGGTCAAACATAAGGATGACTGGAATTACAGCGCCGTAGGTGCCTCAGGGGCCGTTTCGGCCATCCTCTTCGCATCCATCCTTTTCGAGCCGAAGATGGGTATCTACATCTACCTGATTCCTATTCCTGTGCCCGGCTACATCTTCGCTCCGCTATACCTGTTGTACTGCTGGTATATGGCCAGGCGCAAAATGGACAACATCGGCCACACCGCCCACTTCTGGGGCGCTGTCTACGGCCTCCTCTTCCCTTTGATCTGCCGCCCGGACATCTTCCGGCATTTCCTCGCACAATTAGGCCTTTAACACTCTCATACTATGGCAAAAGACAGATTCGACATCAAAGAAAAGAATACGATGAACTTTCTTACCGAAACCTTGGTCATCGTGGATAATGAAACCGGCGTGAACTACCTCTACGTCCATCGTGGCTACGGCGGCGGCCTTACCCCGCTCATCGACGCCGATGGCAAGCCCATCATCACCAAAGACGGCTATAAGAAATAAAACCGTTTCGGGGCCACTTTCCTTACCGCGAGCCCAGGTAGAGGAAGATCATACTCAAGAGCAGGAGCACCAGGTCGAAGGCTTTGCTCTTGATATTCCGTTCTTTAAGGAAGAAAGCGCCGATGAGGAAGCTCACCAATACGCTGCCGCGGCGGATCATGGAGATGACGGCGATGAGGGCGCCGGGCTGGGAAAGGGCGTAGAGATAGGCGAAATCGGCCGCACAGAGGAAGAGGCTGATAAAGGGAATGGACCAGCGCCACTCGAAGGGCGTCGTGCGCTCGCGGGTGGGCAGCCAGACCACCAGAAGCAGAACCAGCATCATCAGGCATTGGTACAAGGTGTACCAGCTAAGCACCTGCAGGCGGTCCAGTCCCAGCCCCATGTCGGGAGACATCAGGTATTTGTCGTACAAGCCGCTGAGAGAACCCATCAGGACGGCGAAGATGAGGCAGAAGATCCATTTGTTATGACGGAAGTCAATGCCTTCTTTCTTACCGCTGATTCTCATTAGGAAATACGCCACGATGGCCATGCCCACACCTACGCTTTGCAGAAAATTAAGCCGTTCTCCAAATAGAAGGACGGCGCCCAGCAGCACCAGCACGGGACGGGTGGCATTCAAGGGCCCCACAATGGTTAGGGGCAGGTGCTTCATCGCATAATAGCCGGCCAGCCAGGAAGAGAGGACAATGCAGCTTTTCAGCAGAATCCAGCGCTGAACCTCCCACGTGCCAAAGCCGGTCTTGAAAAGAAGGGGAGAAAGCAAGCACGTGGATATTAGCGTATTAAGAAAAAGGATGGGGATGACGGCGTTGTCCTTCAGCGAAATCTTCTTGAAGGAATCGTAGCAACCCAGCAGGGCTGCGGAGACAAAGGACAGAAGCCACCACATAGCAAAATCGGCCGCAAAGTTACATAAAATGCTGAATAATTTCGTATATTTGTTGGATACAACAAAAGAGATAAAATGAAGGTTGTAGCGGATACCAATATCCCCTTTCTAAAAGGCGTACTGGAACCATACGCAGAGGTGGTCTATTTGGACGGTCGTGCCATAGACCGCGAGGCCATGATGGAGGCCGATGCCCTTATCATCCGCACCCGCACCAAGTGCAATGCGGAAACCCTGCAGGGAACCAAGGTCCGAATGATCTCCAGTGCTACCATCGGCATGGATCACATTGACATTCCCTGGTGCAAGGCCAATGGCATCGAAGTACAGAATGCCGAGGGGTGCAATGCCGGGGGAGTGGCAGACTATGTCTTCTCGGCCCTCTACGGCGTTGCCTCCCGCAGGGCTATCAAACTGGATGAGGCTGTAATAGGCATAGTGGGCGTAGGTAACGTGGGCAAGAGGGTGGAAAACATGGCCCGCACACTGGGTTTCCAGGTGCTGCTGAATGACCCTCCGCGCGCCGCCCGGGAAGGAGAGGAAGGCTTCGTAAGCCTGGACGAGCTCTTGGAAAAAGCCACGGTTGTAACCCTGCACGTCCCTCTTGACGAGACCACCCGGAATATGGCCGATGAAGAGTTCTTCTCCAAGATGCGCCCCGGCGCCATCTTCATTAACGCCGCCCGAGGTGAGGTGGTGGATGAATCGGCCCTTATCCACGCCCGGCCCAAGCTGGGCGCCCTGGTGCTGGACACCTGGTGCAACGAGCCCAATGTGAATCCCAACCTTATTGAGCTATGCGATATTGCCACCCCGCACATCGCCGGCTACTCTTACCAGGGAAAACAGAATGGCACTGCCATGGCCGTACAGGCGCTGGCCCGTCATTTCAACATAGAACCTCTCAAGGATTTCCACCCCGCTCTGGAAGATGAGAACATGAGCCCTACTACGGTAGATCTCTGGGGCCGATCACAGGGAGAGATTGCGGCCGTCTTACAGTATAATTATCCCATCTTTACGGACGATTTCCTGTTCCGCAGCAGTCCTGAGAGCTTTGAAAAACTCCGCAGTGAGTACAACTACCGCCGGGAATTTTCACTTGATAACCACTATAACACTATGTTTAGCCAATCCGACCAACAGCAAATCCTGGATAGAGGCGCCAGCCTGAGCCAGGTGAAAGAGCAGATCGAGCACTTCAAGAACGGTTTCCCCTGGATGAAGATCGTGGGACCCGCCACCCCGGAAAGGGGCATCAAAGTGCTGGATGCCCCGGCTGTCCAAGCCGCCGTCGAATATTACCAGAAGGCCGATGTCCACGGTAAGAGCAAGTTCGTGCCCGCCTCCGGAGCCGCGTCCCGCATGTTCAAGGATATGTTCCAGGGCCTTGCCGAACTGGAAGCCGGAAAGGATTTACCGGCCGATGCCCCCGGCGCCAAGCTGGCTGCCCGTATCAAAGATTTCGCGTTCTATACGCCGGAAATGTTCGGTACTCCCGAGGACAGCCGCGAATACCGCCTGGAAACCCTCAAGAAACTCTTGAAGGAGGAAGGCCTGGCCTACGGCAGCAAGCCCAAGGGCGTGCTGGCTTTCCACCGTTATCCGGAAGAGGTGCGCACCGCCATCGCAGAGCATCTGGTAGAAGCCCAGGAGTATATGCGCAACGCCGACGATACCTGCAACCTCACCATCACCATAAGCCCGGAGCACCAGAGTCTGTTTGAGATTGCCATCGGCGCCATCAAGGAGGCCTATGAGAAGAAGTATGGCGTGAAGTACAATATTAACTTCACCTTCCAGGACAAGGCCACGGATACCATTGCCGTGACGCCCGATAACAAGCCTTTCCGCAAAGAAGACGGAACCCTCCTGTTCCGCCCTGCCGGCCACGGCGCCCTCATCTACAACCTCAATAAGGTGGCCGATGAACTGGTGAGCATCAAGAATATCGACAATGTAGCCCACGAGAAGCTCCTGCCCGTTACAGCCCAGTACAAACAGGTGCTTATGGGATGCGCCCTTCAGCTGAGGGACAAGATCTTCGACTTCCTGCGCAGGCTGGATCAGGATCCTTCCGTGCAGCTTTGCAACGAGATAGAGAACTTCCTGGACAAGGAACTGTGCGTCCAGATGCCGCTGGCCCACAACGAGACCGAACGGGTGCAGATGTTGCGTGCCAAGCTTAATCGGCCCATCCGTGTCTGCGGCATGGTGAAGAACGAGGGCGAGCCCGGAGGTGGTCCCTACGTGATTGCCGGTAAGGACGGCTGCACCAGCCTTCAGATTCTGGAAAGCGTCCAGATCAACAAGGAAGACGCCGGAGCCATGGCGGCCATGTCCCGCGCCACGCACTTCAATCCCGTGGACCTGGTGTGCTGCCTGAACGATTACAAGGGCAAGCATTTCGACCTCTTGCGCTTCGTGGACTCCGACGCCGGCTTCATGAGCTCCAAGAGTTTCGAGGGCCGCGAACTCAAGGCCCTGGAACTCCCCGGCCTGTGGAACGGCGCCATGAGCGACTGGAACACCCTGTTCGTGGAGGTTCCCATCGAAACCTTCAACCCCGTAAAAGTAGTGCTGGACCTCCTCCGCCCCGCACATCAAGGTTGAATATAGTCCCCTAATAAGTCCCTCCCCGAGGGGAGGGGTTTCGGGTTGGGGTAACGTATACATTTTATTTTCATGAAATGAAACAAGCAGTAGCTGGAACATTAGAGAGCGGTGACATCATGGTCACCATCGGCCCCGGAGAAGGGCTGCAGGTAGATCTGCAGAGCTCCGTGGCCGCGCAGTTCGGCCGGCAGATCAAGGCCGTTATCACCGAGACCCTGGAAGGGCTCGGCATTAAGGACGCCCACGTGGAAGCCGTGGACAAGGGAGCACTCGATTGTACCATCCGGGCGCGGGTTACCGCCGCTGCCGTCCGGGCAACAGGGAAAGACGTATGGAAAGACTAAGAAGAACCATGATGTTCGTTCCCGGTAACAATCCGGGAATGATGGCCGATGCCCATATCTACGGCCCGGACAGCATAATGCTGGACCTGGAAGACTCCGTGACCATGGCCGAAAAGGACGCTGCCCGTCTGCTGGTACATAACGCCCTTAAAACCATCGATTACGGCAATACCGAAATGGTGGTGCGTATCAATCCGCTCAATACTCCTTACGGAAAGAAGGACGTAGAAGCCGTAGTCAAGGCCGGTGTGGACGTCATCCGCATGCCCAAGACCGAGACGGCTGAAGAAGTCCGTGAACTGGAGGCCGAAATCCTGAAAGTGGAACAGGAGATAGGCCGGGTAGGGGAGACCAAGATCATGGCCGCTATTGAGAGCGCCCTGGGCATTGTGAATGCCTACGCCATTGCCACGGCATCGCCCCGTATGATGGGCATCGCCCTGGGAGCCGAGGACTACAGCGCCAACCTCAAGACCAACCGCACTCCGGGCGGCGCAGAACTGCTGCTGGCCCGTGAGCAGATTGTGGTCGCTGCCCGTGCCGCCGGAATCTGCTGCTTCGATACGGTGTATTCCAACCTGGACGATATGGAGACCTTCCGCAAGGAAGTGGAACTCATCAAGACGCTGGGCTTTGACGGCAAATCCATCATCAACCCCCGTCAGATCGAGGTGGTGAACAGCGTGTTCACTCCTACGGAAAAGGAAATTACCAAGGCCCGCGCCGTGGTGGCTGCCATCAAGGAAGCCCAGGCCAAGGGTTCCGGCGTCATTGCCGTGAATGGTAAGATGGTAGACCGTCCGGTGGTCCTGCGTGCCGAGCGTACCATTGCTCTGGCCGTTGCCGCAGGTGTAATCAGTGAGGAGGAAGACCTATGAGAAACAGTAAGTTAGTAACCCTGGAAGAGGCCATCAAGCGTTCCGGCCTCCAGAATGGAATGACCATCAGCTTCCACCACCATTTCCGTGGAGGAGACAAGGTGGTGAATATGGTGGTGGACAAACTGGCCGAAATGGGCTTTAAAGACCTCAAGCTGGCCGCCTCCAGCCTTTCGGACGTACACGCCCCTCTCATTGACCACATTAAGAACGGAGTAATCACTGGTATTTCTACTTCCGGTTTAAGAGGTGCTTTGGCCGATGCCATTTCCCACGGTCTTCTGAAGGAGCCCGTGGTATTCCGCTCGCACGGCGGACGCGGCAGCGCCATCGCCAACGGAGAACTCAAGATCGACGTGGCTTTCCTGGGTGCCTCATCGGCCGATGAACTGGGCAACGCCTGCGGCTATTCCCGCAGCGAGAATGCCAAGAGCATCTGCGGTTCGCTGGGTTATGCCCTGCCCGATGCCCGTTACGCTAAGCACGTGGTGGTCATCACCGACGACCTGGTGGAGTATCCCAATATGCCCATGTCCATCCACGCTGCCGATGTGGAATCCGTGGTTGTGGTGGATAGCGTAGGTGACAGCTCCAAGATTGCAGCTGGTGCCATCCGCGACTCCAAGAATCCCCGCGACATCCTGCTGGCCAAGCAGGCCGCCAAGGTCATCATCAACTCCGGTCTCTTTGTTGACGGTTTCTCCATCCAGACCGGTACTGGCGGTGCCTCCCTGGCTGCCGTGAAGTACATCCGCGAAGAGATGATCAACCGCGGCATCAAGGCTTCCTTCGCCCTGGGCGGCATCACCGCTCACATGGTGAAGCTTCACGAGGAAGGCCTTATCGGCAAACTCATCGACGTGCAGTCCTTCGATAAAGTGGCGGCCGAATCCATCAAGAACGATCCTACGCACCAGGAAGTATCGGCCGTGGAATATGCTTCCGGCCAGCATCTGGGCTCTGCCACCCACGCTCTGGATATCGTTATCCTGAGTGCCCTGGAGGTGGATACAGACTTCAATGTGAATGTTCTGGTAGGTTCTGACGGCATTATCCGTGGCGCCATTGGCGGCCACCAGGATACCGCTGCCGACAGCGCCCTCAGCATCATCGTATGCCCGCTCCTCCGTGGCCGCATTCCTTGCGTTGTGCCCCACGTGACCACCCTCATTACTCCCGGCAAGTCTGTGGATGTGGTGGTGACCGAATACGGCATTGCGGTGAATCCGGGCCGTCCCGAAATTGCAGAAAAACTTAAGGCCGCCGGTCTTCCTATCGTAGATATCAAGGAGTTGGCTGCCAAGGCTTCTTCCATTATCGGCACGCCCGATCCGCTGCCTTTCGGAGACAAGGTTGTGGGTATTGTCATGAACCGCGACGGCTCTGTGCTGGACAAGATTCATAACATCGTGGAGTAATGCCCGTGACCCTGGAGCAATTGCTGCAAAGCCGGGATAACCGTGCAAAGCATCAGAAGGACCTGCTGGAATCCCATCCCGGCAGGTCTCTGCTTTGCATGACGGTGCAGTTGCCGGGGCCCGAAAAACGGAACGAGATTTCGCTGGCCATAGCGAAGGCGGGGGTGAAGGCTGTCCGGGATGCTTTCGAACCCGAATATGAAGAATTGAGGGACTTGGAAACCGGCTATGAGGCCTATTTCCTGGTTCCGCTTTCCGGAGAGGATGCCAAACGCACCGCCTGCCACATAGAAGACAACCACCCCCTGGGCAGGCTCATGGATCTGGATGTGGTAGAGATGGCCGATCAAGTCGGCCATGACGATCGCGTCATACCCGGCTCGACCGGGTATCTCCATCCCATCTCCCGCGAATCCCTTGGCTTAAAGCCCCGGAAATGCCTTCTCTGTGACAATGAAGTCAGATATTGTATGCGGGCCAAGACGCATACGGTAAGCGAGTTGCTGGCCCGGATTGAAGAAATGGTGAAAGTATGCTGCGCTTCCTGATTATTCCGCTCCTGATGCTTTGGGTACAGCCGGATGTGCCGGATATTCCCGATGGAGAGACGTGCTTGTACGAGGTCCGTTACATCCTTGGGGACTTGAATACCAAGGTGGCCAAGGCTACACTTACTACGACTCCCACCATATGGGAAGAAAAGGACGCTTACAAGGCCGATATCAATATAAGGGTCCAGCCCTTCTTCCGGCTTTTCCTGCATGCCAAGTATTTTGTGGAAGCATACGTTACCCGTCCCGGCATGCAACCTCTGTATTATTCCACCTCGTCTTCAAAGGAAACCGCCTGGTGCCGGTATTCAGAG
>Ga0310786_10012255_pt1 | contig 10626 bp, 9 predicted proteins | sample AusTroGonzalo_MG_FD_203881 | JGI IMG/M metagenome (GOLD analysis project Ga0310786, IMG submission 203881) | Bovine rumen microbial communities from tropical cattle in Woodstock, Queensland, Australia - Gonzalo_03 (v2) (version 2) | ecosystem: Host-associated > Mammals > Digestive system >...
TTATATTAGCCAATTTACTATCAGAATATGCTTCCAATCTTGTAATCAAATTTGTTTTCAAATTTTGAATATAATTATCGTAACGGATTTTATCACTTGGTTTATATTCCATACCTTTTTTTGTTTCTTTTCTATCATTTCTTAATTTTTCAAGTGTATTATCTACTTTTACAACAATAATATCCCAGTTTCTTCTACCATGTGTTGCTTCTATAAATCCTTTAACTGTATTACACATTTTATTATAAGCATTTAAATTACTTTGTGTAGTAACGCTTTTCTTATCATTTGCTACTTTTGTTTTAATATCAGGAATATTCAATGCTATATCTGTCCATACAAACATATATGAAGAAGTATGTGTTACATTTTTATTATGTGAAATACCTACTAATTGTCTTTTATTACTTCTTACAACAACAAAAGCTACATCCTCTTGAAGCAAAATATCATCAATAACATGAGCCCATGTATGATTTACACTTGGATTATCTCTCAATTTATCAATATATACTTCACTATTTGGTGAAACAACTTCTTTTAAATCAAATCCACCATCTGTATAGATACTTGAATTAATTTTATCTAAATTACCTCTTGATTCATATAACTCTAATTTCATTATAATACTCCTAAAATATATTCTTCAATATCGTCATTTTTATGTTTTTTCTTTAATTCATCAATAACAGATTGGTCTGGATTATTAATGTATTGAATATTATATGGATTCTTTCTAATAAGCATTCTTTGAATTTTTACTGGTAATTCACTGAATGATGATAAAACACTTCTATCATTTGATTTAGCAATATCAGTGAAGATTTTCATTGATACCATTCTTGGATATTTAGAAATAACCCTCATTATTAATTTATTTGGTAATTCTGAATTGTAAATTTTTTCCAATAATTCTGAACTATCAATTGTTAATTTATCTAAATATTCGTTTACTACTTCTGATAATATTGTTGGATAATTAATATATGTAAATATTAATTCTGTTGTAATAGAGTCAATATTATTATTATCTTTTGTAAGCATTTTTAATAATCTTCCTAAGGCATAATATTCAGTAATAGTTTCTAAAATAATTTTCTTATTACCTTTTGGAATTTTATCCCAAATTGTTTTTCCATCTGAACTTTCTACTAAAGAATCTATTACATAAGATAAATTTTTATTTACAAGTGTTTTTAATTTAGATGGTTTTAATGTGATTAAAACAGATGGCTTTTTTTTCAAAATATCAATCAATGAACTATAACTTTTTAAGTTAATTTTTTCTGATGTGGTATTAAAATCACCAATCAATTTCATTTTTTTCAAAACATCTGATTTTTTATATCCATTATATTCATTCATATCAACAATTTTTGCTATATCCAAAATCAATTTCCATAATTTTGTTAAGTATTCTTTAATCATTAAAGTATTTTCGCCATGATTAATGAAATTTCTTGGTCCTCGCCATTCAATAGTACCAGCACCTGGATGAACTCTCATTTGTATATATTTTTTATCTGTTGAGCCAGAGAAACCCCAATTATTTAAATTACCATGAACTTTTAATTCTCTAAACCATTCATCATTAGCAAATTGTTCTCCAAAGAATTTAATTGGTTCTTCACCAGGAATTCTTAAATATGAAATTTGGTCTAATAAATTATCATCATTAGCAATACTAAATAAAATCCACTTTACATCATCTTTATTAATTCCATCATATGAAATATGAGTATGAAATCCACAATTATTATTTGTATAAATTCCATAATCTTTTAATGATGTTAAAAATTTATAAATTTTTTGAATATTTGTTGGATTAAATTTAATAATTGGCGAACCCCATTCAAATCCCCAAGGATGTCCAGTACTATTTGTTGTATCATCTGGATAAACACTACCGTCTCTTTCAATTTTACTTTTATTAATTGATAATCCATTTAATACAGGGAATTTTTTAGCAACTATTTTACCTTCTTTTGTTAATTTAAATTCATTATCTACATTAAAATAACCAATTTTAACTGGTTCTTCTAAATTAACATCTGAAAGACCTAAATCTGTTTCATAACTACAATTATTACAATATAATGAATTATCACTTTCTTCAATATACCAATCTCCTGGAAGAGCATTATTGTTCCAAATTACTTCATTATTTTGTATTATTGATGCGACTTCACCACTTCCTAAACTATTTAATTTACCCTCACCCATGTCCAATAATTTATTTAATAGATTTTTCATATAGAGGGCGCCACCACTTGCATTTGAACCGCTATGATAACCTGGCAAATTACCAGAAGAAGTTAATTCTGGAATATTAGAGTCACAAATTGCTTCCAATTCAAAACCAATACTAAAATCTGTAGATAATCTTGTTTCTTCAAGCATTTCGGATTCAACCATTGCTTTATATGGATTGATAATATCAAAAATTTTCATTACATTATTCCTTTAATAATACCTATATTATTATTTATTGGAAGGGTTATAAAATAAGTTGTTGACAATAATTTATTTTTATATTATAATCATAAATAACAAACATAAAAAGGTGTTTATAAATGATTAGAGATTATAAATTAAATCCATTAAAATTAATTCAAAAAGGTTCTGTTAGATATAGAGAGAAACCTTTAAAAGAAGATGTTATTGAATTATATATTGACCAAAATAAATCTGTTAAAGAATGTGCTGAATACTTTGGATTAAATATACGTATGTTCCAAACTATGCTTAAAGAATTTGGAATTAAAAAGGATAGAAATCAAGTATATCAATTACAAAAGAAAACACTTTTAGAAACAAAAGGTGTTGAAAATGTTTTTCAACTAAATGATGTAAAAGAAAAGATTAAACAAACCAATTTAGAAAAATATGGAGCATCATCTTATACTCAAACAGATGAATATAAAGAAAAGAATATGGAAACCAGAACAATGCGTTATGGTGATGACCCATTTTGTAGAGAAAAATACAGAGAAACATGTAGAAAAAAATGGGGTGTAGATAATTCTTCTACTGCGTTGTTAAATGAAAATACAAGAAAAATACTTGAATCAAAAGAATTGTTATTAAAATATATTAAAGATAATAATATATTAAATAGTATCGATTTAGCAAAACATTTAGGATGTTGCCAAGAAACAGCATATTCACATATTAAAAAACATTCTTTGGAATCTATTTTGGATTTTAGTAAATCAATTGTTGAACGAGAAATTCGTGATTATATTAATCAATATTATGAAACAGAAAATAATACAAGAAAATATTTAGATGGTAAAGAAATTGATATATATATTCCTAAATTAAATTTAGGAATTGAATTTAATGGTAATTATTGGCATAATGAATATCAAAAAGATAAATTTTATCACCAAAATAAATCTCTTATAGCAGAATCAAACAATATATTCATTTATCAAATATTTGAATATGAATGGATTAATAATAGAGAACGTATTATTAATCAATTGAAAAATTTATTGAAAATAAACCAAAATAAAATATATGCTCGTAAATGCTCCATTAAGGAAGTTGATAACAAAGAAAAATCAAACTTCTTAGAATTAAACCATGTTCAAGGTAATGATACAAGTAGTATAAAGTTAGGTTTATATTATAATAATGAATTAGTTTCTTTAATGACATTCGTTAAACCAAGATTTAACAAAACGCATGAATATGAATTATCACGATTTTGTTCTAAAGCAGGGTGTAATGTAATTGGTGGAGCAAGTAAATTATTTAAATATTTTATTAATAATTATAATCCAAACAATATTATTAGTTACAGTAATATTGCTCATACAAGAGGTAATTTATATGGGAATCTTGGATTCACATTACAAGATATATCTGAGCCAAATTATGTATGGATAAATCATACAAATGTTTTATCACGTTATCAATGTCAAAAACACAAATTACTTGAACAAGGTTATATAGGTGATTCAGAAGCAGATATAATGCATAATCGTGGGTATTATAGAATATATGATTGTGGTAATAAAGTTTGGATATGGGAAAAAGAAACCTCGCAATAAGCGAGGTTTCAATTTCTTCATATCTTAATAAATTCATTTATTCGTTTATATACTTCTTCTTTGTCCTCTATATATTCGTGTTCCCAAATAACAAGTAATTCAATGCCTTTTTGTTTACAAAAAATTTGTTTCTTAATATCTTTATTTTTAACAGTTTCATTTAATGTGTGCCAATAATCTCCATTATATTCAATTGCTTTATTTAATTTAGGAATGTATATATCTAATTCATATGGAGGAATTATATCTCTTGTATTATTTTCTGTTTCATAATATTGATTAATATATTCTCTAATTTCTTTTTCAGCAACAGATTTAGAATAATCAAACATATTATGAAGGTCATATTTTCTAACATATCTACACGCCATTGGTTCGCCAATTCCTAATGATTTGGCTAATTCTTCACCATTTATAATATTATTTTTTTGTATGTGATTTATTAATTTAGATTTATTATTAATTATATTAAGATTATCATTTGATATGTGTTTTTGATTATGCCATATTCTATTATATTTTTTTAGATTTGTATTTTTTGTTTTAATAATATACTCTTCGGTTTGTGTATAACTTGGAACACCATACCTTTCTAAATTAGTTTGTTTAATTTTATTTGGATTGACATAATTTTCATCACCATATCTTTCCAACCGTGTTTGTTTTGATTTAATAATATATTCGTCTGTTTGTGTGTATGATTCTTTGCCATACCTTTCCATATTTGTATTTTTGATTTTATTTTTTATTTCTTCATTTTGAAATACATTTTCACAACCATACCTTTCTAAATTGGTTTGTTTAATTTTTTCTTTAACTTCATTAGAATACATAGGATTTGTAACACCAAATTTTTGAAAATTAGTTTCTTTTCTTTTTTCTAAAATTTTTTCATTTGATATTTTTATATTGAATAATTTAATCCATTTAATTAAGATGTTTTTTGACCTATTAAATAATTTAATTAAATATTTTCTTGGTAAATTTAATTTAATCATTAAATATTCTAAATCTTCTTTATATGGTATTTCACCACATCTTCCACTACCAGATTTTCTTGAAGTAATTAATAATGGATTCTTTATATAATCTCTCTTAAATTGATAATCTGTTACATTAATATTGAAATTTTCTTTTAGATAATCATAAATATTGTCAGACATTTTAACAATCCCATTTTGTTATTTTGTTTAGAGATGAAACGAAGTTCCACCTTCTTTCATCTCGTTATTTTATCATAAATATATTTATAAGTCAAAAAGGTTAATTATGGGAACAACTAATTATCATTTATATCACAAAGCAAGACATAAAAATTATAGTTATATTGATAATGTAACTCGTACATTTATTGAAATGGGTGGTGTTTTGGTTCATATTTATCCACTAATTGGTGTTGTTAAATCAGATGGTACTGTTGTTGATATAACTTCTACAACTGAATCTACTATATCTGATGTTGTATTAAATGAAAATAATAAGCGTAAATATTCTCATACTACTTATGATATGTATATGACTACAACATTAAATCCACCTAATTTTAGTTGGACTTACGCAGGTATTTCTATTATAGATGGTGATGTTTTAGAATTTAGTTTACACTATAATATGATGGTAGAAACACTTGGAAGAAAAATAATTGATGGGGATGTAATCGAACTAAGTTTTATGCGTGATTTAGACATTTTAGGTAAAGATAAAGCACAAAATAAATTCTATGTTGTTACAGAAAGCATGAGAGATGAAAATGGTTGGGACCCAGATTATCACTATCATTTATGGAAAATTAAATGTAAGCCAATTATAAATTCACCAGAATATGCTGATTTATTTAATAATGATAATACAACTGGTGGTGAAGATGGTTTCTATGCTGACCCAGGTGATGAAAATGGTGGTGGTGGATTAGACCCAGACAACACACAAGATGATAAATTACAAGAACAAGTTGATGAAATCCTTGAAGAAGCAGATGGTGAAGATGGGTCACCAGAAAATGATTGGACCACATCTGGTGTTTCATATAGATTACATGACGAACACCATATGATGTTAGAAATTAATGACAAATATTATATTACAGATGGAACACAAATTAAAAATAGAGAAAATATTGTTGGTATTGATGGCATACCTGCTGAATTAAATTGTAGTGAAGTTCCTTACGGAGAATTTTTCCCATATACATCTAATGAAGGAGATTATTTTTTGAGAACAGATTATTTACCACCAAGATTATATAAAAGAGTATATGTAAAAACAACATCTAATACAGTTGATATAGTATATGATGATATTAGAATAACAAATGCTACATTAAAAATTACAGGAAGCAATTTTAATGGAAGCATTGAAGTAGATGGTAAATTAAAAGGAATGATTGATAAAGATAGAGTATATATTGACGGACAATATATTGGTTATACTACTGATTCTGGTAAAATCGTTAATAATAAGGGTTTAATAATTGGTGAAATTAAATCAGTAGATAATGTATCTAAAAAAGGTTGGAAATTGATTGAATTTGACCACAGAGAACGCTGGACTGGTGTTCCTGCTGTATTGAGAAATGTTATCAATAATGAAAATACATTTATCAATGAAGATGGTGATGAAGTCAAGATGCGTCAAAATATTAAGAACCTTGCTAAACCTCGTATCAAAAAGGAACATAATAAGCCAAGACCTTGGAATAAAGAATTACAAAAGAAAATTGCGGATGATACTGGTGTAGATTATGACATCATTGGCATAAAAAAACCTTAAATTTTATCTTGACATTTATTTTTTTGAATGATATAATCCATTCATAGTTAAATTATAGAGGTTAATTATGAGTGAATTATTAGGTAAAAGTGTTTTAATATTAAATATGGATTATAGACCTTTGAGTTTATATCCATTATCCACTCAATCTATGAAAAAAGTTCTGAAAGCAGTATTTAAAAATAAATTAGATATCATTGAAGAATATGATGAGACAATTACTATTGGCGGAGTAACTATGAAATTACCAAAAACTGCTATATTAAAAAAATATATTAATATCAGTAGAATACCAAAATTTAATCGTTACAACGTCTGTTTAAGAGATAAATTTACATGTGCGTATTGTGGTAAAAGATTTCCAATACATGAATTAACATATGACCATGTTACACCAAAATCTCGTGGGGGTCAAACTTCTTGGAATAATATTATTACTGCTTGTAAAACTTGTAATGGTAAAAAAGGTTGTAAAGATGCTAATGGTAAATTTGAACCATTATTTAAACCTCATGTTCCAACAAATGCTGAATTATTAAGAAATCTTAAAGAATTACAAATTGATGTTGGAACACAACTTAAAAATTGGGAACAATGGATTAATAACATATGAATAAAGTTCAAGAATACATTTATAATTTATTACCGCCTGTAAAGAGAAGAGGGGAATGGTTATGTTTTAACTGCCCTTCTTGCATGCATTTTGGTGAAAAAAGACCCGACCAAAAAGCCAGAGCTGGTATAAGATTTGATGGGGATGGTATTGTCTATAATTGTTTTAATTGTAGATTTACTTGGGGCTGGTCTCCTGGATTTCATATGTCTAAAAAAATGGCAATGTTTCTTCAAGACATGGGACTAAATGTTTCTCAATTAATGGATGTTAGAAAATTAATTGATGAATATTTAGATACAAATGTAGTTCAACAAGAGAAACCAAAACAAAGAATTATAAGAAGCATTCCAGAAGAATATAAATCCATTAAGGAATCATTATATAATGGAACTAATAGTGAAACTCTTTCCAAAGTGTATTCATATTTAACAAGTAGAAATGAAAGGTTATTATCTTGGGAAGATTTAATGTGGGCAGAAGGCAAAAATTCATTTCTTATTCCTTGTAGAGAATTTGATAAAATAGTTGGTTATTCTTTGAGAAGTTTGGATGATAATAGTAATAATAAGTATATTCACTATGTTCCAAATGGTTATTTGTATAATTTTGATAACTTGCTTAAAGATAGAAAGTATCAAATTATTGTAGAAGGTCAAGCAGATGCTTTAAGTATAGATGGTATTGCTTTATTAAGTAATGTTTTTACACCAGAAAAATTGAAAAGATTAATGGATTATAAAAATGGTTCTGAAATTATTATTTTACCAGATAGAGATTTAGCAGGTATGAAAATAGTTCAACAAGTGTTATCTGAAAATTTACCATTTAGCATTTCATTTCCAAGTTGGGAAAGAGGAATTAAAGATGCTGAAGATGCTGTAAAGAAATATGGAAGATTATATACGATATATAATATTATTAAATCAAAAGAATCAGATAAAATGAAAATCAAAATGAAGATGAATGGGTGGGTAAAATGATTGTAAAAGAGAAAATCTTATTAGAATTTGGCGTACCAACTATTTCTGGATTAATTTATTCTGACGAATTAGTCCCAAATGTTGTTAAAAAAATAATTAATAATGATATTTACGGAACTATTCAATATAAATCATTTAGCGAAAATGATGTTATTAATCCTATATGTAAAATATTTAATCCTAAATGTTTGGTTGATGAAACAGATGAAGAACCACATTTAATAATTGCCTGTGATATATTGATAGATGAAACAAAATTATCAAAAGAAGAATTAGAAATGATTAATACAAAACCATGGAGATTAGTAGCGTTAGGAACAGGAGATGTTGACGAAAAAACAAATATTGTAACTAATTATGATTTAAGATATGTTAATATTGAAATGGTCGATGAAACAGATTATAATGAGAAAAAATAATTTATAAAAAGGAAATATTTTAATGGCAACCTTGGATGAAAATGACCAAAAAACTCTTATAGAACTGATGATTAGTGATTCATCGGTATTTACAAGAGTTAAAGCAATTTTGAACCCTGAATATTTTGATAAAAAATTTCAGGCAGTCATTACATATCTATTAGATTTTTCAAACGATTATAATTGCTTGCCATCGTTAGAACAAATTAATAATGCCGCAAGAGATGAATATCATATTATTGAAGGAATTAAAGAAAATCCAAATCTAGAACAATCTGTATTAGATTCCATTGAGAATTTTTGTAAACAAAGAGCATTAGAGATTGCTGTTTTATCAGCAGCAGATATGGTTAATAAGGGTATTAACACTGGTATTGATAAAATTATTAAAGATGCACAAATGATTTCTATTAAAAAAGATTTGGGTATTGAATTCTGGGAAAATCAAGAAGAATGGTTAAAGCATCTTGAAGTTGAGATGGGAACCGTTAAAACAGGTTGGACAACATTTGATAAAATGTTGGATGGTGGTTTTAACTGGGGAACATTAAATTATGTCGTATCTGTTTCTGGTGGTGGTAAATCATTATGTTTAGCAAATTTGGGTTTATCAATGTCAATGATGGGTTATAATGTTGCTTATTTAACATATGAATTAGATAAAGAATTAGTTGGTAAGAGAATCATGTCTATGGCATCACATATCCCTTATAGAGATATTACCAATAATCAAAATAAAGTCATTGAATCATTAACATATAAGAGAATGAATATTAAACCAGGAATGTTTAGAATTATTAATATGCCAAATGGTTCTACAACACAAGATGCCGAAGCCATGATTCAAGAAGTTGAGATTGCTACTAATAAACAAATCAATGTAATTATTGTCGATTATGCTGACTTAATGAGATGTAATGATAAAAGAATTGATAGAAATAATATTCACTTATTAGGTAAAGAAATAGCAGAAGATTTGCGTGCTATGGCAAGAGAAAGAACAAGAACTGGTAAAAACACATTAATTTTAACAGCTTCTCAAATTGGTAAAGATGCTATGGGTGAGATGGAATTTGATATGAACCAAATCGCAGGTTCTGTTGCCAAAACCAATACTGCTGATTTAATATTCTCTGTAAGAACAAATTCTGCTATGAAACAAAAAGGAGAATATGAATTAAAAGTTCTTAAAGCAAGAAATGCTGGGTGTGTTGATAAAAAATTAAAATTAAAATACGATATCAATACTTTACTTATGTCTGATATGGAAGAAGTTAAAGAAGAGAATCCATTAAATGTTCAACAAACCAACATGTCTGGTGCTGTAAATGTATTAAATAGATTAAATCAAATGAAAAATGGAGAAACATTATGAGCAAAAAATTTATAAATCTTGAATATGGCGATGATTTTTATATGATTATTAACAAAGAAAACATTGACATGGTTAAATATTATTCTTATAATAGAAAAACTGATAAGGATTCATGGGTAAAGGATTGGTGTTTTTCTATTCTTATGAAAAATGGTCAAGAACATCAAATTAATAAAGAAACATTTTTAACTTTAATAGATGATTTTTTAGATGTAGTAGAAGCAACAAAGGTACTTAATTTGATTAATGGTGAAAATGATGAATAAACCAAGTATAGAACCACTAAAAATAGCAATTAAAGCAATTCAAGAGCAACATGAGAAAGAAAAAAGATGGGAAAAATCTTTTGATGAAATGCTTGATGGAAAATTCATCTGTTGCCCATCAGAAACTATTCTTTCAGCTTTGA
>Ga0310786_10012256_pt1 | contig 10625 bp, 10 predicted proteins | sample AusTroGonzalo_MG_FD_203881 | JGI IMG/M metagenome (GOLD analysis project Ga0310786, IMG submission 203881) | Bovine rumen microbial communities from tropical cattle in Woodstock, Queensland, Australia - Gonzalo_03 (v2) (version 2) | ecosystem: Host-associated > Mammals > Digestive system >...
TTTTCAGCACGAATTCGAGCGATTTTTACGAGCCGTAATCTCGAGGCCTCGAAGCCGTCATTATCGAGCCTTTGAGATTACGTTTTGTAGATAACGGACAAGGTGGGCGTTTTCGGTTGCCACAACGCCACTTTGCCACTTTGCCACATTAAGCACCTTCGATATTGCACAAATACCCTTTTTAAATTATTATATATTATAATATATAATAATTATATAATATCAACTCTTCCAATCCGTCACTATTGCCACCACCTTATTGTGGCAAAGTGGCATTGTGGCAAAGTGGCGGATTGTCTTTTCCTGAATATGGTTGACTCCTTTTAGGCCTTGTTTTTTAACACTTGTCTACCCATACGGATTTGGTTGACTCCTCTCTCTGAGTACAGTTGACTACTTTCACTGGAGAGGTTGACCCTTTTCCTAAGAACGTAGACTTCCGACGGATATTGTTTACTCTTCATCTGTTTTTGTTTACTTCGTACTGAATTGGTGGACTGCTCCCGGGCGCAGCCACACCATGAAAAACACTCAGGGGGTGCCAAGCGGCAGGGGGCAGACAGCCCCCGAGAGTGTCCCTGCAGGCTTCCACATGATGCGCTGCGGACCTTGCTCCCTATGTGCCTCAGAGGGAGTCTTCATGCCGATGCTGGAGTGCGGGCGGGTGTTGTTGTAGAAGGCGATGAAGCCGGATATGCGCTCCAGTGCGTCCTGGTACGTCTTGAAGCGCTTCTCGCGGTAGATCACCTCCGTCTTGAGTATGCCGTTCACGCGTTCCGCTATGGCGTTGTCAGTGGGCTTGTAGTCCTCCGTCATGCTAATCTTTATCTTGTACTTCTTTAGCTCGTCCGTATAGTCGTTGCAGCAGTACTGCACACCTCTGTCAGAGTGGTGGATGAGCCCTCTCAGTTCATCGGCCGTAGCCTGCGAGATGGCCATCCTGAGGGCCTCCAGCGTGTACTGTGCCTCCAGTGTCTCGGACAGGCACCAGCCCACGATCTTGTGCGAGTAGGCATCCGTCACCAGGTGCAGGTAGCAGCAGTCGTCCACCAGGTCGATGTACGTGATGTCGCTCACCCACAGCTGGTTCGGACGTGTCGGCACGAAGCCGCGGATGAGGTTCTTGTACTTGCGGTAGCGGTGGTTCGAGTTCGTCGTGTGGCGAGGCTTGGGCCGCTTCTGCGTCAGCTGGAAGTCGCGCAGCAGCTGCAGGAAGGCGTCACGTCCAGGCACCCAGTCGCAAAGGAACATGCGCTTCGACATCAGCCACAGCTTGTAATAGCCGATGCCTGGGTCCATCTGGCGGATCTGCCTCACTGCGTCCACGATGCGCATCACGCGGAAAAGGTACACCTCGTCGCGCTTCTGCTTCTTGTAATAGGCCTGTTTGCTTCGGTCAAGCAGCTCACAGCAATACGTTATAGGATAGCCCGTATTGCCGTTTAGGCGCTCTACTGCTTGACCCCAGCTTTTTTTCGCACCTTGATGCCCTGCTCCTCGATTACGTCGATGAGCGTGTTAAGTGCCAGGTTCTTGTCCTGACTGTACTTCAGCTGTTTCTCAAGCTTCTCAATCTGCTTGCGCTGAGCCTCTACCAAAGCTGTCAGCTCTGCTACGCTATGCGTCTCTTCTTTTGCCATCTCACTGTCCATTTGTACGGTTTCACGGGGCAAAGATGCACATTTTTCGTGAATTTCCAAAGGACTTAGGCAAGATTGTATCCATGCCGACAGCAAATTTGTACTTGGAAGGCCATATTTCATGGCTATTTCCTTACGTGACTTACCACTTTGCATGTACTCGATGCAAATACTGCGCTTTAAACCGCGACTAAATTTCTTGTTTCCCATTTTACTTAAATGACTTTAAAAATTTAACATTTAAGGCTTTATGGGAGTCAACCTATTTCAGTACAAGACAAAAACCTAAATGTCCGAAGTGAGTAAGTTGTAAGTGAGTAAGTTCAGTACGTCAGCCGCAATCTATCTAGATAATCAATCTGCATGGTTCGCAAACCTTCTCATGGCCATTCATATAACTGCCCCAGCCCGACTGGAATGCCTGTTTAAACTCTACAAAAAGATGACGGCAGGAAAATAAATGCTTCATTATTTGGATTTTTCAAAAATAGTTCGTAAATTTGCCCCCAGCAAAAGGACAAAAGAATGAAAGAAAAGAAATATCCAGTAATAGAAGAGGAAGATGGCATGTTTAAATGCTGTGAGCCCGCTGTAGGTTATGCTGCTACTGGGAGTGGTTACGCAAACACTATAGAATCGTCTGATGATTATGGTATTTCAGATGACTGGGATTCAGGCATAGGCCCCTACACTATGGAAGAGCTGAACGCCCGTATCGACGAGGCAGAAGTCTTTATAGAAAAGGCAGAACGAGGGGACTGGAGCGACTGGGTGACAAATGAAGAAATGGATGCAGAACTCTATAGGGAATATCCATGGCTCAGATAAGATGGACGAAGAAAGCCCAGCGTTTGTTCTTTGAACGAGTGCTTTATGCTTACAATGAGTTTGGTACTACAACGGCTAAACGATGGCAGGAAGAGAGGAAACGTATAGAAAGACAATTAGCAATATACCCTGAATCGTATACGGCCGAGAGCCTTTTGAAGGAACGGCTTCGACGTTATAGGAGCTGCCATATAATGGGACGGTTTAAGATTGTTTACTATTACGCGAAGTCATCTGACATAGTTCATATCGTTGATATATGGGACATGTTGATGAGTCCCGAGAATCTTAAACGAAGGATAAAATAAACGGCGCTACAAAACTAAGAATCCGAACGTCTCTTAAGCTGATGAATTGCGGGCTGTAAAACAGCATTCTTTAGCAAAAAAAGTGTAAATTAGCCAGATTAATTCTTAATTTATGATAATTCCCAAAGGGGTGCCTCGAGTTTTGAGACACCCCCTACACTATATTTGCAGCCGATAACATGATTGTCAAACTAAAAACATTATGGTTATGGAAACAAAGAAACTGTATTTTATGGATTGCCACTTGGCTGGCAGAATGTATCACGATGCTGATGAAGTGTGGGATGACTTGAAGGTGGGTACCATCTTGAGGCTGGAGCGTGACAAGGACAACCGTCATGATGTGAACGCTGTGATGGTAATCTATGAGAAGGATGGCGAGGAGTATAAGATCGGTTACATTCCTCGTGGTGAGAATGAGAGGTTGGCCAGCTTCCTTGAAATGGGCTGGAACAACATCTTCGAGTGTCGCATCTGTAAAATCAACGAGGAGGCGCACCCAGAGAAACAGGTACACCTGATAATCAAGATTAAGCGGAACATTAACGACAAGAAGAAGAAATGAATATGGATAGAATAATTGACCTCGCAATGACCAAGCTGTTTCAGTTGGCAGAATATGTATGCAGCAAGTGCTCGTCCGTAGTGGACGAGCCTGCTGCAACTCAGGAAATAGTTTCTACTATTCGTTTTACAGATGAGGATAAGGCTACGATTAAGCAAGCAAAGAACGAAACAAGCATCCGCTTTTTCGAGCGTGAGCAGTCTCGATTAAAAATCAAGATGGTAGAGGGCGAGTTGTTTTAATAAAGAGGTGTTGTTATTAAAGATCGGGGCGAGACACTTCGGTGGACCGATGCCCTCGATGCGATGCAAAGTTGCAATTATCATCCAGATACCCAAAGAAAAAAGGCAAATAAATTATTATCTCAGAGTTTTTTTGTATTTTTGCAATCGAATAATAACTAAAGACCGTTACATGACAGACAATAATATACAATTAGAAGAAAGGTTGGTAGGAAAGATAGAAGGTGAATTCTACGTTCCTTCCTATCAACGAGGTTATCGCTGGGACGAAAGCCAAGTGATGGCCTTGCTTAACGACGTATATGACAATGGCGAGAGTTCCTACTGCCTTCAACCTATTGTTGTAAGGAAGGGTGATGATGGTAGATATGAACTGATAGATGGACAGCAACGGCTGACAACACTATACATCATCTACAAGTTTATGACTAACAGGTGGCCAGACTACATCGAAAATGTCAATTATACGCTTAGTTATGAAACGAGGCAGGAGAATGATTATTTCTTCAATAACATAGAGAATGAAGATATTGCAAATTCCAACATTGATTTCTTTTTTATCCATCAGGCATACAAAACTGCAGAAAAGTGGTTCGCTTTAGATAGAGGGAAGAAACCTCTACATGTTGCAGGCAAGTTATCGGAGTTCTTCGATAATAATGTCAAGGTCATTTGGTATGAGATGGAATCTGGTTCTGAGGCTGATGCAATTTCACTTTTCACTCGTCTGAATATAGGCCGAATACCGCTGACTAACGCAGAGCTTGTAAAAGCATTGTTTTTGTGTCAAACGGATCAAGTGACAAAGAGTAAGCAGATGGAAATCTCATTGCAGTGGGACACTATAGAACGTGAACTGCATGATGATGACTTGTGGTATTTCTTGACAAAGAAGAATGCAGTAACTTATGCAACAAGAATTGAGCTGTTGTTCGACTTTATGGCAGGCAAGAGTGATGATGAGCGTGAGCAGTTCTTTACTTTCCTCCATTTCAGCAAACAACGCGAAAACCTGCTTGAACTTTGGGATGGGATTCTTCGCTATTATTATCGATTAAAGGAGTGGTACAAGAATGACAAGTTGTATCATAAGATTGGCTACCTGGTGGCCACTGGTACATCAACTATTGACCTTTTGATGAATGAGACAAAGGAATTGAAAAAGTCAGCGATGGACGCACTTCTCGATGACAAAATTCGCCAAAGTATTGACAGTAAGAAGCCTTATAGCGAATTGAGCTATCAGAACGACCCTGGTATAACAACCAATATTCTCCTGCTTTTCAATGTCATCTCCCTTCTGCAAAACGGCTCTGGGGCAAGGTTCCCATTCAAGGAGTTCAATAACGAGTCATGGAGCCTTGAGCATATCCACGCCCAGCATTCTCTGAAACTCAACACTCAGGAGAAATGGAAAGAATGGCTGAGATTACACATTGACTCTGTTAATAAGTTGGATGGTACTGAGTGCTTGTTGGATGAAATGAATGAGGCAATAGATAATGAACGTCTCACAGACATAAAGTTTAACGAACTTGCAGATAAGATTACCACATTGTTCTCAGAACAGGGCGACACTGAATATGTGCATTCCATCTCGAATATGGCCCTGCTACAATGTTCGAAAAACGCTGCACTCAGCAATGCTCTCTTTGATGCGAAGTGCAGAATGATTAGGGAAATGGATGCCAATGGTCAATTTATACCTTACTGCACGAAAATGGTATTCATGAAGTATTATTCCTCTGATAAACAAAACAGCATCAGTCTCAACTTCTGGGGACAGAAAGACCGTGAGGCTTATGTTGCTAAGATGAACGAAGTGTTGAAAGATTATTTGAAAGCCCCAATACGCTATGGTAGTGAACAAAGCTGATAACTTTCGCAGCATTTTTAGCTGGAAAGAAGGAGATATAATAGTAAATGGTATCACAATTCCCATAGTCCAGCGTGACTATGCACAAGGTCGAACAACGGCTGACGTAAACAGGATTAGAAGTCGTTTCCTGAAAGTGTTGTATGATGCGCTTGTAGAGGATAAACGCACCACTCTTGATTTCATTTACGGCAACATAGAGAAGGGACAACTTATCCCTCTTGATGGTCAGCAACGACTGACAACTCTGTTCCTGTTGCACTATTACATAGCGCAGCATGAGCATATTAGTGAAGATGAATGGGAGTTTCTGCATCATTTCACTTACGAAACTCGAGTCAGTAGTCGTGAGTTCTGCCAGCATCTAGTAAAATATACGCCAGATTTTAAACTACAAACACTATCTGAGCAGATTCAAGATGAAGCATGGTTCCTTTTGGAATGGGAAAGTGATCCAACGGTGAAGTCAATGCTGGTAATGCTTGATGCCATACATACAATGTTCAATGAGACTTCTGGATTGTGGCAGAAACTGATGGGCGATGCCATCACGTTTTATTTTCTGCCGCTTAATTCTGGCGATAATTCTATAAAGATGTCAGACGAACTATACATTAAGATGAACTCACGCGGCAAACCCCTTACCAATTTCGAGCACTTCAAGGCTGAGTTGGAATTACAGATGAAGGAAGTAGATGAGGAAACAGCGAAAAGAATCATTAGGAAGATAGATAGGGAATGGTCTGACTTATTATGGCCATATAGAAATAGTGGAACTGGCAACCTGCAGGCAGATGCTGTTACTGATGATGAGTTCCTACGCTATATCCATTTTGTCAGCGACCTGATAAGCTATCAAAACAATGAGGCTGAGATTAAAGACGAGTTTGAAATCATCGAAAAGCAATTCTCAAAGGCGAATCCTCAGGCTTTGGAGAATATGAAGATATTGGAAAGTATGTTCGATATATGGACTTCTGTTCCCAATATTGATGAGTTTTTCAATGATTACTTCTCTGTAGCAGGGTATCAGCCCAATAAAGCGAAGATCGATAAACAGCCAAATCTTTTCCTGGACTGTTGCGCACATTATGGTATCATTATAGGTAAGCGTCCTCAGTTCCCATTGGGAAGGTTTATCATGTTATATTGTTTCGTTTTGAAATTGGAGCATCCAGAACTTGCTGACGCAGATTTCCGTCGCAGGCTTCGCGTTGTCAATAACCTGGTAAACAATTCTGTCAACACATTGCGTTCTGACTTTATGAAAGAACTGCTGGCCCAAGTCGATAAGATTATTCTTATGGGCATTGTGGAGCAAGTGGACGAAGGAAGGGCAAGATTCCAGTCAATGCAGATGGATGAGGAGCGTCTGAAATTAGAATGGACTCAGGAGCATCCAGAAATGGCAGAGACATTGTTCCGTCTCGAAGACCATCCGTATCTGAACGGCTACATCAAAGCCGTCGGATTGGAGCATGTGGACTGGTGTGAGCGTTTCTATAGTCTGTTCAAATGCAGTCATCATAGCGTGAATAAGGCTTTGCTTGCTATTGGCGACTACTTTGAGAAGGATGCTTGGCGTTATCAGATTGGAATTGGCGATTTCGTTGTAAATAGAAACGTGAAGGATCGCATGTGGCAGGAATTGTTCAGTCCTGTTCGTCTGGAAGATAGTCTTTGCGCTGTATTGCAGCAACTTTTGTCGCAGAGAGAAACGTTTGATGATGACTACTTGAACGAATTGTTTACTGCATATCTACAAGAAGCCAAAGAATATCCACTCCGCTACTACATTGTCAAGTACGATTCGATGCGTACAAATAGGGATGGACGCTATAACAACTATGGTAAGTACTACTGGCGACATCATAATGACTGGCCAAAGAAAGACGAAGACAAGCAAAGAGAACTGCGTCTAAAGGATTATAACGTCATTCTAATGACCACAGAATGGAGCACTAGCGGCTACAACCACGATATATTCTTGAAGACTCTGTATGATTTGGCTGGTAAAGAGAATATAAGTTTGGAACTCGAGAACTATTCCTATTCCCGCTATAATGAAGGTGGGGATAAACTCAAGATGGACAATGGACGTTGCTTGACATTGGCAGACAATGTTTACAAAATCTATGATGAGAAGAATGAGTTGTTAGATAGCCATCAAATTGTTCAAAATGATGCTGGCATTGATATTGAGGAGCGTGTTGAGATTGGACTACAGATGATAAAGAAGTGGATATTATGACCCCCATTGAACTCATTAAATCTTTTGTTACAGAGATTGATGTTAAGGACAGAATTAATATTGGTTTTGAAGTAATTCGTAATGTTCGAGAAATTAACAAAGTAGATTAGACAAAAATTATAATTTCATATTGGTATTATTATGAGTACAGGTGAGGAGAATAACAAATATAGGCAATTTTATTTGTTGTCGTATTATGGAGCAATACTTCGTGATATTGAACGATATCGTGATTTGATTCCAAATAAGCATGGGCTGGAAATACTTATTGATATGATGAAACGAGCTTGTGAAGATAAAATCGATTCTGAAGAAGAAAAAGAGTATATTCGTTCTATAGCAGATCAAGTGTTTCCATATAATTATGATTGCAATATATCATATGACAAATTGTGTGATGCCCTTGATGTAGCAGATAAGAATGGATGGCGTTTGAAATTTGCACTTGATGTGGAGTTTTATAGCGAAGAAGCTACTGAAGAATATCTTAGAGCACATCCAGACCTTCCTTGGTATGAGCGGCGTATAGTCGGGAGCCGTCGACAACAATGCGATGGTTGGTCATCTCATATAGAATTTGAAAAATGATGATGCATACTTACGAAAGCTAAAATAACACATTAGACAGACAGATTCCAAAATTGATAATAATTGACAACATGAAACCAGCGAAGATTTTTCAGCAGTATATTTGGATTGTGAACACCCTGCGGCAATACAAGAGATTGTCGCTCGAACAGCTAAACGAGCTATGGGTGAAAGATAAGGTGATTGGAGGTGAGACTCTGAATCGCAAATCATTCATACGCCATAAGGATGCCATTGTCAACATGTTTGGCATCATCATAGACTGCGACCTGGAACATGGCTATAAGTACTTTATCAGCAATCCTGAAGTGATCAATGATGACACGATAGAAGGTTGGATGCTTTCTACGCTTACCGTCAGTACCATCCTTTCTGATAGTGCTTCTCTCAGGAACCGCATCCTGTTGGAGAATGTGCCTGCTGGAGAAGAATACCTACAGACTATCATTCTGGCCCTCAAGACAAACAGACGACTTAAGATTACTTACCAACGATTTGGTCATGAGAGTTATGAAACGACATTATCGCCATACGCTTTGAAGCTTTTCCACCAGCGTTGGTATATTCTGGCCTATACTGGCAAATACTTGGCTATTTATGCGCTCGATAGAATGCTGTCTGTAGAGATCTCTGACGAGACGTTTGAAATGCCGAAAGATTTCTCGCCAGAGGATTTTTTCGCAGAATACTATGGCATTACGACAGACGATACGCCAATGGCCCATGTGGTGATTAGGGCGTATGGAAATGTGCCCAACTATCTGCGAACGCTCCCCCTGCATGCTTCGCAAAGGGAGATAGAACATACTGATGATTATACTGTCTTCTCATACGATATCCGTCCTTCAGTTGATTTTGTTCTTGCGTTGATGTCATATACAGACGGCTTGGAAGTGCTGGAGCCTACTGAGTTGCGTCAGAAGATGTGTAACATTTTGCAGGCATCACTTGAGAGGTATTCAGATCAAAATGTGTAACTTGAAAAGAAAGTTTTAGCGGGGCCAGATAACATTCTCACAAACACAGACGGTGTACCGCGTTGTTCCAAAACTATCAGTGAAAAATGTTGAATTGTTGAATTCCACTTTCCGCGGAAACACTGGGGTTTCGCGTTTTGGTAACTACTCAGCGCCCTATAGTGCATGAGTAGTTACTAAGCGAAGTAAGCGAGTTAATAAAATATAAACTTCTTTGTGTGCCGATTTCAAACAAAAGCAAAAAGCTTTTCTGTAAGGTCGTTGAGTGGGTAGTCAGTTTACGCCACTCACCACAAGGGCGTATGAGGTCGTCAGTTTCATTGGCTTATCCGTACACAAAAAGAACACTTTTGTGTACATATAAACTGGTCATTTGGTCATGGTCATTTGGTCATTTTCGATTTCGGAAACTCGATTTTTACTCACTAAATATATAATTATAAATAATTATATATTTAGTGCGGATTTTGGGCTTCATCCGTTTTCGATTTTGACCAAATGACCTTGACCAAATGACCGCGCTTTTGTTCGTTTTTCAAGTTGAAAGAAATAATGGTTTTCTTTTGGCGGTGTGGTAAATTTTCCGTACTTTTGCAGCAAAAGAAACGATACTGAAACTATGAATGCAAGCAAAGTACTTATAGGAAAATGGATGTTGCTGCTGATGATAGTCATTACGCAGAGCCTTTATGCAGAGAATAGTCATCGTGAAAAGCTGTCGCCCTGGTTGCGCCAGCAGTATCCCAGCTTCAGGGGGGGCGGAAGGGGGGCTCGTGCTGTTGCCGAGACCGTCACCTGCATGATGGTGCTCGTGGAGAGTGCCGACGGCGAGACATCCATCCGCCATGCCGGAGGCGTGCCTTTAGGCTATGCCGATCCCGCATGGATTGTGCTCGTGCCCGCCAATCGGCTCGATGCCCTCTGCCAAGAACCGGCCATCAGCCGTATCGAGGCCAATCCCATGCCTAAGGCATTGCTCGACGAGTCGCTTCAGAAAATCAATGTCACCGATGTTTGGACAGGCCAGAAGGAGGGCTACGCCAACCTGCCGCAGGCCTTTACAGGCAAGGGTGTGGTGGCGGCGCTCATCGACCAGGGAACCCTCTTCCAGCACCCCATGTTTCGTGACAGTGAAGGCAACTCGCGCATCACGTGGTTCTGGGACATCAGTCAGGCATCTCCCGAAGGCGAGCGGCTCGGAGTGGTCTATGACACTCCCGAAAAGGTGCTGGCTGCTACACCCTCGGACTGCGAAGTCCCTCATGGTTCCCACGTGGCGGGCATCATGGCCGGCACCCGCTTCGGTGGCCGCCAGGGCATTGCCTACGAGGCCGATATCATGGGAGCCGA
>Ga0310786_10012257_pt1 | contig 10625 bp, 16 predicted proteins | sample AusTroGonzalo_MG_FD_203881 | JGI IMG/M metagenome (GOLD analysis project Ga0310786, IMG submission 203881) | Bovine rumen microbial communities from tropical cattle in Woodstock, Queensland, Australia - Gonzalo_03 (v2) (version 2) | ecosystem: Host-associated > Mammals > Digestive system >...
GGGAGCGTGGAGAGCCTAGTTAAGTATATCAGCAAGAATAAGCGGTGCGCACGGAGCTGGAGGCAGAGCAGGGGGTTGAGGAAGCCGGTCACGCCGCCGCCCAATGATACGAAATGGAGCCGGAAGAAAGTGGAGGAGGCCTCCACCCTGTACATAGACGATGCAGCCTATTGGGAGAAGCAGTACCCGGGGTACACCCTGAACAGGGTGGAAACCTCCGTCAACGATGAAGGGATCAGGAAAACGCTTGTGATCCTCCGGCGGGCGGAAGGTTGGCACTCGCCGGGGACAAAAGCAGCATAGGGGGCGCATATGCGGATGGAGCTGTCAGACCTGCCGCCCCATTACCGGGCGCAGGCGGAAAAGCAGCTCGCGGAGCGGGCGAAGAAAAAAGCCGATCCCCTGGCCGCTGCCGTGTCGCAGGCGAAAGCGGCGGGGCGGAAGTTCGACAGCCTGGGGGAATACGAGTTCTATATCGAGTCCGTACTGCCGAAGCTGGCAACGGGGGAAATCAAGGGATGCGAGCAGCATCCGCGTTTCCTCCTGTTCCCTGCTGGGGAGTATGACGGCATTTCCCTGGGAGCGATCCGGTATACGGCAGACTTCCGCCTCGATTTCGCGGATGGGTCCGTGGAGATCGTGGAGGTCAAGAGTAAGTTTGTGCGCCGGATGCAGCGGGATTACCCGATCCGGCGGCGGATATTCATTGAGCAGGTGGCCCGACCCGCCGGGTGGCGGTTCCGGGAGGTCATCACGGCGGACAGCCGGGAAGAAATAAAACGCTGGCGGGAGCTGGCAAAGGAGGAAAAGTAGCATGGACGAAAACAGACCGAGGCTGTGCCCGCTCTGTAAGCGGCACCGCCGGATGCAGACCGTGGAAGGTATGCTGTTCTGGATCGAGTGGGGTATGGACGGCAGGCCGCGCCTCCAGACGGACGCCTTGAACGTGGGAGGCATACATACCCTCCGTATTGACTTCTGCCCCCTTTGCGGGGAGGCGCTGACTGAGCAGGTGCCAGAATGAAAAGAGGCGGGCCGCCGTTCAACGGCAGGAACACAGCGCAGGCCGCACAGAGGCGTTACCTACGGGAGCGGGTGACGGAGAGCAAGCGCCTGGACAAATTGCGGGAGGCCACGGCGCAGGTCATGGTTATGTGCATCCTGTCCGCCCTCAATGAGCGTTTTGGCCTGGGGGAAGCCAGATTGCAGCGGGTGGTGGACCGGGCCAGCGCCCTCATAGATCAATTTGACCTGAGAAAGCAGGCCGCAGGCTGGAAATACGCAAAGAGCTTTCTGGAGGAGAAAACCCGGGAATACTGGCCGGGCTTCCTGCTGCCCGCCGTGATCCCGCCGAAAACAGAGCGGGAACGGCTGGACCTGGGAGAACAGCGGGAGGTCGCGGAGGCCGTTATGATGACCTACGCCATGGCCCTGCATGAGATCATGGGATTTGGGGCGGAACGGGTGGCCGCATTTGCGCAGACCACGGAGCGGGTATATCGGGAGTTCGCGGAGCGGGCGCAGGATGGAGACTATTACGGCTATGAGCTGCTGGCGCAGAAGATTAGCCGGATCGTCCGGGGAAAGGTGACGGTGGACGATTCCGACGCCGCCGCGCCGATATTCGGCAAGACGCTGGATTGACGAAGGGAGAAAACCATGCGGAGAAAAGAGGCAAAAACGGTAGTCATGTACTATCGGGCGATCCCCGGCATGATAGGCCTGCTGAGACAAGAGCAAACGGAGCTGGAAAGCGAGTATGACACGCTACATTCCGCGCCGCTTGACGGGATGCCGCATGGTTCAGCGCCCGGGAAGCCCACGGAAGCACTCGCCATCCACGCTGCGGAAAGCGGCACTTATGAGCGGCTGGAGGAAATCAAGGTCCGGCTGCTGATCCTGGAGGGGGATGCGGCTATGATCCGGGGCGGACTGGATGCCCTGAACGGTAAGTACAAAAAGCTCCTCACCCTGCGTTTGCTGCATGGTTACAGTTGGGGCAAATTATCCGCCCGGATGGGAGCGCCGGACAGCACAATCCGGTATTGGTTTAGCATGGCCCTGGATCAGCTCGCAAGGGTGCTGGAGGAGGTGCCCATGCCGGAGGAGCTGGCCGCCCGCGCCTCGCGTGCGCGTTCATTATAAGCGGGAGGGATTTTGCCCCGTTTTTTGAAAGGCTTTGAAAGGCTTTTGAAAGGCTCAGAAAAGAGCAGAAAACCGCCTGCCGGGAGCGTGTAAAAATCATCAAAAAAGGTGTTTTTCGGCCAATCCAAATATACGCATAAAGAAGCATTTCCGCGACTGGGAAAATACCGCTGGAAAAACAATTTGCGAATAGGCATTGAAAGGCTCCGGCGGAGGCCAGAGCGGGAAGGGTACAAAAAGCACCCGGGCGGAAGCACATACCGCCCGGGTGCTGCAATTATACCGGGATCATTCATTCTGCGGCGGCTCCCCCCGTCAACTCCGGCGGGAGGCCGTTTTCATCCGTGGGGCCGGTGTAATCCGTCATGTCTATGCCGATGATGTGCGCTCCAGAATCAGGGGCCAGCGCGTGATACCGCCCGCGCTCATAGTGTTCATCCGTGACGCCATCATACCAGGTTACATCCCCATGGGAGCGGGTGGCCTCCTCTATCCGATCAAGGGCCTGCCGCTCGGTAAGACCGTCAAAGGCGATCCGGGCACCGTCGGCAAACTCGGCCACAAGACGGAAGGGAGCAAAAGCCATAGCGTGATCGTTTTCCATTAGCGCATCCTCCGTTCTGCTGACGCTGCGATTATACCACGGAAAGCCCCGCATTGTGAACGGGGCTTTTGGATCAGAACAGAGCGAATTGCTCCCAATCGCCCCCATCCTGGACGGAGCAGAGCGCCGGGACCGGGGCCGCAGTTTCCGGCAGGTCCTCGCTGCCCTCCGCCGCCGGGGGATCATCCGGGATGTACCCGCAGTCCGCAAGTAGGCCGGTGAAATTGCGATCAACGCCGCCGGAGCGGGCGAGCCATGCGGCATCCGGGACGATCCCGGAAAGCACCTCGGCGCTTTCGTCTGCCGTGAACAGGTGCCAGGTGGTTATGCCGGTTTTGGAGTAGGTGAGCAGGAGCATATACCCCGCTTCGCCCTTGTGGTATGCCCGGCGCTCCGTGTGCAGGCCGTGGCGCTCGCACTCGCGCTCATACTCTGCGATAGAAGAAAAGCCGCGAAACTGCATGATTATCCCTCCTTTCGGCGCAGTTTTTCAAGCTCGCGCTGGTGATAATAGTTGGCATAGACCGAAAAGGCGTGAATCTGTTTTGCAGCTCGGTCAGCGTCAAGAAAGGTGCTGTAAACAGTTTCAAAACGGTCATTGACGGTCAGCCGGTAGCACCTGGGCGCGTCATCCTCGGTGATCTCAAAGCAATCTCCGGCGGAATTGCGCTGAGTAAACCACCCGCGCGGCCTAACCCCTATGCCGGGTATCTGATACCATTTTGGGAAACGTTCCTCAAAGTCCATGGTAAACCCTCCTTTTGTGCTGTGGCCCTCTCGGGCTGGAAGCGGGCCGCTTTGTGCGGTGCGGTCCCGCTGGGGTGTCCGCGTGATCCGGTCAGCCGAAGATTGATGCCTGTTCCCATCCTTCCGGGAGATCGGCGGGGTCGCCGCAGCCGGTTTCCTCCTCTGCGTCATCCTTCGGTGCTTCCCGGGTGTCCTGGACTTCATCCTCCGGGGCCGAGTTTATGGTTTCCTCCAGCGCCGGGACAAGTTCGGCGGGTATTCCGTGGGCCGTGGGGACCGCTTCCTGCCTAGGCAGTTTCAGCGCCCGCCGCGCCGCCCGTTCTGCGTTATCGGTGAGCTGCCGCTGCCAGACCTGGTTTTTCGGGGACCAATGGAAGCCCTCCGCTTTCAGCGCCTCCCGGATTTCCTTCTCCGGGATTCCGTCAAATTCGACTTGCAGCCGGTTTTGCTCCAAGTTGCGGATGATCCGCCCGCCCTCGAACTCGGCTTCATTCTGGCCGCCCTTCTGCGCCTCCAGTTTATCAAGCTGGGCAATGCGGGCCTCTATCCGCTTGACCTTTTCCCGGCGGCTTGTCAGCTCATACGCCGGGAAGGGGCAGCCGTGAAGCTCCAGGGGCGTACCGTTCCCCTTGGCAAAGACCTTTTCCCGGGTGATCCATTCAAGCTCCGATGCCGTAATACCGGGGCAGCCGTCAAGGGTTTTGTGCTTCCGGTAAAAGGCGTTGGCGGCTTTGGCGTCATCCAGGAGCTTTTGCGCCCGCTGCTTTTGGTCCTCCAGTATCTCCCGGGCGTGGGGGTCTGCCAGATCCACGGGGCCGGTGCCGATGGCGCTGATCTTTTCCAAAAGGCCCTTAATGCTCTCGTACTCGTCCAGCAGGCTCCTTTCCCGGCTGATCTGCTTTTCCTTCTTCCGGGTGGGGAAGTTCGCCGGGCCGGAGATCATAACGCTGGGGCAGCTCGCGCCGTTCCGGTTGTAACGGTTGGTCCAGTCGGCAAGGCGGCGGGCGTAGGCGTCCAAAAGCCCATCAAGTTTGTCATGGTAAAAGGGGCTTACGGCGGCTTTTTTGGCTTCCACCAGGGCGGCGGCCTCGTCAACGGCGGAGCGATACTCCGCCGTGGCGCTCCCTGGCCTGTAGTCGCTCATATGGGCCATTTCCCACGCTGCGCGGGCGGTGCCCTCGCTGATGCTGTAATACTGTGGCATATGCTTTCCTCCTTTTCGTTTGTATGGCCCTCTCGGGCTGGGAGCGGGCCGCTTTATGCGGTGCGGTCCCGCCAGGGTATCCGCGTGGGGTCATGCGTATTGCTTGCCGTTTACTCCGGTACGGTATGCCTTATGCACGACGATGATATTTTCCAGGTAGTTTTCCGCGTCCTCGATGTAACGATAATCGAAGCAAGCATATTTCGTGATCGTCGTTCGGAGGCCTGGGCGGTCCTCCAGCACGTTTTTTACTTTGGACTCCTCCACGCTCTGCCATCCGGCGCAGATGATGAAAGAGGCATTACTGAATTTTTGCGTATAGGGCTTACGCTTCCCGGCGGGGGTGAAGGTCAGTTTTATAACGTCCCTGTGCTGGGCGTATGTGGTGAACTCAAGGCCGTGAAACGTGATCCGCTGGGTGATCGGGAAGCCCCATTCTCCAAGGTGAAAGATTGTATACCGCCCGCCGGGTTTCATGTCGGCCTTGTAAAAAGCGGCCTGGAGGGGTTCCGCGTGGCGCTGGATCATGTCGGAGAATATGCGCCGGGCTTCTTCCTCTGTGCCCGCTGTTCGGGCCTCAAGCTCCTCGCCGGTGGTATCGTTCAGGGCCATCACTTCGATTTCCCCGGGGGCCAGCTCCGCCGCATCAATAATGAGCTTCGGCCCCATTGCATAGCCTCCGCCAATCTCCGCGTGTAACCCTTCTATTCTGCGTATCTGCATGTCGTTTCCCTTTCTCGCCTGCCATCATCAGCGCCGGGAGGCGGTCCCCGGCGGACGGTCCCGGGCGGGACCGTTTCGGCTTTTGGGTTTGCGTCAGTACAGGGTCATTTGGTCCTGGTCAATATCCCCGACGGGAACGGGGGCGGGATCATCGGCGGGGGCGGCGCTGGCCCTCTGCTCGGTGCGCTGGACCTGCTCGGCGGTGAATAGGTGGGAACGCTTCTTGTAATAATGCGGATCGTCGGAAAGCTCTTTCCCTTCGGCGGCGGCCTTCTCCCGGGCGGCCTTGCCGGGCTTGTCGGTGAACATCCACAAATCCAGATGCAGCCGGGCCTTTTCACCCTTCTTCACGCTGTACCCCCTGAGCTTCCATTCTACAAAGGTATGGATCGGGAGACTGCGGCCAGTCGCCAGGATCGCGGCGGCCTCCTGTTCGGTATAGATACCGGCGGAAATGGCGGACTTGTAAATGATCTCGTCGTTTGTCATGGTGAAAACCTCCTGTATATTCATTCTGTTTTGCTCGCCTGCCATCATCAGCGCCGGGAGGCGGTCCCCGGCGGACGGTCCCGGGCGGGACCGTTTCGGCTTTGGGTTTGCGTTCAGGCAATCCGCACATAATACGCGCCGCGTTTGTTGCTCCATTTGGCCCCGGCTGCCTGGACCTGATCGGCGGTATGCTCCGTTACCCCCTCCAGCCAGATAACCGGGGAAGCGGTCTGCGCTCCACGGATAACAGCCTTGATCCCATCCAGCTCCGCAAACCGGGCGGCTATGATCTCGGCGGCGCTTTTCGCGTCCTGATCCACGGGGGCGGGCTGTTCCGCCGGGGCGGGCTGCTCCGCCTTGTGCAGGTCCTCCAGCTCTGCCCGGAGCTTGTCCACCTGTTCCCGGAGCTGTTCGGCCTCATGCTCGGCGGCGGCAAGGGCGGCGGCCTGATCGGTGATCTTCTGGAGCATTTCGCCCCGTTCAATTTCAGCCGCCCGGGTATCGGGCTTTCCTTCGGCTGGCTGTTCCTGCCCTTCGGCCTGCTCCTCTGCATACCAGGCAAGCAGGGCACGGCGGGCGGAAAGGGAAGGGCGAACCGGCATGACGATCCCGACGATCTCTTGCCCGCCCATAAGCACCGCCGCGCCGGTGGCGCTTACGGCATGGAGGGTGCAAACGGGATCAAAGGCGCTGATGAAGTCCCGGTTATAGAACGCGGAAACCCGGGAAGCCTGGTTATAATAGCCATATACAACGGCCTTGCGCTCGGAAGGGAAGGAAATGGGGCATTTCTCGCAGAGGGTGGCCCCCTTCTCCGCTTCCACGGGGGCGGCGGAATCCTTCATCATTTTCGGGAGCGGGTATTCATCGGGCTGGAGGTCGCGCCGCTGCCCGTTGTACATGATCCAGTTACCCGGATCGCAGAGGGTAACGGGCTGGACCATTTCGGCATACTCAGAGGGGGCCATGCACATAAGGAAATACCCGTTGCAGATGTACACCCGGCTATCTTCCACGCGGCAGATGATCCGCTCCGCCCCTTTCAGGGCCTTTCCCGCCTGGCTGGTGAAGTAAACGCTTTGCTTTTTCATTGTTCAAACCTCCATATTTTGATTGATTTATATTTGCCTATGTGGTATATTCTTTTCGGGAAGGCCGGGCGGATCGCTCCGCCCGGCGGGCCTAGTGCTTACTTAGGCCAGGCGGCTTTAAGCGCCGCGCTCAGTGTGGCATACCGTTTGCCCCGGTAATACCAAAAGCCGTTGATCCGCTTCATGGCCTTCCCTCCCCTCTTGCCGTTCCGCGATCCGCCGCGGGGCGGCTTTTTCGTTGTCCAGCTCCGCCCGGCTTGCGCTCGGGTTTCGCTTGGATGGTCAAAGCATAGCACGGTTGAATGCCGTTTGTCAACGGAAAAATGCACGGTTGAATGCGATTTGGAGGAATGCACAGTTGAATGCCGCCGAATTTGTGCAAGTTGCACGGTTGAATGCCGCCGCGCTATGTAGTATTATATAAACACTCCAGGAAAGGGAGAGGATGATATGCCAATAAGTGACAAGAAAAAGCAATCCAACGCGAGATATACTGAAAAATGCGACTTTATCAACCTGCGCCCGCTGAAATCAACCGGAATGGAAATACGCGCCGCCGCTGCCGCCGCCGGGCAAAGTCTGCAAGGCTGGATTCTTCAAGCCTGCGCTGAACGGATCGCCCGGGAGAATCAAACCGAATAACGCGCCCACGCGAAAGCCCCTTGCAAGCTGCTAGGCCTGCAAGGGGCTTTTCATTTTTCCGCGCCAGGCCCGCCCGCCTGCGCCCGGTGGGGGGACTATAGGGGGGAGACTATAGCCGATCTATCATCCTACCACCCGCGCCCATAAAGCCCTTTCCTCCGCCGGGCCGCCCCCCTCCGCCAGGCCGCCCCGCCACGGCAGGCCGCCCCCCTCCGCCGGGCCGCCCCCCCCCCCCAGGCCGCCCGCCCACGCCAGGCTGCCCGCCCCCGCCAGGGCTGGCCCCCTCCAGCAGGCCGCCCCCTCCGCCGGGCTGGCCCCCTCCGCCGGGCTGGCCCCCCGCCAGAGGATCAGGCACACGATCCGCCCGCGTTACCGAAAAACGCGCCCGCGCTCGGGAAACCATATCCCGCGCCCGCCCGCGCCCGTTCCAAAACGCGCCCGCCCGCGCCCGCGCCTGCGCGTTTAGGTTCTGCGCACGGGCGCGTGCGCGTTACGGGTGCAGAGCCGCAAAAGGTTTTTAGGTGTGGGGTGGTTTTCTCATTTCCCCTGAAAAGGGGCCGAAAATGAAGGGGGGGACCAAAAAGCGGAGCGGGAGGGGGAGCGGAGAGGGCCACAGACAGAAAAACACCCCCGGCGGGCGTCATGCCTGCCGGGGTGCTGCGCTCTGCGGTCAATCGAAACTCAGAAACTTGTGCGGCGGAGTGTCCAGGGCCTTGCTGATTCTGAAAAGTGTGTCCATAGATATTGCTTTGGTGATGTTCGGCGCTTCGATCTGGCCGATGAAAGAGGTGTCCACGTCCATGAGGTCAGCAAGCCTCTCCTGTGTCAGTCCCTTCAACTTCCGGTAATACGCCACCTTTAACCCGAGCATCTTGTAGTATTCCCGAAATTCTTCCTGCATACTATCCCCTCCGGGAAAATTATAGGCTATTGATTGAGGGGCTTTTATCTGCTAAGATTGCAATAATTATTATCTTACTGATAATATAAAATACCGAAAGAATAATGGAGGGACAGTGCATGAAGAAACAAATTATCGCTATGCTCATTGCCGCCGCGCTTTTGCTCCTGCTGCCAGCCTGCGGAATAAACGCGCTGCGGGAGGAAAACAGTACCCTTATCACCGAGCGGGATAGGATAAAAGCAGACTATGACGCAGCGACGGCGGAGCTTGAAAGTCTCCAGTCATCATATAGCGCAATCGTTGAAGTGTCCGGGGAAAAGTCAAGCATTGAAGCGGATATTGAAAGCCTACAAAAAGAGATTGCCAGCATCAAGGCTGAAATTGAAAAACAGCAAGTCATTCTTTCATCAACCGAAAAGAGCATAGAGGAAAACCAGGACATTCTTTCGGAGATCAAAAACCATGAGGAAATCATTGAAACATACAAGAGAGAAGAAAAAAGCATAGCGGAAAGAATTAAATCATTGAACGACAAGGAAGATGAACTGCGAAAAACCATTGAGGCATTAGAAAAAGAACAATCCGATTTGCAGGACAAAGTTGACAAGTTGGGGAAAGTGGCCCTTGAAAAGGCCGGGGAACCAATCAGCGTTTCGCCTGGAGAGTATACATTTGGCAAGAATGAAGATATTCCGGCAGGAAGATATATCGCAACAGGAAAAGGAAACTTTGTTGTATACAGTTCAGCGGAAAAACTGAAAGTCAACGTCATTCTCGGCGGCGGATCATTTGGCGTAGACAGCTATACCTTTGAAGCCGGAGAGGGGTATACGCTGAAAACGTCCGGGGGCTGCAAATTACAGCCTGTGGAGTAAAACCAACGAATTGCAACACGCATTTAACGCGCCCGTGCATTGGAGCGGCCTGCTTCAATACACGGGCGCGTTGCTTTTGAAACTTACTTGAAACTTGCTTGAAACCGAAAAAATTTTTTGAGAGTTAGCAACTTTCGCAGGTTTTCCGTGGTATGGTGCTATCGTGGATTTGGTATAAGCTCGCGGCGGGCGCTGCGAGCTTTCCCTTTATCCAGTCATCGGCCAGCCCAGCCTATAACCGGGACCTGAAAGGCGCGGCGTTTATGCCTGGTAAGCGAGGCGAAACGGTCACATTCAAAACTGTGGGGGAAGTCATCCCCGCCAAGTCGCGCCGCCATGCGGAGGCCCCTGCCGCAAAAAGGGGCAAGCGTTCCGCCCTGCCGAAGCCCTGCGCTCTGCGCGGGGTATTCACGTAGGCAGGGCCGGACGCATTTACAGGAGGTGTGCCATGCCGAAGCGGAGCGAAAAGCGCGACACCGCCAAGGCTGCATACATAGCCCTGAAAAGCCAGGGGGAAAAGGTCAATCTCCGGGAACTGGCGGAGCAGCAGGGAGTGACCTACCAGCTCTTGCGGAACTGGAAAGCGGCGGATCGCTGGGATGAAGCCCTCCCGAAGCGGAAGAAGGGCGGGCAGCCTGGGAACAGGAACAGCGCCGGGAAAAAGAACGCGGCGGGCAGCCATGAGGGAGCGCCGCCGGGCAATAAGAACGCGGAGAAGGACGGGGCCTATAGCGCCGTCTTTTTTGATATGCTCACCCCGGAGGAGCGGGAGCTTGTGCAGAAAACTCCCCTGGGAGGCCGGGAGGCGCTGGAGCATGAAATGATGATCCTGAAATTCCGGGAGCATCGGATCATGTCCAAAATCGCGGAGTACGAGAAGCAGCCGGAGGACGCCCTTTTCATCAGCTCCCTTCTGGATATGCGCATCCCCGGGGGTAAAGGCGAGAAGCGGGAGGACGGGGCAAAGCAGACCATGGGGATGTACTCCAAGGACAGCGCCTTTGCCCGCGTCCTGAAATTGCAGGAGGCGCTATACAAAGTGCAGGGACGGATTGCCACCATTGCGGCCAGCCTGCGGAGCCTGGAAGAATCGGAAAAGCGCATGGAACTGGAGCGGGAGCGCCTGGAGATCATGCGCATGAGGGCAACGGGAGCGGTCCCCTTCGATGACCCGGAGGAAGATACGGTAGCATGACACTTT
>Ga0310786_10012258_pt1 | contig 10623 bp, 8 predicted proteins | sample AusTroGonzalo_MG_FD_203881 | JGI IMG/M metagenome (GOLD analysis project Ga0310786, IMG submission 203881) | Bovine rumen microbial communities from tropical cattle in Woodstock, Queensland, Australia - Gonzalo_03 (v2) (version 2) | ecosystem: Host-associated > Mammals > Digestive system >...
TTCTGCGGGAGAAGCTTCCGGCGATTTGTACGCCGGTGCCGTGACCCGTGGCATTAAACAACTGGATCCGGAGGCGGAAGTCTTTGGTATGGGAGGCGACTGCCTGCGTGAAGCGGGTGGCGAAGTGTTGTTTGATATTAAAGACCATAGTTTGATGGGCTTTGTGGAAGTGTTGAAAAAACTTCCGGACGTCTGGAAACTGCGCAATGCATTCATTGACCTGATGGAAAAGCGCAAACCGGATGTACTGTTGACTATTGATTACCCCGGTTTTAATATGCGTCTTGCCAGGCTGGCGAAAGAACGGGGGATCAACGTAGTTTACTTTATCGCCCCGCAAGTCTGGGCCTGGAGACCCGGCCGGGCTGCCGATGTGGCAAAGGTCACGGATAAAATTGCGTGCATCTTTCCCTTTGAATATGACCTCTATAAGTCCTACGGGGCCGATATAGAGTTTATAGGTCATCCCCTGGTGGACACGGTAAAACCGTCACTGTCGCGAAAAGAAGCAGAGGAACTGGCGGGAAAACGTACCGGCCATCCTCTCATCCTGCTGATGCCGGGCAGCCGGGAGATGGAAATACAGCGCCTGCTGCCGGTGATGCTGGGTGCGGCAAAAATCCTGAAACAGAAACGACCGGAGCTTGATTTTGCCATACCCAGGGCTGCCACCATTGCCAAAGAAATTTTGGAAGACTCGATCAGGCAGGCCGGACTGGATATTCGGCTGATCGAGGGACATAATTATGATGTGATGAGCGTGGCGGATTTTGCTATTGTCACCAGCGGCACGGTAACGCTGGAGGCAGCTATGTGCGGCCTGGGTTGCGCGATATTGTACAAGTCGTCTCCTGTCAGTTTCTGGATTGCCAAACGGGTTGTGAAGATTCCCAACATCGGTCTGCCCAATATTGTTGCGGGGCGGCAGATTGAGCCGGAGCTGCTGCAGGATGACTGCACTCCGGAAAAAATAGCGGCCACCACCCTGGAACTTTTGGAGGCGGAACGGTTTGCCCGGCTGCAACGCGATTTACAGGAGGTAAAAGAGAAACTGGGAGAACCCGGTGCTGTCAAACGGGTAGCAGAACTGGTACTGCGTATGGCCAGGCTGAACCAAAAGGACCGTCTCCTGCCGGGTAAAAACAGCCAGTAATCTGCAAGGAGTTCTGATGGACTTATATAAACGGATCTTAAGTTATATCAAACCATATCTGCTTGTGTTGTTTGCCGCGCTTTTATGTACCATGCTGGCGGCAGCGGGCAACCTTTACCTTCCCTGGATTTTCCGGGATATGATAGATAAGGTGCTTAACGCAAAAGACGCATATATGCTGAACATGATTTCGGCCAGTATCGTGGTGATCTTCTTGCTCCGCGGCATTTTCCTGTACGGGCAGAATTACCTGATGAGCTGGGTAGGACAGCACGTCATTATCGATATCCGCAGTGAGGTATTCCGTAAACTGCAACGGTTGTCCATGTCTTTTTATGATAAGAACAAGACGGGCACCATCATGAGTTATGTGACCAATGATGTCAATGCTCTGCAGGGCGCCATGGTCGACAACACGATTGAACTTGTTACGGAAGGCATTATCCTGATTGGTTCTGTCTGCGCTATGGTTTATCTGGACTGGAAGCTGACCCTTTTCACGATTCTGACCTTTCCGGTAGTTCTTTATTTTATGAATTATTTTGGAAAAAAAATACGAAAATCCGGCGGGCAGATTCAGGAAGCTGCGGCAGATATTACGTCTGTGCTGCAGGAATCGGTGTCTTCGGCCCGGGTGGTTAAATCTTTCGTGAGGGAGCAGTATGAGATTGAACGCTTTGATAAAGAGAATGTGGCAAATTTAAATGCAAATCTGAAGAATGCAAAATATATGGCTACCCTTACGCCTACCATTGAATTTGTGGCGGCTTTGGGTGTAACTCTGATTCTGTGGTACGGTGGTCACAACGTCATTGACGGGGAAACAACGCCAGGCTCTCTGGTAGCCTTTTTGGCGTATGCAGTCAATATTTCCAACCCCATCAAGCGGATTACCCGTGTTACAGGCAATATACAAAGAGCGCTGGCTGCGGCGCAGCGGGTCTTTGATGTCCTGGATCTTCCGGAAGAAGTGAGGAACCTGCCGGATGCCGGGACACTTCCCACAGTGGAAGGAAATGTCGCTTTTGAGCACGTGACTTTTTCCTATAACACAGGCGACGAGATTCTCCATGATCTTTCTTTCGTGGCAAAACCCGGACAGGCGGTGGGTCTGGTGGGGCCTTCCGGCGCCGGGAAATCCACGGTTGCAAGTCTGTTGCCCCGGTTTTATGACTGTGACTCGGGCACAATCCGCATCGACGGAACAGATATCAGGCGCGTTACACTGGACTCCCTGCGTCAACAGGTAGGTATTGTACCTCAGGAGACCATTCTGTTCAACGGTTCGGTGTATGACAACATTTTATACGGTCGGCTGGATGCCACAAAAGAAGAGATTGAAGCGGCAGCCAAAGCTGCAAATGCCCATGATTTCATCATGGAGCTGCCGGAAGGCTATAATACGATATTAGGAGACCGGGGCGTGAATATTTCCGGCGGGCAAAGGCAGCGCATTGCCATTGCCAGGGCAATCCTGAAAGATCCGCGTATTCTGGTATTGGATGAAGCTACGTCCGCGCTGGATACGGAGAGCGAACGTGTGGTTCAGGAAGCCCTCAATCGCCTGATGGTAGGGCGGACGTCCATCATTATTGCCCACCGTCTTTCCACTATAAAAAATGCTGACAGGATCCTGGTGTTGGATAAAGGGAGACTGGTGGAAGATGGCACCCATGAAGAATTAATGGAAAAGAATGGTTTATATGCTCATCTGTACCATATCCAATACCGCAGTGACAAGGAAGAGAGCTGATCATAACTTATGATGTATATTCTTTATGATATTTTAGGGCTGCTGTTATTTTTGGTACTGCTCTTGCCCTATTATATTTATGGTCTGTTTACGGAAAAGGGTTTTAGCATCCGGTTCCGGCAGAGTCTCGGACTGATAAAGCAGGAAGAGATTGCGAACGTGGTTAATACCAACTGTATTTGGATTCACGGCGCCGATGTGGGTGAAATCGTTGCTACCAGCCCGTTGGTAAAAGAGATTAAAAAGATTATGCCAGAGAGGAAAGTTCTCGTGTCTGTTTTTACCGTGGGCGGCTTCAATATGGCAAAGCAGATACTGAAAGAAGCAGATGCTATCATTTATTTTCCCCTGGATCTTGTCTGGGTGGCAGAATCGGTGGTTCGCCGCATAAACCCGGGTATCTTTTTGCCGGTAGAAACGGAATTGTGGCCCAACTTCCTTCGGGCTATCCGGGAACGCAACACCCCGGTGATGATGGTCAATGGCCGTATTTCAAAAAGATCCGTAAAAACCTACCGTTATCTGTTAGGCATCTGGTGGGATATGCTGAGTACTGTAAGCAGGTTCTGCATGCAATCCAGCATCGATGCTAATTACATTACCTATCTGGGAGCGGATCCCCAAAAGGTATTTGTAACCGGTAATACAAAATTTGATCAGACCTATGCGGAAGTAACACCGGAAAAACTGGCAGCCTATAGAATGGAACTGGGATTAGGCGCAGACGCGTTCCCTGTGATCGTGGCAGGTTCAACCCATTCTCCGGAGGAGAAAGATGTACTGACTTCCTTTTCCGAACTGTGCAAACAATATCCAAAAGCAAGGCTTATTATTGCGCCCCGCCAGACCCGCCGGGTGGACGAGATAAAACGGCTGGTCAGCAAATTTGGTTATGAGACCGGTTTTCGTTCTAAATTGAAAAATCTCAACGGAACCCGTCCGGAATACCCGGTGGTCCTGCTCGATACCATCGGTGAACTGGGCAGTATTTACGTGGTAGCCGATATCGTCTTTGTCGGTGGTAGCCTGATGGGCCACGGTGGCGGTCACAACGTGCTGGAACCGGCAGCTCATGCCAAACCGATCCTGGTCGGGCCTGGTATGGAAAGCTTCAAGGATTCCTACATGCTGTTGACCAAAGCAGGTGCCTGCCGCACAGTACAAAACGCTGCCGGCCTTGCCAAAGCGTTTCTGGATATTGCAGGTGATGATGCGCTGCGCAAAAAGATGGGCGAAGCCTCTCTTCAGGTCTTCCGGGAAAACCGGGGTGCTGCCTTAAATACCATGCATTATCTGACAGATTTACTGGAGAAGGCGGTTGTTCCCAGCGCCGATACGAAGGACTATCCTGTAAATACCCGTAACTTTGACGCGGGCGGTGTCGGTCTGAAGTACCGGGCACTCAGTATCCGGTACATCTTTCACCCGGGCCGTGCTCCGGAACGTCCCTGGTATGTTTCCATCCTGCTGGGATTTCTGCGCTGCCTGTCCTATGTCTACGGCTTTGGTCTCCGGTTGAACCTGTGGCTGTATAAAGCCGGCATCCTGTCGGCACGGAAGCTGGACTGCTGCGTTATATCCATCGGCAACATTACCGTTGGAGGTACCGGCAAAACACCGACTGCCCAGCGGGTAGCCATGACAATAAAAAATATGGGTTACCGGGTAGCTGTCCTGAATCGTGGTTACCGGGCCCATTGGGATAAACCCATAGGCGTTGTATCAGACGGTGAAAAGATTTATATGACAAGCTATGAGGCCGGCGACGAAGCCTACCTGATGGCCAAGACGATGCCTGGGGTTCCGGTAGTCATCGGGAGGAACCGTGACGTGACCGGCAGCTATGCGGTGGAAAAGCTTCATGCCGAAGTCATCATCATGGATGACGGATTCCAGCACTGGCAGTTAAAACGTGATATGGATATAGTCCTTTTGGATACTCAGAACCTGTTTGGTAACGGGGTACTGCTGCCCGGTGGTGCTATGCGCGAACCTCTGAGCCATCTGAACCGGGCGGACATACTATTGTTCACGAGATCCGACCGGAGTTCCCAGCTGACCCGTACCAGCCTGGAGGAGAGTGTCCGGCGGTATAATAAAACGGCACCCATTGTTGAAAGTATCCATCACACCAAAGAGTTTGTGGAAATTGCTGACTGGTACAAGGGCAATCAGGAGAAGCCCGTCTCGATGGAAGAACTGAAAGGTAAGCGGGTTATGGTGTTCTCAGCCATCGGTAATCCGTTATCCTTCGAACAGAATGTTTCCGGTTGCGGTCTGGATATTGTGGAAGCCATCCGTTATCCCGACCATCATGATTTCGATATGACGGAGATGCAATATATCGGTGAGCGGGCCAGGGAACTGAAAGCCGACGCCCTGATTACCACCGGCAAGGACGCGGTAAAGATTCCCACTGAATTTATTTACTTCAACCATGAGATTCCCCTGTATGTCATGAACATGGACATCATGATCATCCGGAACGAAGAGATATTTGACAGCAAGCTGAAAGAAACGGTGGAACGTGTGCTGAAAAATGTGCACAGTAAAAACAAAGTAAGAGGGATAAAAGAAGTAATCAATACGTAAAATAAAAAGAAACAGAAAAAACCTTGTTATATAAATACGCAGTTCCAGCAAAGGAGATGACTTTTATGAAAGTACTTTGTGTAATTCCGGCGCGGTATGCCTCTACCCGGCTTCCGGGCAAACCCCTGAAGCTGATAGCGGGCAAGCCCATGATCCGGCGTGTATATGAACAGGCGAAAAAAGCTGTCATTCCGGCAGAAGTCATAGTGGCGACGGATGACAAACGGGTCTATGACGCGGTACTTGCTTTCGGCGGCAATGCTTGCATGACCCGGAAGGATCATCCCAATGGTACCAGCCGCCTGGCAGAAGTAGTGGAAAAATACCCCGACGCGGACGTCATTGTCAACGTTCAGGGAGACGAACCCATGATTCCGCCGGAGATTATCGACCGGCTGGCAGGGGCGTTTGCGGAAGAACCTGATTTGAAGATGGCTACCATGGTGACCCGAATGGAGGAAAGCGAATTCGGCGATCTTTCCGCAGTGAAAGTGGTCATGGATAAGAACGGGTACGCCCTGTTTTTTTCCCGCAGCCTGATTCCCTACCCCCGCAACAGGACAGAATTATTCAGGGTGTATAAACACGTAGGCATCTACGCCTATACGCGGACGTTCCTGATGCAGTACGCGGCCATGGCTTCTACCCCGCTGGAGCAGGTGGAAAGCCTGGAACAGCTGCGGGTATTGGAAAACGGTTATAAGATCAAAGTCCTGGAAAGCGATTTCCGGGGTATCGGCGTTGACACCCAGGAAGATCTGGACGCAGTGAACAGGCTTTTCGCGGAACAAGAAGCATAAGAGACGATGAACGGAGGATACAATGCATATCATCAATGTAGGACCCTACAAAGTGGGACCCGGGCAGCCCATGCTGCTGTTGGCCGGTCCCTGCGTGCTGGAAGGCTATGAACACAGCTTGGCCATCGGGCAGGAAGTGAAACGGATCTGTGAAAAATTAGGTATGCCTTACGTTTTTAAGGCATCCTTTGATAAAGCCAACCGCTCTTCCTACGATTCGTTCCGGGGGCCTGGACTGGAGGAAGGGCTGAAACAGCTGGCGGCTATCAAAAAGGAGCTGGGCGTTCCCATTGTCAGCGACATTCACGAGACGAGCCAGGTGGAAAAAGCGGCGGAAGTACTGGACGTTCTCCAGATACCCGCGTTCCTCTGCCGGCAGACGGACCTGGTGTACGCGGCAGGTAAGACCGGCAAGTGCGTCAATGTGAAAAAAGGGCAGTTCCTGGCGCCCTGGGATATGAAGAATGTCATTTCCAAACTGGAAGCAGCGGGAAATCAAAACATTCTCTTAACGGAGCGTGGTTCCAGTTTCGGTTACAACACACTGGTCACCGATATGCGGGGCCTTGCCATCATGCGTGAGTTAGGCTACCCTGTGGTGATGGACGCCACCCACAGCGTGCAGATTCCCGGCGGCAAAGGAACCAGCAGCGGCGGCCAAAGCCAGTATGTGCCCCATATGGCACGGGCGGCGGCAGCGGTAGGCATCGACGCCCTATTCCTGGAAGTGCACGACGATCCGTCTAAAGCCTTAAGCGACGGACCGAATATGGTCCGGCTGGACCGGCTGGAAGCGTTATTGGCGGACGTGCTGGCCATTGATGCGATTGTACGCAAGTAAGATTTGAAAGGATTCGATACACCATGAACGAAATGGAGACGGATGCGCAGAAAGTACTGCAGATGGAAGCAGAAGCCATTCTGGACCTGATTCCCCGTGTGGATGCGCATTTTGACGCGGCAGTGGATATGATCCTGGCCTGTCAGGGGCGAGTCGTCATGACAGGTATGGGAAAGTCTGGAATCATCGCCCACAAAATTTCCGCAACCCTGGCCAGTACCGGTACCCCTTCATTTTATCTGCATCCTGCAGAGGGGTTTCACGGTGATCTGGGCATGGTGACGGCAGATGATGTGGTGATCGCCATGTCCAACAGCGGGGAGACCGGGGAAGTGCTGAACATATTGCCGTCCCTCCGGCGGATCGGCGCAAAGCTGATTGCCATGGTAGGTAACCCCGATTCCACACTGGCCCAAAACGCCGATGTGGTTTTGAACGTGGGTGTAAATAAGGAAGCCTGTCCCCTGGGACTGGCCCCTACCTCCAGTACCACGGCGGCGCTGGCCTTTGGGGATGCGCTGGCTATGGCGCTCATGGGAAAACATCAATTTACTTCAAAACAGTTTGCTATGTTCCATCCCGGTGGCAGCCTGGGCCGGAAGCTTTTGCTTACGGTTGGGGATATCATGCATGGCGGCAGTGAGAATCCGGTGGTGCGCGGCAGCGCCACCGTGACGGAAGCCCTGTTCATCATTACCGACAAGGGATTAGGCGCCGTTTCCGTAGTGGATGAGACTGGCATCATGATCGGTCTCCTGACGGACGGTGACATCCGCCGTGGCCTGTCCAAAGGCATGGACTTTTTGCAACGGCCTGTCACGGAGCTGATGACAAAGGATCCCAAATTTATCACAAGGGAAAAACTGGCGGCACAGGCGCTGCATATTATGGAAAGCCACAAGCCAAAACCGATTACGGTGCTGCCTGTCGTGGACGAAGAGCAGCATGTGATCGGTCTGCTGCACATGACAGACTTGGTTAGACAAGGGGTAGTTTAGTAAATGTTATTGCTTTCCGGCGGTACTGCCGGAAAGCAGGAGTCGTTTATGAAAAAAGAATTATCTTTACCTGAGCTGAATAAAAAAGCAGCCAGAATACAACTCGTCGCCCTGGACATGGATGGCACCCTTACGGACGGAAGCATCAACATCGGTGCCGGGGGGGAACTGTTTAAACGGTTTAACGCCAGGGACGGGCTGGGCATTACAGCGGCCAGACGGCATGGGCTGCGTATTTCCGTCATCACCGGACGCAGTGGTCCGATCATTCAGCGGCGCACGGAAGAGCTGGGCATCGGGTCAGATGTGATGAGCGGTATCTCTGCCAAGAAACAGGCGCTGTTGGCCTTGGCAGAAAAATACAACCTGTCCTTGGATGAGGTTGCTTTTATGGGTGACGATCTCAACGATCTGCCGGCCCTTCAGACCGCGGGTCTGTCAGCGGCACCGGCGGACGCGGCGGCAGATGTGAAACAGAATGTGGCATACATTGCTCCCCATAAGGGCGGTCAGGGGGCCGTGCGGGATTTGCTGGAACTGATCCTGAAAGCCCGTGGCATCTGGGACACCATCGTGGAAGAATACACTGAAGAAGGAAAAGAGGACCGACAATAAATGTTATATGCGTTGCTGAAAACGCTGAGCTGGCTTGCCTCCCATACACCCTACAAACTGCTGGTGAATCTCGGAAAAGGATTGGGATTTATCCTTTGGCGTGTGTTGAAAAAGCAGCGTATCCGCGCCGAGAACACTGTATACGAAGGCTTAGGGTACAACCGAAAACAGTCAAAAGAAGTCATCAGGGGAATGTTCACCAATCTGGGCATCGCAGTCCTGGAAATATTGTACATGCCAGCCCTGAACAAAGATAACATCCGGGGTCTGGTTACCTTCGACCATCCGGAAATCTTATGGGAAGCCCTGAATGAAAAAAAAGGCGTCATACTGCTGGCTTGTCATTTTGACAACTGGGAATGGCTGGGCGCTGCCCTGGCCCTGTACGGATTTCCCCTCAGCGCCGTGGAAAAACCCCAGCCCGAGAGAGGCGTTTCCGATTTCCTGAACGAGCTGCGCAGAGGCGCGGGGCAGGAAATCTTTGCCCGGGGCAGCAGCGAGATTATCGGTTGTGCCCGGGCCTTGAAAAAAGGCCGTATGCTGGGACTCATTGCTGACCAGGACGGCGGCTATGAAGGTATCTTCGTACCCTTCCTGGGAAAGATGGCTTCCACCCCCGCCGGACCGGCCTATTTTGCCCGCAAGTTCAAGGCACCCTGCATCCCCATCTACATCGTTCGCAAGCCGGACGGTTACGGGCATCAGGTAATCGTGGAAGAACCTTTTTACTATAAAAATACCGGTGATCAGAAAGCCGATGACTATAACCTTACATTAAAGATGACCCAGTCCGTGGAACGGATCGTCAATAAGTATCCGGATAACTGGTTGTGGTTCCAGCACCGCTGGAACACCCCCTACGAAGAAGTAAAGGCAAAGGAGCAGGGTGGCAGTGAAAAATAAAAACATGATACTGGCCGTTGCTGCCGGCCTGGCAGTATTGTTTCTGGTTTTTGCCTGGCTGTTTTGGGGCAGTACGGTTCCCAAACCGACAGATAATACTAAAAAAGCTACAGAAAGCACTATTAAATCGGCAGTACATGATACGGTGCTGAACCGTGATGAGGGCGGCAAAAAGAAATGGAACCTGAAAGTGGGTGAGGCCTTTCAGGAAAGCAATGGTGTGGTTACAGCTAAAAACCTTGACGGAACCATCTACCTTAATAATGGCGACGAAATGTACGTGACAGCGGAAGCCGGGAAAATCAGCGAAAAGCAAAATCGGTTTGAACTGTCCGGAAAGGTTACAGCCCGGTTGAAAGGGGGAGGCTTCCTCAAAGCAGACAAAGTGGAATGGAATCAGGCGAAAGATAAATTAACCGCAACCGGAGCCGTTAAAGTCGTCAAGGACGATATGTTGGCCCAGGCAGAGAAAATCATTACTTCCAGTAAATTTAATCATTTCAAACTGATTGAGAAAGCCCATGTTGAAAGAGGTGGCCAATATGAAGAAAAATAAGGTATTATTGCTGGTACTGCTAAGTTTTCTGGCATTGTTTGCCGTGAACAGCAGCCTGGTATGTGCCGCTCCGGCAAAAGACGCGAAGTACAGCGTGGATGCGCAGGAAATCGAATATGATATGGAAAGCGGCGATGGAACCACCAAAGGGAAAACCACGATCAAACATGATGGCGGTACAGCGGTAGGGCAGAAAGGCTCTACATTTAACAGCAAAAAGCGTACAGGGCATCTGTATGGAGGCGTGGTGGCAGATAAAGAGGATCAGCATCTTAAGAGTCAGGAACTGATTATCTATACAGATAAATATGTTTCTGCTGTTGGGGATGCCGTGATAATAAAGGGGGGCAGGAAGCTGGAAGCCCCCCGTGTGGATTATCACGATGACACCAGATTCGCGGAAACCCTGGGA
>Ga0310786_10012260_pt1 | contig 10621 bp, 16 predicted proteins | sample AusTroGonzalo_MG_FD_203881 | JGI IMG/M metagenome (GOLD analysis project Ga0310786, IMG submission 203881) | Bovine rumen microbial communities from tropical cattle in Woodstock, Queensland, Australia - Gonzalo_03 (v2) (version 2) | ecosystem: Host-associated > Mammals > Digestive system >...
CGGGAGACGCGGCAGGGTAGGCCCTGCCCTCCCCCGGCTGCGGCCCGCCCGGAGCCATGTCGCCTGCCACCGAGACCATGCTCCTGTCCGCCTCCCCGGGGCGTCCGGCAGTTCCCGGCGGCTCCCGGCGCAGTCCCTCGTAGAACCCGTCGAGCGTGTTGTCGTCGGGCGGGAGATCCGGATACCGCGAAAACATCCCGTTGTCGTCTGGGTCCCTGAACGCCGGCTCCTGCACGGGCCTGCGGGGTGCCGGAGCGGCGGGCATCACCAGGGAGGCGAGCCGCCTGGCCCGGCCCGACGCGGGGGCCGCGGCGGTCTTGGCGGTCTTGACGGTCTTGCGGGCCCTGCCCTTGGGCGGCGCCTTGCCCTGTGCGGGAGGCGGGGCCTGCGGGGGGACCGGAGGCCGTACGGCGGGAGCGATGCGCGGGGGCTGCGGAACCTGCGGAACCGGGCGGGCCTGAGGGGCTGCGAGGACGCGGCGTGCGGCGAGGGCGGCATCGTAGGCCTCGACCGTGTGCCGGGCCTCCGCCCCCTGGGCGTAGTACTCGCGGTACTGCTCCACGTCCGTGCGGCCCTCGTCGCGCGCCTCGTTGGCATGGCGGGCCACGTCGCCGGGCTTTATGCGGCGCATGCCCTTCGGCACCAGGCCGTTGACGGCGGCGACGCCCGGGGGGATCACTCCCTCCCGGGCGCCGTACGTGTCGGCCCTGGGGCACACGAAGCCCATCGAGCGCTCCGCGTCGGTGAAGCCTGACGCCCGGCTGTAGGACTTGTCCTTGCCGAGCTTCGTCTCCAGGGCCCTGAGGTCAGCCATGGCGGCCGCCTTTCGCCTTGGCCGGCCCGGACGGCCTCGGCGGCTTCGCCTTGGCAGGCTCCCTGGCCTGGGGCCCGCCGGTTCCCGCGGGCATTTCGCGCCCGCAGCCACACGGGCTGAAGCGCTTCCTGAACCGCGCCTCGCCGAGCACGGGCAGCGAGTCCGCCATCACGTCGTCGAGGAACTTGAGGTGGTCGTACGCCACGTTGAGCAGGGCCTCCTTCGACACGGTCCCGAGCCCCATGGCGTGGATCACGTCGCCCACCATGGCGCGGGCGCGCTTCACGACGAAGGCGATGTGGTCGGGGCCGTAGAGCGCGTAGGACCCCTCGGGGGCGGGGCCCACCGAGTTCGCGTTGCGGTTCGCGCTGGCGTTCGAGGCCCCGCCGCCGGCCGCGCAGCCTGTCAGGTGCTTGCATCCCATGGCAGGCCCCCTCACTTCCCCGCCTTGGCGGGTTTCGGAACGTACGTGCAGAGCACGTCGGCCACGTCGTTGATCGCGTCGATGACGCAGTCGAAGATGTGGAGCTCGCCGGACTTGACGAGGCGCTTGAGCGCGTCGAGGTAGTCCGCCTGGCTGCCGCCGCCGTTGAGGCCGAACGAGATCCACGCGATCACTCCCTCGCGGGGATCCTCGCCCGGGACCTGGAACGTCGCGCGGTACACCCTGTGGACGCCGAGGCGGTCCTTGTCGGACCTCGCGGCCGCCACGATCGCCTTCACCGCCTTCGTGCCCTTGCACTTGCGGGTCATCTCCGCCACGTCGACGATGTCGTCGAACTTCCCGCGGAGGTAGCCCTCCGAGCCCCAGGTGACGGGCTCCTTGACATCCTCCTTGACGGCCTTGCCCGCCTTGGCGCCCTTGCCGATAACGACCTTGTCCTTGTCTTGATTTGCCATTGTCTTTGACCTTTCTATTTATGTGTTTGTGTTTTGAGTCTGGGCCTGCTGTTCCTGCCTTGTCTGCGCGGCCTTCGCGGCCGCCTCCTGCGCCTGCACGAGCCTGACGGCCCTGTTGTGGCGTATCACGTCCGCCAGCGACTGCGGCTTCCCCTCGGATATGATGTCCGCGGCCGTTATCGGCTTCTCGCCGACGCCTGCGCGCTCGGGCTGCCTGAGCGGGATCGGGCCGGGCACCTTGAACTTGCCCATGTTGGCCATCTGCCGCCCCACGGCCTCGTTGTCCGCGTCCTGCACCGCCCTCGCCTTCGCCGCGGCCTCCGCCCTTGCCTTGCGGGCCGCGGCCTCCGTCTTCGCCTTCGCCGCGGCCTTGACCTCGGCGGACGGCGGAACGGCGCTCCCCGGCACGTGCGGCTCGTCGCCCTCGGACTCCCAGGCGACCGCGCCGTCGCGCATCGCCGCGCGGATGGCCCGGTCGTCCTGCGCCTGCAGCCAGGGCGCGTAGAACGACTCGCCGGGCGCCACCTCGCGGTGGCAGCTCGTGAAGTAGATCCCGGCCCTGGTCATGTTCGTGAACTTCACGACAGCTCCAGGTGCGAGGCCACGATGTCCGAGATCTCCCGGGCCATGCGCTGGCGGAGGAGGTGCATGCGGATCGGCTCCGGTATCGTGCTGCGCTCCGAGAGCGGGTCGACCGCGTCCACGTCGACCACGGTCAGCGTCGCGGTGCGTCCGTCGGGAAGCGAGACCTGCTGGCACGTGACCCCGGGCTCGGGGCTCGTCGGCGGACGGAGCTGGCGGGGAATCCCCCTCTGCGCCAGCTCGGTCACGACAAACCGTCCGATGAGGCCGAACACGTCCTGCGCGCTCGCCGCACGCGGCGGCTCGATGCACGGAGCCGGGCCGGCGCAGCTGGATCCTGCGTCCATGCTGGGGCGAAGGGTCTCGGCCATCTCCTTGGCCATGCGGACCTTCTCGCGGTATTTCCTGTCGCGGTTGCGCTTCGCAATGCGCTGCGCCGCGGTGAGCTTGTTCTTGCTAGTCTTTCCTGTCTTGCCAGTGGTTCTCGTGTTTCCTGTGCTTCCGGTATTTCCTGCCTTGCCTGCTTTGGCCCTACGGGCCTGTGTGGTTTTTTCCTTCTGCATGGGTATCCTTTCTGCGAGAACGGCGAGAAGTGTACCAAAACCCAGAACGGCAGTCAAGGGGGAAGTTGAAATTTTTTTCTGCCGAGCGATGGAGGAATCCCAAGGGGGACACGGTCGACCCCCGAGGAGCTGGCGAGCGTATGCGAGCCAGTCTCCGAGAGGGGTCAAAACGAGGGGGCTCCCCCGGGATTCCCAAAACGCCGGCAACCGATTGTGGGGGACCCCTTGAATCCCCCAATCGAATTAAAAAACTTACTTACCCCTGGAGGGGTAAGTTTTTTAATTACCTGCGCGCCTACGTACGCGCGCGCACGCGAGACTCCGGTACAATTTTTTGTACCTAAAGTACAATTCTTTGTATCCTATGCAGGCATACACCCTACCCACATTGAGTACAAATTCTTGTACTTAAAGTACAATTTCTTGTACCCACATTAGGTACAATTTATTGGTCTTTAAGGACAAGTATTTGTACTTCAAGTACAAAAAATTGTACCGCTCTCCCCCTTGCACTCTCTCGGACAATATGGTACAATACACGCCATCGAACAAAGGAGACCAGAAAATGACCACTGAAAACACCGCTGCCATGACACTCGACAGACTTGAATTTAACACCCCGGCTGGCGTGCCGGTATCCATCGGACTGTCCAGTCCGCTCACCCTTCCCGCAGGCCAGTACTCCCCTTACGCGGTGTGCAGAATGTGCACGGTGCGGCTGTCCCTCAAGACCCTGGAGCGCCTGCTTCTGTTGCTGGTCCTGGACGAGCTGGAATGCGGCGTGCCGCGTCCGCACTCCTACGACGAGCTGGGGCGCACGCTGTGCAAGTGCGCCCACTCGGTGAAGTCCGCCATGTCCGCGCTGCGGGCTGCCGGGCTGGTCGTGACGTCGCGCGTCGGTTTCGGGGAAGGCTCGGTGTCGGTGTCGTGCGACGCGTTCCTGCGCTGGGCCGAGCGCGTTACCATTGTTGCCAGAAACGCGGCAGGCGTTACCGAAAACAGTGAGTCCGTTTCCGAAAACCCCGACGGCGTTTCCAAAAACGGGGAATCCGTTTCCAGGGCGGACGAATCCGTTACCGCGAGGGTGTCGGGGCGTACACGCCCCCGCCGCGTCCGGAAGCCCGCACCTCCGGCAGCTAAAAAAGAGGACACGCCCGTGCAGCCTGCCCTGCCGCCCCAGGCCAGCGCAGCGGCGTCAGACGACGTCATGGTGCAGGTCGAGGGCCGCAACGTCTCAGGGCCCGTCGAGGACTTCGACCCACCGGTCGACGGATCCGAGGAGGTGCGCGGGACGCTTGCGGCGGCCGGCCGCGCTGCCGGCTCCCAGGACGACGAGGACGACTTCAGCTTCGGCTCCGAGACGGCCGAGACCGACATCGGACACGGCGTGAAGATGAACCCCGACCTCTGACAGCTAAAAAAAAGACCCGGTTCGCGCATACGCGTTCCCCCGGGTAAGGATACCTACTCGCCGGGAAAGGCGTTGAGCAACGCACACAGGTCTTCAAGACCTGCACGGTGCCCGACCTTGCGGTCGTTCGCCTTCCAGTGCGTTACCGACAGGCACCAGTGACGTTCACCAGTCGGAAACGTGTAGCCAGTTTCGACCTTGAAGTCATAGCGGCAACCGTTGATCACCTTCTTGGCGGTGTAGCCATGGTAGCGGTCAGCGGTCCACTTCAGGCCGGTGCTGCGGTTCAGCGTAGCGAGCACGATCGGCTCGTACCCGAGTTCGTAAGCCTCTGCAGAGATATTCATGTTATTCTCCTTGTTAGTTGTTAAAGTCCCCATTATATGTAATAACCGTTTCCGCCCTCGGATTAAGCGCTTGACCGGGAGCTAAAAAAGAAGCCCCGCTGGAATGCGGGGCTCTTTGGACTATGTAGTCGCTATGTGGATGAGGCGACGTGCCTCGTCCATATCTCGACCCTTCATCTTGGCAAGGAACCCGTTTTCGTGGCAGAATGTCACGAGCGGGTCGTCCTTTACCTTGGTGAAGTTGATCCCGTGCTTGTCGTCGCCCACGCGCCGGATCGCGAGGCCCGTGTTCTCCCAGTTCTCGCCGTCACTGCGCGGTGCGGCCACATAGACGACAACGCCATTCAGCATGGCGTCGAATCCCGGGCATGACCCAGACTCGGCCAGCTGTGCTGCCGCGATAGGATCGCAGCCGGTGAGGTCGAGAACCGGCGTGTTCCCGACTCTGCCCCACCTGAGCTTGCTCTGGACGTCGAACCACGACGCCACAGTGTTGTCGATATACCGTGTGTACGTCCTGTACACCAAGACGCCTCGGTCCCACGGGCTGAGTTGCGGATCTGCGAACATGTCCAGGAGGACCTTGTCGCACGGGCCGCGGAACTTGGCGACCTTGTCCCATGTGAGCCCGTGCATTTTGGCGGCCGCGTACGGTCCGAGATGGTCGAAGACGATCGCCGTCTCCCACCACGGGAATACCTTGGGGAAGAACTCGGCGAACGTCTGGTATCGGCCGGCTTCGTCCTTGTGCGGGACGCGGACGTGGCCGGCCAGCAGGCGCATCGCGCATCGCACGTCGTCCCGCGGCAGCTGGTGGTGGTCAAAGTTAGACCTCCCGGGCTCCAGCCTTCCGCCGACGTCCAGGACGAGCACGCCCGGGTCGGCCAGTTCGTCCGCCGTGGGGTAGCGTCGGTATATCGGGACCGTAGTCCAGGTCTCGAGCGTCGGCAATACGCTGTCGTCCTGGCTCACCGGCCCCTTGCGGCACATGGAGAGTGCACATGCCGTAAAGTCGTCCAGATGCGGACGGCCTCCGTGTGTTACTACATACTTCATGCCTGGCCTCCCTTCTGCGCGATCTCGATCCGCACGAGTGATCGACTTGGCCTGTCCCGTACGCGCTTGTACCACAGGTGCATGTAGCGCACCCGGTGGACAACCTCGCGCAAGACGTCCCAACCATGCTGCCGGAGTAGGCTTTTCATGCGGCCATCACAGCCGCATGCCACAAGCCAACCCTTTGGCGTCCGGCCGGTGAATTTCCCGAGCACACGCAGGAACGCCTTGTCGTCCTTCAGCAGGTCGACGAGGTTAGCGATCTTGCGCTCGCGGTCCTCGATGTCCTGCCGGGCCTTGGCCTCGGCGATGTCGAGTGCCAGGCTTTCAATCTGGAGCCCGATCTTCCGCAGCTCGCGGAGGTGGCGCTGTCGCGCCTTGTCCTCCGCGTGGAACCGGCGGTATGCCTCCGCCTCACTTATACGTCCCATTTTTTCTCCTTTCAGTTGTTAAGTCTGCCAGCACATACGTGCCTCTGGCATTATTAGTAATAACGCTTTGCGGAGACGGATTAACCGTGGCAGCTAAAAAAAGCGCGCGGGGTCGGAGGTAAAGAGGACCCCGCGCGCTAAGGTTATCGCCGTAGGGCCTTACGGACGTAGTCGGGGAGCCTGGCATGCCAGAACTCCCCGGTTTTCACCTCGTACCACCCCTTCTTGGCCTCATTCCAGTATATGTCGGGGTAGTACCAGTGCCGGCCCTTGGGCGGCACGTTGTAACCCCGGCTCTTCTGCTCCTCTATGCAGAGGAACTGGAACTGCCGCGGCGACTTGGCTTGTTTGACAAACCAGTCGCCGTCGGCGTATACGGCCCATAGTATATGCCCGGGCTTGATCGTGCTCATAGCCCGGGAATGCTCGCGGGGTTAAACGGTATCGGTGGCGGCGTCGCTGCCGTCGTCGCTGCCGTCGTCGGCTTCGCCGCCATGGAGTCAAGCAACGCGGCTTCGTCCGGGTCGGGCTGCCATTCGACAACCCGCCCGTTCTCAAGCACGGGGCGAAGCCTGACTATCGCGCCGTTGTAGGTCCCGTACAGGACTTCCTCCGGGTCTTGGCAGACGGGGTCAAACCAGTCCCAGATGGCCCGGCCGACTCTTTTTAGGAGTGTTATGATCATTTGTTCTTCTCCTTTATCCATTCGCGCACCTCTTCCCGTCCACACGGGGTGAACAGGATGGTGGCCGCGCGAACCGGGGAGACTGTCCGCATCTTGCCGAAGCGGTTCATCACTTCGACGCGGATGTCGCGGTGCTTGCCGTCGCACCACCCCACGAACGGGACGGGGAAGTTCCCCATCTCGTAGGCTGGCATGTCCGGGTGAGGCTCCGTAGTGCGCCCTTTGCAGGACGACACCAGGCGCCCGCCCACCACGAGGTGGTGTCCGCCGGGGAACACCACCTTTGCCAGCCTGACCGAGAAGCGCATTACGCACACTTCCACGGTCGTCTTGACCACAGGTGTTACTACCATGGTCTTGTCCTCCGCGCGCTGGCTGCCGCCGGCTTCGGGCCGGGCCTGTGCAGGGCCCTCCAGAGGTCGACCTCGGAGAGCTCCAGCCTGGAACGCAGCGCGGCCGCCCGCCTGGGGTCGGGGAGTTTCCTCCCCGTTTCCCAGTACGAGATCGTGCGGCCGCTGACGTTCAGGACGCGCCCGAGCTCGTCTCGCGACAGGCCGAGGCGCTTCCTTGCCGCCCGGAGCGGGTTGGGCTCACAGCCCATTTACGCCTTTCGGGTTGAACAGGCCACGGTCACCCCTGCTCTCCCTTTTGGTCTTCCCGTTTTCCACCCAGAACAACCCGGTGTGGTGGCGGTCCTCTATGTACCCCAGCCAGAAGCCGGGGTTGTAGATGAGCATGCGGGGATTTTCTCCCTGCTGGAGGGGCTTGGTGAGGAGGCACGCGCCTTCACCCTTGGCGCGTAGCGCGGTTGATACCCACTCCCATCCGGGAATGTCCGGCGTGGGGCGGGGTTTTACCAGGAACGCCGTGGGCGGGACCCACGGCGGGACCTCGGGCATCGCGCCGAGTGCGGTGAGCACTTCGTCCTTGAACGCGGCCAGCGAGTCCTTCTCGTACGCGCCGTCGATCTGCCATTTGGCCCCGCAGGAGGGGCAGGCGCCCCACTTGACCAGGACCTCCGATCCGGGCATGTCGTCCGGTATTACGTTGCCTTTTTTGCGTTCTACGTCTTTGGTGCGCCAGACTTCTACCGGCATAAGCACCTGTCCCCCGCACTTGGAGCATTTTAGCCAGTGCACTGCGCTGACCTTGGGCAATCCGTGGGTGAATCTGCCGTAGACGGCGTTCGCCTCGACCACGTGGCCGTTCTTTATGGCAATGGCCCATCCGGGTTCGAGCCAGTCGCGGTTTATCCCCTCTGTCCGGAGGTTGGACACCTTCTCGTCGCGGTCCATGCGGATCGCGATCAGGGTCATCCCCTCGGGAATTTTGGGGGCGGCGACCTCTATCTTGCCCTCGACTCCTGCGAGGGCTTCCTGCAGTACTTCCAGGCTCATGTTTTTCCTTTTTGTTTTGAGCATGAAGTTGGCCAGGGGACCTCCCCCCGAAAATCGCCGCGGTTGCTATCCGCACGCGATCCCAGTCGACCTTTCTGACTGTAGGGCGGCTGTTAACCGCCCGTATAGTTTATAACGGCCAAACGCCGTTATTTCAGCGCCTAGACAAGCCGCTCCGCGCCCTTCGGGACGCCCGACCTGTCCAGGAACTCCGGTATGTCGGCGTCGCCGATCGCCCCGTTCTTGGGGTGTCGGGCCGCGACGTGGTAGGTCTTCCTGCACGCGTCGGCGTTCCAGCGGTAGGACACGTAGTACATGTGCCGTACGCTTCTAGCCTTGCACGCCTCGGCCAGGCCGCCGTCCTGGTGGTCCAGCTCCTGCATCTCGCCCTCGGACATCAGCACGTCCAGCATGTTCCCCGAGTCGTAGTGCGTCTTGGCGTACTGCACCGCCTTGCGGAGGAGCGGGCCCATGTAGGCCTCGCCTCCGTCGCAAGGGTGCAGGAGGGCGGCTTCCAGCCGCCCGTCGCCGTAGACGAGGACCACGGCCGGGCCGTAGTCCCCCGCCTTCATATCAGCTGCGGCGCCTCGAAGCGGGTGCTGTACTTTCCGGTGAGCGCGTCCGTCGCGTAGTCCTGCAGGGCCCTGTTGACGGTCACGATGGGGCCGGTGGCCATGTCCTTCACGGCGAACACGCCGCAGCGGGGCATCGGGCCCTTCTCGATCGCCGCGATGCGCGCCTGCACGTGGTCGATGCCGCAGGCCGCGAGGACGAGCAGGACGAGGGCCTGCTGCTCGCGGTAGTACAGCGACTCGGCCGCGCGGTGGAACGCGCACAGGTCGCTCGTGGTCTTCACGTCGACCGCGACGACCGCTTCGTCCCCGACGTACAGGCTGTCGATCCTGCACATGCACGGTACGTCGCACACGTTCGCCCTCAGTACCGCGTTGCGCACGCGCTCGTACCCCGCGAGCGACTTTATGAACGAGTGCTCGTTGTAGGCCACGGCCATCTTGCCGAACATGTTGTACTGCTCGGTGGACACGGGTATCTTCTCCTGGGACGCACGCCACTCGGCGTACACCTTGGTGTCGGTGCCGTAGGGCTTGTTGGTCTTGGGGTTCACGGGGCCGTCCACGACCGCGTACGTCTGCAGGAACTCCTCTGCGGGTACCGACAGGAAGTCGGTGAGCGCCCTCCCCGTCGTCATCGCCTCGCTGAGCGCGGGCCTGAGCTCGCGGTTCTCCTGCATCGCGTGGAACAGCGCCGGGTACTCGATGAGCCCGCCGATGTTCTCGGGCGTCACGACCATGCGGTTCTCCGACGCGGCGAAGTATTCGTCGCGCGTCATCGGCACAAGCGCGTCCGCGACTGCCTTCAGGTTCTCCTCCTTCGTCATCTCAGTTCTCCTTTCCGCCCTTCGCGGGCTCTGCGTTTGCGGCATCGTCCTGCTTGGTCGCCTTTTCGCCCTTGCGTTTCGCGTACCAGTTGTACCCGTATAGGCCGCCTATGGCGAGCACGCCCGTCGACAGCAGCAGCACGGGGGGCACTATCAGCGACACCGCGAGCGTAGCCACGGCTCCGGCGGCCGCGGCCACCTCGGGCTTCTTCAACTCTTCTACTATCTTGTCCATGTTGTTCCTTTTTGTTTCTACATTCCCGCGTCCGGCATCTCCGGTCTTCGGGCCGTCAGCCCGCGGCGTCCCGCATGAACCGCATGTACAGGTCCCGGAACGCTAGAGCCGCCACGTGAGGAACCTGGCCGTTGCCAAGGGCTCCAAGGCGCTCCACCCCATTGGCCACCCCATCAGCCACTCGACGAACTCCGGGTTCGCTCTCCCACCACCCGCATCGAACCGGCCGTTCGGGGTCATCCTCACCCTGCAGCTCAGCGGTATGTACCGCCGCGTCAGCTGGGACGGGACGCCCCTGTTCTTCGCGTCGCTCCGCGTCGGCGTCGGCCAGTAGGCGAACTCCTTCGGGGGCAGCGGCGGGTCCCACCCCGCCTCGATGTTCCGTGCCAGCCGCTGCAGACGCTCCAGCGTTTCCCTGTAGTCCGGGCTCTCGCGCTTTGGCAAGTACCCATACCCGGTCCCTGACGTGGGGGGCGCCGAGCTCGGCCGCGGACAGACATTTCCATTCCGCATCGTACCCGAGCGCGTCAAGGTCCTGTAGCACGACGTCGAGCCCGAGCTTGATGAGGTCGGAGGAGTTCTCAGCGAAAACCCACCGGGGGCGGATCTCTCCGGCGATGCGGGCGAACTCGCACCAGAGGCAGGACTTGCTGCCCCGGATGCCGGTGCGGTCCCCGAGCGGCGACACGTTCTGGCACGGAAAGCCGCCACACAGGACGTCACAGCATCCGGCCCACGGCCTTCCGTCAAATGTGCGCACGTCGTCCCATATGGGGAACTCCTCGAGGGATCCGTCGTTCT
>Ga0310786_10012261_pt1 | contig 10621 bp, 7 predicted proteins | sample AusTroGonzalo_MG_FD_203881 | JGI IMG/M metagenome (GOLD analysis project Ga0310786, IMG submission 203881) | Bovine rumen microbial communities from tropical cattle in Woodstock, Queensland, Australia - Gonzalo_03 (v2) (version 2) | ecosystem: Host-associated > Mammals > Digestive system >...
TCCACAAGCGTCGGGTTGTATCCGTTTTCACGAAGCACGGAGGCTGTTTTCTTGAGTTCATTTGTCATGAAGCCGGCGCCCAGAAGGAGTATGCCGGAGCCCTTCTCAAGAATCTTGGGGCTTTTATGATCGAACGGACCTTCCGAAGGCTTGAGCTCAGCTTCAAGCGCAGTGCCTCTCGGATAGCGGATCGCCACAACGCCTTCCATATCGATTGCGGCAATCATCATATCGCGCAATTCGTTTTCGTTGGAAGGAGCCATGACAGTCATTCCAGGAACCGTTCTCAAGAACGACAAATCGAAAGCACCGTGGTGCGTCGGACCGTCAGCGCCAACAAGGCCGGCACGGTCAAGCACAAGCACCACATGCAAGTTCTGCAAAGCAATGTCGTGGATAATCTGGTCGTATGCGCGCTGCATAAACGACGAGTAAATAGCGACTACAGGAACAATGCCTTCGCAGGCAAGACCCGCGGCAAACGTCACGGCATGCTCTTCGGCAATGCCCACGTCAATCACGCGTTCCGGGAGTTCCTTCATCACGATATCCATGCCGCAGCCCGTAGGCATGGCAGCCGTGATACCCATGATACGCTTGTCCTTTTTGGCAAGTTCCAAAAGCGTATTGCCGAACACGCTCGTGAGAGACGGGTTCGGATTGCCCGGAGCAAGCGGGAGTCCGCTTTCAGGGTCAAACGCGCTGCAACCGTGATACTTCGTCGGATTCTTTTCGGCAGCCGAAAAACCGCGTCCCTTTTCGGTCAGCACGTGAACAAGGCACGGACCCTGCTGGTGCTTGACACGTTCAAGGATCATCACGAGTTCGTTAATGTCATGACCATCAATCGGACCAAAGTAGCGGATGCCCAAGTCTTCAAAGAAGCGACCAGGCTTCACGGCGTTCTTCGCCGCATTCTCGACCTGCAAGAAGAGGTCGCGGAAGCGAGAACCCAGGATGCCCGGCAGACGATTCATCAGGCGATCCAGGTCGGTACGCATCTTGTTGTAAACCGGGTCCGAAATCACGCGGTTCAGGTACTTGCTAAAACCGCCAATGTTCGGTGCGATACTCATCTTGTTATCGTTCAAGATGATGGTCATGTTCTGCTTGGAGGCGCCAACGTTATTGATAGCCTCGTAAGCCATACCGCCCGTCATGGAGCCATCTCCAATGACGGCGACCACGTTGTTGTTGCGGTTGAAACGGTCTCGAGCGACAGCAAAGCCAAGAGCCGCAGAAATAGACGTCGTGGCGTGTCCCGCTCCAAAGCAGTCGTAAACGCTTTCCATCCTCTTCAGGAATCCGGAAATTCCGCCCTGCTGGCGCAAGGTATCAAAGCGGTCGTAACGGCCGGTCAATAACTTGTGCACGTACGCCTGGTGCCCCACGTCCCAGATGATCTTGTCATCGGGTGCGTTGAACACGTAGTGAAGCGCAAGAGTCAGTTCAACAACGCCAAGGCTCGACGCCAAATGACCACCGTGCTTGGACACCTGGCCGATAATGGTCTCGCGGACCTGCGTTGCCAGGTGGTAAAGCTCGTCGATGGAGCAGTGCTTCAAATCCTGAGGCGACTTTACGTCTTTCAGTTCCATTTATTTTACTCGGGTAATGATGTATGCCGCAATAGAACGGAGGATAGAGGTATCACACTTGAGGCCGTCCAATGCCTTGATGGATTCCTCATAGAGTTCCCTAGCGCGTTCTCTAGACTTCTCAAGTCCCACGATAGACGGGTAAGTGGCCTTGCCCTTTTCGATATCAGAACCGGCGTCCTTGCCCAGTTCTTCGGTCGTAGAGACAATGTCCAAAATATCGTCCACAATCTGGAAGGCAAGCCCGATGGAGCGGCCGTAGTTGCGAACGATTTCCATATCACTCTCGCTTGCGTCTGCAAGCATTGCACCCACCAAAAGCGAAGCTTCGATGAGAGCAGCGGTCTTGTGGTAGTGAATGTAATCGACAATTTCGAGATCGACCGTCTTGCCTTCGCATTCGATGTCGGTCATTTCGCCACCGATCATGCCGTACGTGCCGAGCAGGTGTGCGAGGACTTCGATAGCCTTGGCGTTACCGGTCTTGCCCATCATCTCAAAAGCGTGGATGCAGAGGGCGTCGCCAGCCATCACGGCAGTCGATTCGCCAAACTTCTTGTGGCTCGTGAGCTTGCCACGGCGGTAGTCGTCGTTATCGACGCACGGAAGGTCGTCGTGGATAAGGCTGAACGTGTGGAGCATTTCGAGAGCGCTCGTCGCAAGCCAGATCTTGTCACCCTTGCCGCCAAACATGTCGAACGCGGCCTTGGCAAGGCCCGGACGCAAGCGCTTGCCGCCTGCGAACATGGAGTAGCGCATAGCCTCGTGCAAACGGCACGGACGGTCCTTTACAGGGGGGAGATGTTCATCAAACTTTGCCTCGGCATCCTTAGCGATGCGGGCAAGATATTCCTGAGCAATTTTTGCTTCTGATTCAATAGACTGCATATATACAAAGATACTTAATTCAGACCTATCTTAAAAGGGCTTTACCACCAAAACTAGAGTTTTAAATCTTTAATTTAAGAAGTTTTGCACGCTACTGCGAAGAAAATACCTTGGCCGACGCTTTTTTCTCAAAATAATGCCCTTGAGCTTCAAAAAAACAAACCCGCTTATTACCAAGCGGGTTGTCATTTTTAATTTATTTATAAAAGAGCTGTTTTTCTATTAGTATTAAACATTTAAATCTTAGAAAAGTGCGCCGTGAAGCTCTATATCGTCCAGATAGAATTCCGTTCCGTTACGGACGAAGAAGTGCAGCTGGCGGACATCGTCCTTGAGCGTATTCCAGGCGATATAGCAGTTTTCCACATCCTGGGCCGTATAGCACAGGTCATCGTATTTCACGACGTAACGCGTCCATTTCTGCGAATTCAGGTCCTTCCATCCCGAGGCAGCCTTGAGCGAGAGCCCCGCCACTTCGGATTCACGCGTCCAGTTTTCAAGGGAAACTCGGATCTGGCCCGAACCCTTGGCATAGAACGAAATAGAATCGAGCATGGAGAGGTTCCAGCCTTCGTCGCGGAGGTACATACCCGTCACAACCCAAGCGTAAGTATTGTTCGTACCGACCAAGCTGTACTTGCCGTGGAACACTTTAGACTTGCGATCCTTATCATCTTCAAAGGCTTTAGAAATCACCTTGGAACCGATGGAATCCACGCTAAAATACCAGCTTGCGGTATCCGTTTCAAAGTCCTGAATCATGACGGACGGATAATCGAAATCGACATCGCCTTCCGAGGGCACGATTTTCTTAGTTACATACAAACTATCTTTTTCATCAATGACGTAGATTTCAAGGGAGTCGTTCGACGGGAGCAACGGGAGCGAGAACACGCCTTCTTCGTTCGTCTTCGTCACCACGTCCAGGCCATAGACGCCCACCCAGGCAAAACTATCGCCCGCATGGAGGGTCACACGGCTCATGTAGTTCGACGTTTCCTGGAGTTCAACCGTATCGAGCGCCGCAATCTGCTTTGCAGAAAGCACCTTGGAATACGAAAGCCCCGACTGCATCACCGTCAGGCGGTAATCGCCAGACTTGAGGGAATCAATCACAAACAGACCGTCCTGGTCGGCGTAAACATCGGCATCGACAACGACGTTGCTCACACGCAGGGATTCCACGCGGGCATCGGCCTTGCGGATCGCGAGAGATGCATACGGAACCGCCTTGCCGTCAGCAACAGCGACAAACGTGACCTTTCCTTCGTTCGGATCCGGTTCTTCCGGCTGGAGGTCAATCATTTCGGTCTTGTTCGGTTCCAGTTTCACGGACAAGTTATCGTAGACCGTGTTGTCGTCACCGCGCAAGAAGTACACATCCAACGAATCGTTCGACGGCAACTGCGAGAGCATGAAGCGGCCGACAGAGTCCGAGCGCACAAGCACATCCATGCCACGCACGCCCACCCATACGAAGTTACACTTTTTAGGAACATCGGCAAAGCCACGGAGAGAGGCGGTCGGTTCAAGATTGATGGAGCCGATGCTCGTATCGCCCTTCGTCGTGTAAAGTCCGGTGTAAGCAGATCCGCCATGTACAATCGTCAGGCGGTACTCGCCATCCGGAGCCTCGAACGAGAAGCGACCAAGAGAATCCGCATAGAATCCAGAATTCACAAGCTCGTTTGTCGCACTGTCAACAGACGACGTGTAATCGACACTACGTACGGCAATTCTTGCATACGACGCCACAGAGCCATTGCCCAAGTAGGCAATGCCGTTCGTCGTCTCGCTACCGGGACCTCCGGCAACCTTATCCGAGCAGTTCCAAAGCAAGAAAGCTGAAAGTAAACAGGCTAGCCGTTTCATTTTCCCTTCTCCTGCAACTTCTTGGTAAACGCAAGCGGGAACAGCTGAACGTTCAGCTGGAACACCGTATCGTCACCCGTCCCATCCTGCGACAAGCGGAGCAAGTCCGAACGGAACTCCTTAATTTTTTCGCGGATGAGCTGGATATCGTTCATGTTGAACGTCATCGTCACGGTACTGATGTCGCGCAGAGGAGGCGCATGGCGCTCAAGCGATTCACCCGCAAGGCGAATCGTCTCTTTCTGGAACGTCCGAACAGCTTCGGATCTCCAGTTGCCACCGGTGCTCACAAACGTGTCGTTCACCTTCCAGTACCCATCCTTGTTTTCAGAGATCATGTTCAGGTCGTGCAAAAGCTTGACGGCATCCTTAGCCTGTTCCACCGTGATGGCCGGTGTGCAGCATTCCGCAAGACCCTCATAATCATCTTTAAAATTACAAATACCGATAACAGAACGGATAGCGTTGTAGTACCAATGACGGTAAAATTCGAGTTCTTTTTTGGCCAGGCGCTTCAGGGGAATTCCCTTGAGGGCCTGCATCTTTTCGTAATGGTTGAACGCTTCCTGGTCGCTCTTGGCACGACCAAAGTAAACAAGTTCCGTCCAGTATGCCGCTTCCTTTTCGTCAAGTTCGAAGAACTCCGCCATAGGCTTGATGAAGTTTACGGCCAGGTGGATCTTGCCCTGGGAAATGCGCAGGAGGTTTCCCGGATCCGCGCCGAGCTTCATCGCCATGTATCGCCAGGATATAACAGTCTTGCGCTTTTTAAAATCTTCAAAAGCGTCTCTAATCCATTCGCGATAATCAGTGTATTCAAAAATCGGCTTCACAGAAAATCCTCACATCAAACGGCACCGGACACTGTCAAAAAGACAACTTCCCTATCCTCATCCAAACAAGACAGTACGGGCGGTTTGAACCACCATAAAGATATCTTTATATGGCTCAATAGGTTAGGGCACAGAACTATCGTTCGTTGTGAAATTTTACAACAGAAGCCGAACCGACACCACAGGTCGCCTGCCACGAACATTCCGTCAAATCGGCAAATCGATCGTCGCTACAGCGTCCATCAAAGGAAATGGCGCCCTTTTCGTCAACTCGGTAGCTGACCTCGTAAGAGATTTCGACAAGCTGGGACTTGGTCACCACCGGGTCTCGCATGACCTTCGATGTGATTTCTATCACACAGCTGTCCTTCCGTTCGGCATTTTCGGCGGCTTCGTCAAATGCATTCCAGTGCAACTGGATTTGCTTGAAGTCATCCACTTCGGGGTGCTTCGAGCAAGAGACAACCAGAAGAGAAGCAACACCAAGAGCGAAAGCAAGCAAAATGCGATTCATCTCAAGAACCCTTAATGATTGCGCCTGAACGTCGCCACGGTCACGCGGTTACGTCCGCCTTCCTTCGAGGTGTACAGAGCCTTGTCGGCACGGGCAATAAGCGACTTCGGATCTTCGCCCGGAACCATTTCGGTCACGCCGAAGGAGCAGGTCACCTGCTGCTGGCTAATGAGGGCCGTCGATTCGATCGCCTTGCGGAGCTTTTCGGCCAGGAAGGCTGCATTCTGGATGCTCGTTTCGTCACTCAGGATAACGAATTCTTCGCCGCCCCAACGCACGAGGGAATCGGTATTGCGGATCATGCTCTGCACGAGCTTTGCAAGATTCACGAGGACTTCGTCACCGACGAGGTGGCCGTAGGTATCGTTGACTTCCTTGAAGTGGTCAATGTCGAAAATCATAAACGACACAGGATTGCCGGTGCGGCTGAGCTTTTCCTGTTCGCGGAGAAGCACCCCACTGAAGCCGGCACGGTTGAGGCAGCCGGTAAGCGGGTCTTCCTTGCTGGAGCGTTCGTATTCGCTCTTCTCGATTTCGAGGGCGCGGAGGTTCTTCTTGAGTTCTTCCTGCTTCTTCTTGTTGGCAGCGCGTTCACGACTGTAGTCAAAGAATCTGATGATCAGGATGATAAGGAAGGTGACGAACCAGAGAGCGACCAGAGTGGTCACGAGGTCCACCTGCGAAATCTTTTTGCCCTTGAAGCGCAGCCCCTTGATTTCCATGCCGCCATAGCCCAGCGGAGCGTTCGTTCCGGTCTGGATTTCGATAAGCGGAATGTTCGAGAGATCGACACGGGCCTTGTGGACGTTGATTTCGTTCTGGGACACCCACCAGCCAGCCACGCGGAATTCCTGCGGGACAAACACGGCCGGATACGGTTCCTTGATCGGGGTAAATTCGATTTCATTAAACTTGAGGGAGGTTTCGTCGTTCTTGCGGTAGAGAACGCTGTCGTAACCGCGCATGTACAAGCGGACGGAACCTTCGTTGCGCGGCTTGAGCCACACAAAGATACTGTCGAACTTGGAAAGGTCACGGCCAGCCGTCTTGCCGTCACCGAGATAAATCTTGATACCCACATACGGGTAAGCGTAGCCTTCACGGAGTTCGTACTCGACAAGCACCGAGCTGTCGGTACGCACCATCGCAATGGCCGAAGTGCCTCCGTCAATGGAGTCCGCACTCGCGACCACATAAGGATACTCGCCGAGGTTGATGTCGTAAATGTCGTCCAGGAAATGCCTATAGGCAAACATGGCTATGACGGTAACCATCAAAAGCACAATGATCAGGAAATTCATCCTGAAAAGGGTATAGACCTTTCGCATAACCTTTGTCGACATAATCACTTATTCCAATAATACAACAGCTGATTTAAATATACTAAAAAGGTCTTTTGATATCCTAAATTATCTCGAAAGCCATCGTCCAAGCCGAGCTATTATGGGTCTCAAGGTGCTTGCAAGCTCCTCCTGGGAGTGCGTATCGGGGTGTCCGTGCAGGCCGACATTCGACGTAAAGACGTGTTTGTAGTCGAGGTCGTTGAATCCGGCAGCGACTTGATCGTCGTAAATGGCCTTTATGGTCGGGCCGAGGTCGTCATTGGGCCAGACTTTCGTCGAAACGAGCAGGAACTTTACGCCCGGATGGGCCTTGCGGAGCTTTGTAAGAAAATTAAAATATGCTTTTTTGAATTTTCCTTTATCCGCATACGGAGGATTGCCCTGGAAATCGTTAATTCCGACAAAAAGCACGATGACTTGCGGGTGGAAATCTTCGAAATTCCAGCGTTCGGGTTTGGCATATTCGGTCACGGAGCCCATAACCGTGTAATCGTAGAGGCGTTCAAGCGTCCAATCCGGAACGATGTTGTCGTAATTGCGCACAAGTCCGCGACCGCTGAAGGCATTCACCTGATAGTCGGCATTGAAACCGCTTGCAAGGAGGTAGGCATAGCTCTTGGAAGCGTTCGTCTTGTCGAATTCGGGAGCGTCCTCGGCAGAAGAGCCTTCGCATCCGTAGCCGACGGTAAAGGAATCCCCGATGAACTCGATGCGACGCTTAGACTTTTGGGGAGCATCGCCGAACTCGCCCTGGACGGAAATGCCGTAGAACTTGATTTCGGGAACACCGCTTTCGCTAATCTTGATGAAGCGGTACTTGTGGAATGAGCCGTCATCCTGGACCTTGGTCGTGTGCTGTTCTTTCGAGCGGACTTCGAACTGGTCGATTTGCTTGCCGTCGCGATCGAGACGCCAGCGGGAGTGGCCTTCGAGCGTCACCGTAACAGCGGAGGCCTTGGCGTTGAACGTGATGGAAGCGGCAGGCGCACTGGCGCGGCTTACGCCGTTATCATGGGCCCAGCGGCCATTAAACAGAAGATTTTCCATAGAAGAGGATGCTCCGAAAGAGAACGCGGCGAGGGCGTTCACAAGGATTAGGATGCGAACAAGTTTCATTGAGGGAATGATAGCAAATAAAAAGGCGATGCCGTCCCGGATTTATTCCGGGATGACAAAAAAGGAGACCCCGCAACCCCGGAACTCGTCCGGGGCAGGCTCAGTGCGGGGTGACATCAAGTCCGAGCTTACGCTTGCGGGGCGGCAGCCTTCTTGCTGAGGACCTTGATTTCCTGGATGAAGGAGAGGTCCAGCGAGAAACGTTCTTCCTTGCCGCTTTCCTGGATTTCGACCATCGAAGGAGACTTAGCGAGGTGGAGCGCATGCACGTAGAACATCTTTTCTTCGAGCTTTGCGTTTCGCTTGGTCTTGTCCATGATCTTTGCGGCAAGCGGGGTACCGACCGTCTTGGCATAGCGAAGCACCTTCACGAGATCGAACGTGCTGAGCTTCTGGTAAATGCTACCGTACTTGGTCGAGTCCATCGTCGCCTGGGCAGAAGCTTCGTCGGCTTCGTCCTTCAGCTCGTAATCGATCTTCTTGGATTCGGGCCATGCAATCGTGAACTCGGCACGCCATTCGTCGGTCGATGCCGGCGTACGGTTTTCCGTCGATTCACCTGCGTACGGGAAGAATCCGTAGTTCTCGAGAATTTCGAACGCACGGGCTTCCTTTTCGGGATTAAGGATGAACCCATAACCCGGAATGTATTCTTCGGTGCATTCGGTGAACTGCGGGAAGCGGGAAAGTTCGCTCAGCACTTCGGCGCTTTCGACCTTCAGGAGTCGAGCCGTGCGGACCTTGGCTCCGTAGAACGAAGCGTTCCATTCGGCAAGAGTCGATGCCACGTTCTCGGGCGGCTTGATCCAGTTGCGCAGATTTTCCACTTCGGATTCGGGGAAGCCACACTTGAGGCCCGCCACATAAGTTTCCTTTTCGAGCGTGAAGCAGAGGAACGTTTCGTCGTTCTTGACCTTTGCAAGGCAAGCGAGGGAGTAAAGCACGCGAGGAGCCATACCCGTCGAAACGACCAAGTCAAAGTTCGGGAGCGCCGTGAGGTTCGCTTCGGGAATCGAAGCGAAGGACGTTTCAAGCCAATCCTTGCCCGACTGGCTAAGCACAACAGCGGTAATCTTGCCCTGAGCCATGCGGAAATCGACAAGGCCCAAGATCCAGAGTTCGCAAAGCGGACGCGGCAAGAATTCCCAAGGTTGCACCTTGCTCTTTTCCTGGATGCGGAAAGACGGATCCATCACCCAGAAGAGGAGAGCGGCATCCGTTGCCGAGAGACCATCGCCCAGGCAGCGCAAAAGACGGGCACACAGGTCGCGATCGCCGTGGAAGCGTTCCTTGATCCACCAGGTAATCACTTCTTGATGGAGACGGAAGCCGTTCTTGTGAATAAAGTCAATCGCAGAAGCGGACGGAAGCAAGAACGAATTCTCGCGTTCGAGCCAGCCGTTCTGAACGAGGAAGCTGAAGATGAGCGAAATTTCGCTTTCGCTCGTCTTTTCGGAAACACGGTTTGCCGACGTGAACATTTCCGCGCAGATCTGGCGGCCACGACGGTGGAGCGTTCCGTTGGTGTTGATGCGGAGCTGCTTCTTCTTGGCATTCGCAAGCACAATGCAAATGTGCCAGTCCAAAAGGTTCTGGTAAGAAATCAGCGGAGAAGTCGTGTCGATTTCGCCTTCCGGTGCAATTTCGAAGCAGTCGATAAAGTCGCTAAAGCCCGTATAAATCGGAGTTCCGCCCACAAAAGAGCGCCACAAGATGTATTCGCGGCACATCGTGAGGAGGAACGTCTGGAGTTCGCGGCTCTTACCTACAGGAACAGTCAGACGGAGTTCGTTAAAGGCAAGTCCACGGGATCCGCTATGATAAATCAAGTTCAGGCAGCGGCGCTGCCACATTTCCATCTTGGAAAACAAGCCCGCAACACGTTCCTTGTCGGAATAGTGAGACAAAGTTTCGGACTGGATGAGAGCATTGTTTAAAAGGCCCTTTTTGCCGAACGCCTTTGCGTGGGCGTTGCGAAGCAGGGGCTTCGACATACCATCAAAAAAAGAACTTAAATCAAACATTATCCACCTTAAAACAGGAAGCCAAATATAATAAAAAATGGCCCATTAGTTAAGGGGCTACACACGTGAACAGGTATGGGCAGTAGGAAGTAGGCGGTAGGAAGTAGGAAGTAAAAAGGGGTTTGTTGGGGGAAGGCTGTCATCCTCGACCGCTAGGGAGGGGATCCAGTGAAGGCATGGGCTATGAGGCCGGGCTTCGCCCTTTGGGAACGCTACGCTTTGGGGTATGGGGAAATGCAATCCTAGGAAAAAAGTACCAAATCATCGACGCTCTTCGTAATAGCTTGATTGGCCACTACCACTAGCTCTGATATCTATATATCCCTTTACAGGAGGCTTTTGTGGTTCGGGTTGAGCTTTAGGAACAAAAATACTATTCTGATTAGGCTTATCATGAATTCTTTTAAGATTATCACCTAATTCAAAAATAAAC
>Ga0310786_10012262_pt1 | contig 10621 bp, 12 predicted proteins | sample AusTroGonzalo_MG_FD_203881 | JGI IMG/M metagenome (GOLD analysis project Ga0310786, IMG submission 203881) | Bovine rumen microbial communities from tropical cattle in Woodstock, Queensland, Australia - Gonzalo_03 (v2) (version 2) | ecosystem: Host-associated > Mammals > Digestive system >...
CTTGGTATTTGAGGTCTTGCGGCACACAGCCGATGACAGCATGAGGGAAGACATGACAGTTGTCACCGAGGATGACGTTATCGTCGATATATGCAAACGGGTCGATGGTGACATTGTTGCCGATTTGAGCCTTCGGGCTCACGTATGCTAAGGGACTTATCATGTATGATTTCAGATTTATGATTTATGATTTACTCCGAGAGTATCTGGTTTCTGAGCCTGCGGACGCACTGGGTGTTGAAGGTGTGGCCGGGTTTGTAGGCGATGATACGTCCCTGCAGGCGCAAGCCGAGCAGCGAGAGGTCGCCGATGACGTCCAGCAGTTTGTGGCGTGCGGGTTCGTTGAGGTAGTTGAGCGGCGAGAGGTAACCGAGTTTTTTCGCATCCATATGCGGCTGGCCCATCTTGTCGCAGAAATAGTCCATGCCTTCCTGCGACATCTCAGTCTCGTATATGACCAGCGCGTTCTTGAGGTCGCCGCCTTTGATGAGTCCGACACGCAGCAGCGGTTCTATCTCACGCACGAAGCAGAACGTACGCGCTGCGGCTATCTCCTTGGGGTAGGTGGCGAGGTCGGTGAGCGTGGCATGCTGTTCGCGCAAGAGCACCGAGGGGAAGGCAATCGTCACATCCACCTCGTAATGGTCGCAGGGTTCGATGCGAAGTATATGGCCGTGCTCGGATATATATTCGATGGGTTCCGTTACTACAAAGACCTGTTGTTCGGCGTCCTGCTCCTCCAATCCCACACGTTCTATCTCGCGCACGAAGAAACGTGCACTGCCGTCCAGGATAGGCATCTCCGGCGCATTGACGTCGATGATGCAGTTGTCCACGCCCATGGCGTATAACGCGGATAGCGCGTGCTCCACGGTGCTGACTTTCCATTTGCCTCGTTCGAGTACGGTGCCGCGCTCGGTGCCCGACACATAGTCGGCAAGCGCCTGGTAGCACGGCTGGTTGGGCAAATCGATGCGACGCAGACACACGCCGGTATTGGCAGGCGCGGGATGGAAAGTGGCTGTGATATGAAGGCCTGTGTGCAGACCTACGGAACTGAGGGTAAAACTGTCTTTTATTGTATGTTGTTTCATCGTTGACCTGATTGCTTGAATTTGACTACGGCCCTGCGCCATAACGAGGCGTCGATGGCCGGATAACCCATGTACATGCCGGGTTTGCGGATCGAGTTAGGCACGCCCGTCTGGGCACCGAAGATGCAGTTGTCGGCTATCTCTATGTGCCCGGCTATGCCCACCTGGCCTGCCAGGATACAGTGCTTGCCAACCTTGCTGCTGCCGGCTATACCCACCTGCGCGCAAAGGAAGGACGATTCGCCTACCTCGACGTTATGGCCTATCTGGACGAGGTTGTCCAGTTTGGCGTTGCGGCGGATGACGGTCGAGCCCATCATTGCACGGTCGATGGTGGTATTTGCCCCGATTTCAACGTCATTTTCGATGATGACATTGCCTATCTGCGGTATCTTCTGGTTCTCGCCTTTCGCATCGGGTTCGAAGCCGAAGCCGTCTGAGCCGATCACCACTCCTGCGTGCAGGATGCAGTCGGCGCCGACCTGGCAGTTGTAATAGACCTTGACGCCCGAGTAGAGGATGGTATGGTCGCCGATGGTGACATTATCGCCAATGTAGGTGTGCGGGTATATCTGCACGCCTTTGCCCAGACGGACGTTGCGGCCGATATACGCGAACGCACCGATATACGCATCTTCGGGCACGGCTACACCCTCGCTGATGAAACACGGTTGCTCGATGCCTTTGCGGGGCGGGTTCATCGCCTTGGCTACCACCTGCAGCAGTTGTGCCATGGCGCCGCGGGCGTTCGGAACCAGGATAAGAGCCTGCTCACCATTTAGCGACGCCGTCGCGTCATCATTTATCAGTCCCTCATTCATCAGAATGACACCGGCTTGCGTCGTTTTGAGAAATGGCAGGTATTTGTCCTCGGTGATGAACGAGAGTTGGTGGCTCCGGGCGGACTCCACAGGCGCTACGTCGCAGACTTTGGCATTGGCGTTGCCGAGCAGTCTGCCGCCTAACAGAGCGGCTATTTGTTGTGCACTAAATTCCACAATGTATGATTTTTAATTTTCAATTCTAAATTTGAAGAGGTATCGTTTGATGGGTTTGCGCGTCAGCGATGCGAGGTCGAGTATCTCGCTGGCGTCGGCTATGTCGCGTACGGTGCCGTCGCTGTAGAGGATGTCGATGGAATCGGCTTTTTCGCTATAGGTGTTGCTGGTGGACACATGTTCGCTCCAGCAATAGGCGGCATCCGACTCGCGGATGCCCAGTGCCTCGGCATATTGGCGGTTGAGCGTTTGTTTCTGTTCGTCCGTCAGGGGTTGTTCCAACAGTTCGCCGCGGAACAACTGGCGGTTGATGAAACTCTTGCTCAGTTCGCTCAGCACGCGGTCGTCGCTGCTGATCCACGCTTTGATGGCCGACAGCACATCGGTGTCGTCCAGCAGGGCGTACTGGTCAAGGGCCTTGCTCTGCGGCGCAAACATATCCATCGTCACGGGCTGGTAGAGGAAATAGCGCAGCGCAGGCGAGCAGAACAGTTCCTTGCCGCCGCGTGCCAGTTCCTTGGCGCGGCTCAGTATCTTGATCAGGTGCTGCTCTGCGGCCACCGAGGTCTTGTGCAGATACACCTGCCAGTACATCAGGCGGCGTGCGACGAGGAATTTCTCCACCGAATAGATGCCTTTCATCTGTACCACCAGGCGGTCGTTGCGTACGTCCAGCATCTTGAGCAGTCGTTCGCTGGCCACACGTCCTTCCTGCACGCCCGTGAAGAACGAGTCGCGGCAGAGGTAGTCCATGCGGTCCACGTCCAGCTGGCTGCTGATCAGCTGATGAAGGAAATGCTTGGGATACTCGTTCCGGAAGATGGCGATGGCCATATCCAAGGGTCCATCATTAAGCGAAGCGTCACCATTAGGCGCGTAGCGCATCATTAAATCATTATTAATGCGCTCCATCATCAGCAGGGATATCTCTTCGTGGGTCACGCCTTCCACCAGCGTGTGTTCCAGCACGTGCGAGAACGGTCCGTGACCGATGTCATGCAGCAGGATGGCTATCTGTGCGGCGGTGGCTTCGTCTTCGGTGATCTCCACGCCTTTGAGACGCAGCGAGTGAATGGCCTCCTGCATCAGGTGCATCGCTCCTATCGAGTGGCCGAAGCGGCTGTGTTGTGCACCCGGATAGACGAAGAACGACAGGCCCAACTGGCGGATACGGCCGAGGCGCTGCACATAAGGATGCTGCAGCACATCGTAAACCAGTTCGTTGGGGATGGACAGAAAGCCGAACACCGGGTCGTTGATTATTTTTCGCTTATTAACCATATCCGTTATGTCTGTTTGTGTACGCGTGTATGCGTTCCTTATACAAAATTAGCCTGCAAAGATACGGAAAAAAATGCACATACACAAAAAAATCATCAAATTTCGTGAAAATTGCCCTATTTATTTGTGTATTTCAAAAAAAAGCAGTAATTTTGTCGTCGGTTTCTCAAAAATTAGAATAAGTAGGGTCCCCGAAAATTTTAATTTTTGGGGAGAGCGGAGGCAGGAGTCGCTTTAATGACCGCGCGGCGGTCAGTCTGCGCGACCTCCTTGCCGAACGCGAAAGCCGCGATGTTGGAATAGGTAGACAAGAAAGACTTAAAATCTTTTGCCCAGTGATGGGCGTGCCGGTTCGACCCCGGCTCGCGGTACCAAGCACAAAGGATGGTCTGAGGGCCGTCCTTTGTTTGCAAAGCGGAAGGCAGAGCAAACGTATAAGAACAACCAAATATTCAGAGTTATGATAGTTACTACGACACCGACCATCGAAGGTCACACCATCAAAGAGTACAAAGGCCTCGTTTCCGGAGAGGTTATCTTCGGTATGAACTTCCTGAAGGACTTCGGCGCCTCGCTGCGCGATTTCTTCGGCGGACGCACCAACAGTTACGAGAGCGCGATGCTCGAAGGACGCGAGACGGCGCAGAAGGAGATGATGCAGCGCGCAAAGAACATGGGCGCGAATGCCATCGTCGGAGTGAGCTTCGGCTATGAGACCATGGGCCAGGCCAACGGCATGATCATGATTTCCATCAGCGGCACGGCTGTGGTGACTGACTGATCAAAGGTAGTTGCTCTCATGACTTTCCAAGGTCAAATGCTACGCGTTTGAACGTTTGAAAGTAAGAAGAAAAAGCGAGTTTCGGCTCGCTTTTTCTTGGTTATGAGTGTATGTGACGGATTATTGAACCGTATACGTGATTTTCAAGGGTGTGTTGTCAGAGGCGGTGCCGATATAGATGTCATAGGTGCCGCGGTCGGTGAGCCACTCATGCTTGCCGGCGTCGAAATAGCGGAACATGTCGTCCGTGAGTTCGAACTGCACGGTCTGTTCCTCTCCTGCTTGCAGCCGCACTTTGCGGAACGCCTTGAGTTCCTTCACCGGACGTACCACAGAGGCTTTGCGCGGTGCGACATAGAGTTGCACCACCTGCTGTCCTTCGCGAGCACCGGTGTTGCGTATCGTGAGACTCACCGTCCGGTTGTCGATGGCAGCCTTGCCGAGCGCAAAGGTGGTGTAGCTCAGTCCGTGACCGAAGGCGAAGAGCGGTTTGTGCTTGGGCGGATTGATGACAAAACTCCGTCCGTCGGCGGTATAGCGAAGCGCTTTCTTCCTGCCGTAGAGGTCCGCATAGCGGTAACCGACGAACAGGTCCTCTTTGTATTCCTCCTCGTTGTCCACACCCGGGTAGGCTATATCGCCGTACTGGTGCGCAGGATAGTCCTCCAGCGCAGGCATGATTGTGAACGGCAGGTGGCCCGACGGATTGACGTCGCCGAAGAGCACGTCCGCCAGGGCGTGACCGGTCTCCGAACCGTTGTACCAAGCCTGTATGATAGCCGGCACCTCTTTGAGCCACGGCATGGCAAAAGCATTGCCGCTGAGCATGATGACGGCCGTATTGGGGTTAGCCTTCGCCAGTGCGGAAATCAGCTGATCCTGACCGTACGGCAGTTCGTATTGCAGGCGGTCGCATCCTTCGGCGTCCTGGTGGTCGGCTTTGTTCAGACCGCCGATGTATAGCACCATATCCGCCTCTTTGGCTGCCTGCACCGCTTCGGCGGTCAGTTCTTCAGCAGTACGCTCGTCGCGCAGGTCCTGACCGGTGGTCACGCCGTTGTACTCCCCGCCTATGTCGCCTACGTAGCCACGCACATAACGCACTTCCATACCCTCTTGTGCCGCCCGTTCGCGGATGCCCTGCAAGGGCGAAATCTCATATTTGGCCTTGAGCGAACTCGACCCGCCGCCCACGGTCATCTGCTTGATGGCGTTCTCGCCCACCACCAGGATGGTGGTTGGTGATTGGTCACCGGTGATTGGTAGGATGGGGCGGGCGTTCTTTTTGCCGACAGCGTCATTCTTCAGCAGGACGATACCTTCGGCCGCAATGGTGCGGGCAGCTTGCGCGTGAGCCTCCGAGCATAGCGAACCGAAGCCTCGGTTGGGGTTCATCGAGGTGCGGAAGATGAGCCGCAGCACGTTGCGCACTTTGTCGTCCAGCTCTTCGGTGCCCACTTCGCCGCGCTGTATCTTCTCCAGATACGGCATAGCCAGATAGTAAGCGTCGTAGGAATTGGAGCGTCCTTCGGTGAGACCGTCGGTCCAGGAACCGAACTCGAGGTCCATACCGTTATGAATAGCTTCGTCGGTGTCGCTCACTCCTCCCCAGTCGGAGATGACGGCGCCGTCAAAGCCCCATTCGCCGCGCAGGATGTCTATCAGCAGGCGGTGGTTATGACAGGCGTACTGGCCCCATATGCGGTTGTATGCACCCATGATGCTCCATGCCTGACCTTCCTGCACGGCGGCACGGAAGGCTGGCAGGTATATCTCGTAGAGTGCGCGGTCGGTCAGCGTCACGTTCACCACGTGGCGTCCGTGCTCCTGGTCGTTGAGGGCGAAATGCTTGACGCAGGCGGCCACGCCGTTCTGCTGCACGCCCTGTACGTACGGCACCACCATTGCCGAGGACAGATACGGGTCCTCGCCCATATACTCGAAGTTACGCCCGTTGAGCGGCGTGCGGTAGATGTTCACACCGGGACCCAACAGCACGTTCTTGCCGCGATAGAGCGCCTCTTCGGCTATGTTACGCCCGTACAGCAATGCCATTTCGGGGTTCCAGGTGGCAGCCAGACATGTCAGCGTCGGGAAGGCCATACAGCTGTCGTTGGTCCATCCTGCCTGGTCCCACTCATCCCATTTCACTTCGGCGCGTATGCCGTGAGGGCCGTCGGTGCACCATAGTCCGGGTATACCCAGCCGTGCCACACCCGGCGACGAGAACTTGCTCTGCGCATGGATGATGGCGATTTTCTCCTGCAGGGTCATACGACCGAGCGCATCCTCCACGCGCTCCTCGATAGGGGCGTTCGGGTTGAGATAGACTTGCGGGAAAGCGGTGGTGGCGCAGAGGGTGAGCGCGAGCACCAGAAGAGACAGGTGTTTCATAGCACGATATTTGGATTAAAACCGATGCAAAATTACAACTTTTATCTCATATATGCAAGAGCGTACCGCACATATACGGCTGTAAAGTGGACACTAGTTTTTGTTAATTGATTTATTGTCTGTATTCTATAAAAATTTTATAGTATAAAAAAAGTGGATAAAAAGTGCAAAGCGTAGTTTGCAAAATCAGTAGTGTATTTACCATTTATTTCCCTTTTTTGTATTTTTGTTTGTAAGTTTCAAAAAAAAGTAGTATCTTTGCATGCCGATTTGACCCAATTCATACCCATGCATATGAAACACGCTTCTTTTTTCCTTCTTCTTTGCTCCTTGGCCCTCATGCCCTCCCTGTCTGCGCAGACACGGACAGATTGGGCGGGATTCAATGTCTATGCCGACAGCAATGCCAGGCTTCTGGCTGAGCAGAAGCCGGTGAGTGTCGTTTTCTACGGCAACAGTATCACGCAGAAATGGTACAAGCTGCGGCCGGAGTTCTTCACCAAGCACGGCTTCGTAGGCCGCGGCATTGGCGGCCAGACTACCTCCGAGTTGCTCGTGCGTATGCGGGCGGATGTGATTGACCTGCATCCCGCGACGGTGGTCATCATGTGCGGCACCAATGACATCGCGCAGAACAACGGGGTCATCACCCTGGACCACACGGTGGGGAATATCATCTCGATGTGCGAACTGGCGAAAGCCAACGGCATCCGTCCTGTCCTCTGCTCCGCCCTGCCTGTGCGCTCTTTCTATTGGAATACGTCTATCACCGGCGTGCCCGCACAGATACGCGCCCTCAACGAGCGCATCCGGGCGTATGCCCAATCCGCTGGCATCCTCTACGTGGACTACTACAGCGCCATGGTGGACGAGGACGGCGGCTTGCGCAAAGGCCTGAGCAAGGACGAGGTGCATCCTACCCATGCCGGCTACGAGGTGATGGAACCTATCATTCTCTCCGCCCTCAAGCAGTAGCAGCGCTCTTTGGTGCAAAACACACAAGATTGTTGAATAGGAATAAGATGGCGTATCTGGATACATTGCTCATACCCGCAACCATCAAGCATCAGGGCAAGAAGTATCGTGTGACGGATGTTTTTGAGCAAGCACTGAGCCATCTGATAGTGAAAGTGGTGGTACTTCCTAAAAGTGTCATAAACATAGAGGAGGACGCCTTTGCCTTTGTACCGACAGTGATATATCCCCGAGTGGCATACAAGTTTGCTCACGGGGTAGCGTATTACCCTGTAGAAACAGGCTATGTGCTGCGTGATGTGGATGAGTATTATATAGAGGAGCTGACACCATGGTGGAGAAGCACCACAATCAATTGCTATGTGGATTCGCCGTTTATCTATTTGGACGCATGCAAACAGGATCTGGTTGGATGTATGATAGGTGTCCGAGGAGTCCTGGTGATTCCAGACAGTGTGGTTAATATAGGCCAAGGTGCTTTCTGGAATTGCAGTCGAGTGACTTCAGTAGTCGTTCCTGACAATGTGGGTTATGTCAGTCAAGACGCTTTATGGCAACTCCCCAACGTGGAGTACTCGGGCGAATTGGAGGGTGCACCATGGGGAGCCCGTGCGCTCAACGGCCAGCCTGTCTCACGCTAGATTACCCTTGCCGTCGCAGCTATGTGTTGCGGATGCCATTCCGGCAGCAAGAGCGGAACGGATCAAGAAAAAGCGAGCCGAAACTCGCTTTTTCTTTCATTCGCTAAACGCTCACTCGCTCAACCTCACCCCTCTCTGCGGGAGAGGGGTCGGGGGAGAGGCTTATTGCGCATCGTCATACGCCTCTGCCTCAAGCGCCCAGAGGTACGACCGCAGGGTCTTGTAGCCGGTGGCTTTCTGTGCGATGAACGCCGCCTGGTCCTGCGAGATCTTGTTCAGGTCGTGCATGCGCTCGTTCACGGCGACGGACACGGCGCCGAATTTCGCGCGGTTGATGGTCTCAGCTGCGCCGATGGCCGACTTGCGCACCACTTTCTTGCGCAGGTACAGACGGTTGCAGTCGGGGCAGGTGGTCTCCGCTACGCGGTGTGTTGCGAGCAGCATCTTCTCGCAGCTGTGTTGCGGGTTGCTACCCGGTTTTGCCAATGCGCCGGATACATGGTCGATACCGGCACTGAAAGTTACTTTTGCCATATGCGGCGGCGTTTCGCCGACGCAGACCGTCCTTCGGACTGTAAGACCGCTTACGCTGTAGGACCGCTACCGCTGTAAGACCGGCTTCGCCTGTAAGACTTCCTGCTCGGACCCCTACGCCGTGAGGGGGAATAATGGTTATTGGTAATTTGTTATTGTTTTTAGAGAAAATAAACCGAGATAAACTCCTCGTTGTGTGTTGCCCTTCGGGCGTTGTGTCTTATCGGTCCATGCGGCCTTGTGAGCAAGCTCCCATTCCGCCTGACCTGCTAATCCACATCTATGCGAGATAACACCCAACCTCGGACATAAACAGAAATAAGACATCTGCGACGTTTAGACGCTTAGCGTTTAGAATCTTCGATTTTAGTGTGCAGAGCCACAGCCCCATAGGCGTGTTTATCTTGGTTTTGTTTCTAATAAAGCTTTTTGCTCGCGTCGTAGGTCTCGATCGTTTTGGTCTGGATGATTACGGAGGTATCTCCTTTCTGGAAATACTCACTCTGTGTCGTGATGCTCCGCGTGACGTTGCAACCCATCAGTGCTACGCCGATGATTGCGAGAAAAATCAGTTTTTTCATAATTAATCATTTTTTTAGTTTTTGTTTGTTTTCCATTCTTCTTTGAACAGCCAGCCATGGAAAGAGTAGTTCGTGCCCTTCTTACGGTGTTCGGCTATCCATGCTTTCCGGTCCGAATCTGTCTTTTCCGGATCTTTTGCACGTATGAGAGCCGCTTTTCGTGTTGCACCGAACCGTACCCTCTGAGCCACTTCCTTTCCGCTTGGAGCAGTCTTGCGTTCACCACGTATCGTAGTATAGCAACAACCACTCCGCTGGCGGAAACAGAAGATGATCTCATGGTCTTTGGCTAATTTTCCGGAAAGGTGGTCAACGGGCGCCGAATACACCACGCGTGCCATTATGCGTTCAGTTTGGCATACTCCTGTGCGAGGACATAGCCGTAGAGGGTCTGGTACTTGGTCTGTGCCTTGAATTCAGCCTCGTATGTAGCACGAGTGGTAGGGTCAGCCAGGGCAGTCTTGGTGGCAGCGGCGGCGGTGCGGAACTTAGATTGCCGAGCCAGTTCGGCTTCGGAATAGGGTTTGGTACGCGGATTGCAGATCTGCGAAGTGAAGTTTGTCTGGCGAACCTTCTTGAAAATGATTTTGGAGTGTTTGCAGATTTTGCCCTTGAGCGCAGTGAAGGGGACTTCCAAATTGTACTTAGACATAACAGTTCAGTTTTAAGGGGTTAATAAATCAGTTGATTGTATGGAGCGTGCACGTCCATTCGTGGATGAAGGTGAGCGACTGGGCGAGGGTCTGGCGGATGATGTCGCAAGCTTCGTCCGGTGCGAACAGTTTGGGGTCCAACGGAGGTACGGAGACCGTGAGGGTTTGGTTGTCTGCTACGAACTCCGGATTAAGTGTCTCCAGATGATAAAGAACTGCCTCTTTGGCTTGTTGCATCTCTTCTGCACTTCGGCAGGGGATGACGATTTGAACGATGTGTTTTTGTTGCATAGTGTATTTATTTTTAAATAGTTATTATACTGCGCTTTCTGTATTTACTTACTTTGTAAGATAAATACTATATAAGCATTATTTTTCCGCGTTTTCTTTTTGCGAAACGCTTTCACATATTAAGGGGATGCCGAATTTTCGGCGTTGAGGTGCGAAATAAGAGAAATGCACCTTCCAATATCAGAAAAGTGCATATATAAAGAAATCGGAATGCGCTGTTATTCAACACATTCCGTAGAAAAATTAATTATTTTGCGATTTTTTATTTACCGCCGAAGGAAGCGCCGACTTTCGCTAATTTCTTTTTATTTTTGTATTAACCATTGTGTTGCCGGTATTACATGAATGGTATATCCATCCTGTATTATGACATCCTGTTCTGCAAATGTAATAATGGT